>Ga0079203_1001919_pt1 | contig 14534 bp, 11 predicted proteins | sample PorBlaMBantryBay_FD_68602 | JGI IMG/M metagenome (GOLD analysis project Ga0079203, IMG submission 68602) | Marine algae microbial communities from Bantry Bay - Bantry Bay, Ireland | ecosystem: Host-associated > Algae > Red algae > Blade | place: Bantry Bay, Ireland
GCAACAAGAGGTATCAACACAGTGATCAAATATCAGCTAGCGCACTATCGTGACCCAGACTCTGTTTATTATACAAGATCAGATCTAGATGAAGCATAAATCAATCAAATTTCTATATACGAGGGAGTTCAAAAGTAAATACTCAAAATTGTGCAACAAATATACTAGTCTAAAGGAAGATTTTGATACATTCAAAGATGTTCTTCAAGTAGAACCTACTTGAGATTCTCCTAAATTTATCGTAAAAGTAGCATGATTGTGAGAAGACATACACATATGAACATATAAATGCATCAAATTTCCACTAACATGCATGAAAAAAGCAAATAGTTGAATAAGAATTGTGTATATGTACGACCCAAAATGAGGCACAGTGGAGTTCGTAGAATTTGTAGAGATCTATCACAAAAACAAGCAAGTTAATCACGATACAAAGCTAATTAGAAAATTATATAAGAATATAGATACACTCCCCTCGCCCCATGGAGAGGAAGAATTGGAGTAGAATTTTATGCTACAGTAGTGGTAATATAGAGTGTTACTACGGTGCACACGCAATGGATCGATTGGTGTTAGGGTACTTGGAATGTTGGGGAAGTTAAGTTGGATTGGGTTTTGATACCATCACTTTATAATGCATCTCGCATATAGTCAAAAATACTCTTTTGAGCAATAAAATATTCTTGATGTTTAATTTCTAAAATTGAAGGATGTTCCCCTAAAGAAATTTGCAATAACGTATCATCGAATAATATTATTTCTGTTTGATCTTTGTGTCATTTCGGTAAGAATTTTCGTTCTATAGATTTATTAGCTTGTAATGCAGAATACTCTCTAGATATTTCTGAATCAACAACAATGCGTTTTACTCAATTAATTTTTTCATGTGACAGGCTATAATATAACTGATTTAGATCGTAATATATCTGTTTCAGCAAATTATCGACACTAAATATCTAATATGAAAAATTTGCATTAGCAATTTGATTATAAAAATATTGCAAGGTTATTTTAATGATTGGCTTAATTTAGAACATAAAACTCTAAAAAAGCATACAACTAGACTATAAAATTCCCTCTCTTATACAACTCATGTACTATTCTGGCTTCATGGATTGCATCATCTAATCATCTATGCTTCTCAACATAGTGAGATCAAATCAGATAATCCCACGCCTCCTCTACTTTAGGTCGTTTATAATCTCAATATCACGTTGATGGAAGCTTTAGAACTGGTGTAGCTACAATCATAGGACAAGGCAATCACTTACTAATTCTTATTCATCTATCTCTAAGGAATGTAAAATCAAAGTCCTTGTTGTAAGCAGTAACTCAGTACTCAAATGAATCAATATGGCTTTGTATAATTCATCTCTGTGATTCAAAATCGTTTGCACCAACAACATCAGAATACGATAAATCGGAATTATCAAAAATCCATGAGTTCTCATGTGACTCGTTGAATCATGACTCACGAACTATCGACTCATATACTCACTCTACTTTTCATGAATCTAAGTCTAACGATGCAATTCACACCTCTATGATCAATCCTCACTTATCAAAGAATCAGGTGGTCTCAATATCAATTATTCAAATTTTCACTCAATGTCATAATCTAAATGGCTGTTTTTTTCTTATTTAAGATTCAGAACATATGGAACATTAACAATAAAATTTACCTATAACAATATCAATTAGCCTCTTTAAATCATGGATTACAAACCCATGCTTGGTTTCATTGATCAGTACAACTTGCATTTGCAGGCATTACATGACAATTTCAAGCTCAACTATCAGAGGCAATTGGACATCATCAGGGATCAAAACAACACCATCAATTATTATTACAATTATATACAGTTCTTCAAGCCGTTCATATTCAGTCGTTAGTTATACATGTATTATTTCGTTCAATATATCAAGCTTCACATAACCATGCATCACTTCATCATGAAGCACATTTAGAATTCAAAGGTTTGAAGTAACAAGCGCCTCCGACATTATCAACTCATCAGATTGGACACTCATGTTTCGTGCTGCAGCAGATTCATTGAGGATTACAATTAAATAATTCCTTACCATTTGAACCATAGAACTTATCTACTATACATCAATTTCAATTCCTCCTATATCAGTCATCACAAACCCAGTAATATCATATAGTGCTATTATTGTACTTACAGTTTGAATTGTATGGTTTAGTCGTATTGCAATTTCATTGAGTTACATAGCTAGAAGGTTTATTGTTTTGATAATTATTTTGATCATAGTCATTGATCGCTTGTGTATTATCCAATAAATTAATCAAAGAAAGTCATCATGTAATTGCTGCAAAAACCCAAAACAATGTTTTCACAACTCACCACAATCAAGTTCACTCTTGTTCATCATATGTTTGTTGTTTGTTTTGATGGCTATTATCTATCTGATTTTTCTTTTTATCTTTTTCTATTGGAGGATGATAGATAGTCTGAGGTGAATTTCTTCAGTGCCTATATTGAGTTGAAGATTCCTCTTCATCTTCATCTTTTTGAATTGGCTCAGATGCAGTCTCCTGATCTGTATATCCACTTTCTCTACTTCACACCTCTTGAGTAAACACTTTCTTGCTATGCTCATATCTACTCTTAGGAATAGGCTTGTTCAAATGAACAAGATTGTCCTTTATGATTTTCAAATTTTTAGTAATACTATTTTGAAGTCTACTAGAAATATTAAAAGATTGAGCCTCTAGTGTCAGTAAATAAGCATCTGTATCATTTCAATTTTGATTCAAAGACAATGCCAACTTAAGAATGTAAGTGACTAATCAATCTATCATCTTTGCATACTTAGGATGTTGGTCCAGTCATAATTTCTTTAGCTGTTCTGTTTGATAGTCTAATGATTCTATCAATTCAAAGACTGTATCCCTATTGTAATTGCTAAATTTTATTGACTCTATTTTTTGTGTAATACTTTTAATCTCATCAAAGATTCTCGACACATTCTTATTGTCATCCAGCTCTTTTGCCTGAACTCAAAACAAGCTTGAGAACTCTAAATATATAGAAGAATCGTTTATCACTTCTGCAAGGTCAAACACATCTTCTGCTAATTCTTGTTTTAATCAAGCTCTAAAAAATGTTAGATCCTCATCACTTAAATTAATTTCATTATGTTTGTTGTATGAACTTTTGAATTTAGATCGATAAGCATCAGAATCAATTATCTTTTTAAGACTTGTCCAAATACTTTTATATCCTGAAGGCACAGATTTCCTTCATAATTCACTATAATTTTCAACCATCAAGAGCTGTAAAATAGCTTTGTTGTGTAGATATTGTTCCGAATTTTTACTTAAAGCATTCCAAACCTTATATGCACTTCATATTGATCATTGATTAAGAAGACTCATAGCTTCAGTGTCTTCATCTCAAATAAGTTGAAATCGCAAATACATAGCTTTAAGTTTCTTCGTTTGATGGGACAATTTCGTATATGCATCGTTTATGTTCTCTTCAGATCTGATAGTAGAATAATCTAATCACTTAATATCTAAATCATATTCTTGCAGTTCTCAAATGCGAAGTAGCTGAGATAGTTCTTTATATCTCTTGTTAATTTGTTTATCACTAGCAAAAATACTGAGTCAAAATACATTGTATGGATTAGAACTAAATATCATGAGTTATATATTACTAAAATTATTGATTAAATAAATCTTGCAATAACGGGGCAAGATCATCCTCTACCTTCTTACAAGACCTGTTAATTCTTCGATCAACTCGATTTGCACAATTACAGGTATTATCACTTGCTCTATATACTGTTCAAGGATAGTGTTTATTGCATCTTTCTTGACCAATCTCTTGAGCTGACTTCTTTGGCTCTACTATATGTAACTGATCATAGTAAGGATTCTCGTCAACTACTCTTGAATTTATTGGTTCATAATCTTGATAAAAGTTATTAAAATTGTTTATTGGCTTTTCTTCCTCAACTTCCTCGAAAGCTATCTGATGAACATATCAAAGGTCATAGTTATGTCTAATAAAATGTCGATTTATTCAATTAATAGTCTCCATAGAAATAACTTCTACACTTGTTCAGGCAATTATTTCTTTCATTAACTCAGAATTTATTGATGGCTCTCCTCTTAAGTTAATATTAATTTTTGTAACTCGACTAAATTCAGCAATATGTTCTTTAACAAAAGCAACATTGTAATCAACCCATCACACAGTGCTTCCTGATCTAATCTTGACCCATGGATATTGGCCTTTAAGTATTACTTTTTCAGAAATGATTTCTAAAGTCTTAGGTGGTAGAAATGTTGTTATAACCTTAGTTCAGCTTAATCAAGCTTCATTTCTCACATTTACTTTATTTAGAATTTGCTTAGTTGAATATACTGTGATAGGTTCACTTTTTTTAATCTTATTACCAACTAGTGCGTTTAGAGTAACATATCATGGAACTCAATCTTGTTCTAATCAATTATCTTTCTGAAAATCTTTTATTGCTGAAATTGTTTGAGGTCAATACAATCCATCAATAGATCCATTTAGATGTCACTTATTCTTTAAGAGATACTGAATTTCAAATACAAGTTCATTTCAATATTTCTCATACATATCAGAGAAGCTACTGTTTCTAATCTCAGGTATAGCTTTTAGAATAGTATCTTTTCATGGATTTCTATCGGCATTAGGTATATTGGGCTCTACTTGCTTAGTACATTTATCATTTTGATTTTCATATCATGCTTCACATTCGTATATGAAATAATCATTTCTTCCTCATAAGGTCATGCATATCGAATTAACTGGTTTTCTTGCTTGGCAATCTTCAAAGGTAGTTGCAAAAGCATCGTCATTATTATCACTATCTCAATAATTACTTCATATATAATGCAGGAATCGAAGAATTAAGAAAACTCAGACTAACATTTTAAACCATATTGAAGAAAAAATAGATTTTTCATTATTTCATTGTTCTCAATCATTAGCATCATGTGAATGATTTCTTTCAGAATCATCAACATACCTAGACTCTCTATCTCAGGTAAATTGTATGTCATCTAATGGAGAAGATCTTTTAACTGGAATTCTAATTCAATTATATCTAAGATTCTCTCTTAGAGTTTCTAAATTTGTCTGCAAGTTTCTTCTTAAGTTATCAGATATATCTAAATCCATTACTTCTAAAAGAAGTATATATGCATTCTCATCATCTCAATTCCTATGTAGCTCTAACGATAATCACTTAACATGCCTTGCAAGTTCATCTACCATTTTTCTATATTTCACATTCTTATCTAATCATATATCCTTTAGTTGCTTAGTATTGTTTAATAGCTTTTCTATTAAAACGATTGATTCATCTAATTCAAAATCATCTGCATCCATATCTTTAATAGATGTAACAATGTTATCAATTTCATTTAAGATTGAAGTTACATTTTTATTATCATCTAGCTCTTTTGCTTGCACTCAAAATGTATCAACAAAACTCACATAGAGTTTACTATCATTAATATTCTCAGCTAAATCAAAAATATCTTCTGCATAAATCTGTTTGATCTCTTTCTTGAAAGAACTTAATTCTCAACTTTTTAAGTTAATTTCATTGTGATTACTGTACAAAGTTCTAAACTGATTCCAAAATTTTTCATTAGAGAGTAGTCCCTCAAACATGTATCGATGAGTATCATAGTCTAAATCAATACTCTTTCTTGATAGGTTTTTATTCTCAAGAACTATTAATTCTAATAGCAATAAATTTTTTATATCAAACAAATCTTCAGAATTAGATAAGCTTGAATAAGCCTTCTTGATCAATCACTTAGATAAATAATCTAATGCAGTCTCCGAATTTTCTGAAGGAATAAACCAATTGAATATTGATTTTATTTTCTTAGTTTGATGAGTCAATTGAGTGTATGATTCATTAACCAATTCTTGATTTCTGAATAATTCATAGTTAATTCCTTGTATATCATTGTCGAAAGATGGAACTTCATCCATATTTAAATACTGGGAAATTTCTTTTTTCCTTTTGGAAATCAGCTTATCATCTGCGATAACAGATAGTCACAATACATTGAATGGATTAATTGTGTATATCATATTTTAATATCATCCGAATAGAAGTGTTCATATTGATATCACAATAAATAAACCTATAGCAGGCATTAAAAAATTTATTATATATCCTCGCCATGGAATATTTCTAACATAGGTCCAATCATTGTTCTCAAATACTGGTTTCCTATATCGGATAGGAACTATTGGTATCCAAAAAAATGTAACAAATATATATGCATCCTTTGCTATTCAAACTCACTGTTTATTTCTTGGTTCTCAAAAAGTAAAAATAGCTGGCAAAAGTATTGTCCTGTATCATACAATCATCTAATTTAGGAGAATAAGAGAAAATAAAACGAGTAAGCCTAAAGTCTTTGATAATTCTCTACATATCATTGATAGTAGTCTAATTGTTCTTGAGTTAATGAGGGTTGAAATCATTTAATTACTTCTTTGCATATATCCATAGTGATATCTTTACCTTGAGCTAATCACTTTCTTGCGAAATTATCACAAAGCAATTCAATGTCTGATGCTACAAAGTAATGAGATATACTGGTTGTTGAATCAGAAGGGGCGAATCAGATAGATCTTTCTTTTTTAATTCTATCCCTTGTTTCAGTCAATAAAGCTAATTCATTATAGTCTAATCAATCATTTGGTCTATCATATAGATACATCTTAAATAGAGAGACTCTTGCTTCATGATCTGGTATATCTACATAGATTCTCTTGTCCATCCTACCCGACCTCATTATTGCTTCATCAATTCTATCAGGGAAGTTTGTAGCTCATACCACAAGTATTTGATTATCTCAAGCATCATTTAAATGCATTAGGAATTCATTTACTTCTTCTTCCTTGTACTGCTGTCATCAAGAGAGATTATCTCTCTTTGGCAACAATCAAGATATCTCATCAAAAAAGACTACACTTGGCTTGTTCTCCTTAGCTGTCTTAAACACCTCTCAAATCTTTCAAGTTCCTCAATGTATGTATGGTGATGAAACATCACTATGTTTTATTTCGTAAAAATTATATCATACCTCCTCTGCCAATTTACGGGATATGAATGTTTTGCCACATCATGGGGGTCAGAACAAAAGAATTCAATTTGGTATTCATAATTTATATTTCTTATATTTTTCTGGATTTCTAATTGGCTCTATTACTTCTTGTATAAATAAATTCTTTAATTCTTGCATACCAGCTACTGCTTCAAATCATACTTTCGAAGTAAGTTTTTTTATGACCTTATTAACTATTTCTAAATCATAGTCACTATGAATTACTCATAAAAGATCAGAGACTCAGTGTCTTATCATTATTGCATTGAACTGCTCTCTTTTTTCAGGCAGCACATCTTCATAGAAAACATCTAAAAATAAATAAAGATATTCTCAGTCTGATAAGCTATATATCTCGCAGTTTGATGCTCTTACTTTACGAGTAAGGATTTGTGATTCTCACATTGAGTATCAATTTGGAAGTAGAGGTTTATTCATTGAGTTTAATAAATTAAAATCAGCAAGTACAATATTCTGACAGATACTTATTTCTATCAGCTATTGCCTTATTCACACTATTTGCTTTTACATTATAAGCATTAACTGATCTTTGACTGTATTGATCTACATAGGTATTATCCAAATCTCTTTGCGATGTGTCTATTGTATTTTGCATAGTATCTGCTCTTGAAGCAAACATTGAGCTGCATCTTGATTTTAAGGATATACATCAACAATAAGATTCATTGTATCAATCACTAACCTCCTTGTGTCAACTATTGCAAATTCGTGCATTATAAGAATCTCATTTAACGCATTTAGCGTTCTTTGGTCTATTGTAGTAGTTACCATCTGGTCATAGACAAGTTTCAGCTGTTTCGTAGGAGTTAGTAGAATTAGAATTGTAGGTTGGAGTCTTTGAAGATGACGATGAAGAATTAGATGTAGTTCAATTAGCACCATATAGAATAAACGCCAACACAATCAATCATGCTAACCACCAAAATCGATCAAGAGATGAGTCTCTACCACTAGAGGATCAACTTGAATTGCTTGATGAATAATTATTTCTTGAGCTTTCAAGTTTTTTTAATTTTAGATTAAGATATGCCTGTGCATATAAAGATAATATTGCACTTCAAGATTCTGTTAGATTAGAATAGTCTCATCTCTTATTTTTTATTCCCATTTCAAGATTATTAAATTGCACTTGAAGCTGATCTCAAGATATCCCAAATCATAATTGGTCAATTATTGCATTAACCCTATCTTGAACATCATTGAATATATAATCATTAAGTCATACATTCAGTGATCATTTCTTGATAGCATTAATAGCCTGCAATCGATTTTGTGCAGTATCTCGTTTTTTTGCAGTTTTTAATTTTTCTGTAACTTTTGCAAAATATGAATCTTCTTTCACTAGGTCAGCCAAAGTTTGAATATCCTTAGACAGCTTATCTTTCAATTTTGTCGTAATATCAATATTTCTAATTAACTTCATTAATCACAATGCTGTATCATTTCAGGAAGTGCTTTGCAGACTGATAGCAAGGGCTCTTAATTTATTAGCGACTTGATCTACTTTTTTTCTATATTTTGGATCTTTATCCAAACCAATATCTTGTAATTTTTTAGTTCATTGAATGAAGCTTTCAATAAGATATTTTGCACGTTCGTAATGGTAATTCTCTGCAGTAAGCTCCAATATCTTATTTTCTATTTCTGATAACTCTTTAAATGCAGAGGTAACATTTTTATTATCATCTAGCTCCTTTGCTTGGACTCAAAATACATCAACATAAATTTTGTATAATGAGCTATCTCATATAGTTTCAGATAAATCAAAAAAATCTTCTGCGAACTGTTGTATTAGTTCATTAGAAAAATTCGTAATCTGAGCTTGTTTAATTGGAATATCATTATGCAAATCATAGATTTGTTTAAATTCTTTCCAAAATAACTTACTGGATATCAAGGATTTCAAATCACCTACTATCATTGAGTATTCATCTTTGGAGATCGATCATCTCATCAACTCTTGATTCTCAAGTGATATCAATCGAGAAATAATTTTATTCTTTAAGTGATAAGTCTTTCAGGAATCTTTATATGATTCGTCCCGTTTATTCGCAGCTTCAACTACCTTTCCAGATGAAAGAAGTTCATGACATGATTGATCTACATCATCTATATTTGTAAACCAAAAAAACATAGCATCAATCTTTTTAGTTTGGTGAGTGAGAATGTTGTATACCTCATTTATTCTTTCTTCAGTTCTAACTTTGGAATAATCAATTCACTTAATATCTGTTGAGTATTCAGGAATTTCATCCATACTCAAATATTGAGATAACTCTTTATATCTCTTATTTATTTGCTTGTCATCAGCATCGATAGACAATCAAAAAACGTTGTATGGATTATTAAGAAATAGCATGTTTTTTACAATTATAAGGTTACACCAGTACCATCAGGATTAACTCATCACATTCCTTCTTGTAAATCTTGAGGCATAAATTTAAGTATTTCTGAGATTATTGCTTTCATTCAATCAACGTCATTGTTATTGACATATTGCAAACCTTGCTCAAATAATTGATTCACTCTCACTGGGTCAGTACTTTTATTTCTTTCTTGATAGTAGTATGCCATCACTGCCTTCATTCATTCTGGAGTATTAAAATAGTTTTGATTAGAAGTTAAGACTAAATCTCATGTAACATTTTCTAAAGTCTCCCAATCTTTATTCTCAATCGCAAGTTTTCACTTCTCAATCAAGTTATTCTCGATATCACTGGAAGTATCAGCGCGATCACATGCTTCATTAAATGAATCAATCAATTTGTCAGAAAGTGATTCATCTTCAATCTTATCTAATTTTCTTTTTAGTTCTTTAATTTCGTGGTTTGACTTTCTTTTAGAATCTGTATCTCATTTGTCAATTTGTTTTCTAATAGCATCAATCGTCTCTTCTATTTCAGACTTGTCTTCTCATCATGTATATTGTGCAATTTCATCATATATCTTTTCAGCTTTAGATAATTCTCCATGTAACTTATCTTCAGTAATATCTTCTTGTTCTCGTCATTCTTTTCTCAAAAATTCTCCACTTTTAAATAAATCTAATTCAGAAATGTATGCTTTAAGATGCATATCTCATGACACTCATATCTCTACAGTTAGTTCCACTTCTGTTCAAGCTGGTAAATCATAAGGCACATCAGTACCTTCAAACTTAACTTCTAATATTTGTTGATTTCTATCAGGTTTTTTTGATTCTCACTCATATATTCTAATAGGTAATGCATTTTCGTGATCTCATTTTTTTAAGTCTCTTATAGTCTTGACTGTTATTTTTTTAGATATTTTTTTGTCAGCTATAACCGACCCTCTCTCAAAGATTGTCATGCAATATTCAGTAGAGTCATTATCTAAATAAGATAATTTTCAAAGTGCTATACTTACTCAATGAGATAAAGGAACTCAAGCAGTGACACCTGATGTAGTATGAGTTATTGAAAAGTTGTCTGGATCAGTTTCAATTATAGTTCAATCATTATCACTTAAGTAGATGAAAAAGTTATTCGTCTTTCAAGGAGCAATCGTAACGTTATCAAAAAACTTTCAATTCTTTAATTTCAATTTATTTCATGCGTATGTATTATCCTCACTTTGAATCTGAATAAAATATTCTTCTTGTACATTAGCTAATGAGCTAATTATTCAAGACACCATTGTGTCAGCATCAGTTGTCATTGGTTCATAGTTTAGTTTTATAGAATGCATTTCTACTCATGCTTCTACAATCTTCTTTTTCAATAATTCCTGAGGAAGTAATTGTGATGCTCAAAAAATACAAGCACCTTTAGCTACAACAGTTAATGGATCAACCGTAGCATCAACTTCAATTCATAATTCAGCTTCAATTTTTTCTCTTATATATGGTGTATACGTAGATCATCAGACTAAAATAATTTTTGAAATATCTGTATTAGAATATCAACTATCTGATAGCGCTTCTTTGCATAATCTGATTGATTTATCAACTAATGGTTCAATCAATTCATTAAACTGATCCCTTGTAAAATCAACCTCTAAGCAGATTTCATTTCAGTCATCGTCTAAAATTAATCAATTATCTATCTGGACACTTGCACTCGATCAATCTGTTAATTGTTTTTTTGCTAATTCAGCAATTGATTTTAGAGGATAGTATCCTATATCCATATCTAATTTATCAATCGAATGATTTGCTTTAATTTTTGGAATCAAAATTTTATCTATAATCAAGTTATCAATGTCTTTTCATCAAAGATAATTATCTCAAGCATGTCATTTAACAGTAAGGACTCAATCTTTTGAAGAAATTATAGCCACATCAAAAGTTCATCATCCTAGATCGTAAACCAACCAATTTTCATCTTTATCTGATTCAAATCAATAAGCAATTGCTGCAGCAATTGGTTCTTGAACCAATACCACATGTTGGAATCATGCCAATTCTCAAGCTTTTTTAGTTGCTTCTTTTTGGATAGTATCAAAATATGCTGGGACAGTGATGACAACTCCAATAGTATCAAAATCCTTATGTATTCTTAATACCTGTTCTTTTAGATACTTTAAGATTTCTGCTGATATTTCTTCTGCAGATAATTTTACATCTCATCTAGGAAAAAAGATCTTATCATTAGTTCACATAAGTCTTTTAACCTCTACTTTATAATTCTGAATATTCTCTTTAGAAGAACTTTCGAAAATATTCCTATATGCATTTTTTCAAACCTGGCTTTTCTTTAATTTGTTATATCAAAAAACTGATGGGGTATATTTCATTGAATCAGTATTTTCAATTATACTAAATTTTTCATCATTATTAATAACAATTGCAGAATTTGTTGTACCTAAGTCAATTCAAATTTTTATAATAGACATAAATAATATTAAATAATAAAATTATTTTTCTTTTGTCGCAATAATTACTTTAGATTTCTGCTTTAATTTACCACGATATAGAATACCTGGCTCCATAGTTTTATGAACCATAGTATGTGGAATAGACTCATCTATCTCCTTTCAAATAGGATCTAAAGCTGCATTAGTGTCATCATACTTATGACCTTCATAATCTAACAATTCAATGTCTTGAGACTCAAGTATTTTTTCAATTTTATTCATTATAAACTCTAATCATCTATATTCATCTGATTCTGATTCTAATGCAGGTCAGATTTTCTTTTTCAACTTCCAGTACTCAGTGGCAATTGCAAACAATCAGCTTGTTGAGGTTCATCGTTGTTCAGGGTTATCTTCTAAACTACTCTTAAATCAGTTTGAAATAAACTTCTTTAAGTCCGATCCATCATTATCTATCTGCTCTTTTACTCATGATATTCAAAGTCATTCTAGGGCAATTAGCATTCTCTCAACCTTCTTATTTAGGATTCATATATCTGTGCTCTCTAACTTCGAATACTTTTCATTTAATGCCAATTTCTCTGAGTTCAACTTACTCTTTTCTTCGCTTAGGGAACTTAATTGAAGCTTATTGTCTTTAATATAATCTGTATTAAAGTAATATAGTAATCAGAAAATCAATAGATTTGAAATAATTAAATACACCAAATCTGACTGATCAAGCTGACTATATATGCTTACGAATACAACAGCTAAAATAGCTGAGATTAATCAAAAGAATAAATGAAAATTGTTCATGGGAATAAATCTATATAAATTACACCTTAAGTTAGTAAAACTCTACTAAATTAAAACTACAAATAATTTTTGGAATTACAACATCATCTCAAACAAATCATTCTTCTTGACCGCAGCTTTCGCCTCTCATAGTCTGATCGCTCACCTTCAGTATTTTTTGTTTATACGGTAGATGATATCATTGAGTTGTTTTTTGGAGGTGGTTTGTTTGGTAGATTGAAACAAAGAATATTGCGTATTGGTGGCATCCACGAGATCTCATAGGTAGATCCCCGTCGTCCTATACAGTATATCATCCGCAAATGCTATCCTCTCAAAGAGTTTTCTGGCTGATTGGGTGATGAGCATCTTGTCATTGGTGGCATATGGGAGCTTGAGGTCCAGTCAGTGTCTATGAAATTCTTTTGTTCTAAAGCTTATTGCTAGATGCTTGGTGGCTAGCTTCTGATCTAGGAGATGCTCACAGGCCTTATCGATGTTTTCGAGTAATCTAGATCGCACCTCACTTTTTTTGTTGGTGAAGTGTGGATTGAACGACCTAGTTCTATTGATCGATTTTGGTGTATGTTTGTTTGCGAAGTTCATTGCATTGATGGAGTTTAGCTCCATTCGGATCTTGAGACCATTCTTGCCTAGTAGCTCTCTCACATATTCATACGGTAGTGCTTTGTAGTCATACGCTGTTGTACATCTGTCCACCAGCTTCTCCTGAGTCTTGGGTCAGACAAAGGGGATGTCTGATAGAGGCAATGATCTCAATGCTGCATCTATCTCGCTGGGAGTGATGGCAATACACTCCCCAAATGGCTTATTGATGTCAGCAAATATCTTTGAAAGCAATCTAGTGGGTGCTAGACCAATAGAGACAGGAATACCTATTTTCCTTCTTATATCGTGTCTCATGGCACGGGCGATTTTTTGATAACTCATATGGTATATCTCAGCATAATCAGTGATCTCAATAAATGCTTCATCTATACTAAATACTTCTACCTGCAAGCATTTGTCTTGCAAATACTTCATCAGACTAGAGGATATCTGTCCGTACTTTGTTATGTTGGGTCTTAGGTAGACTGCATTGTTTGGGAGCATCTTCTTGGCTTCTCGTATTGGTGTGCCTACTTTGATCCCATAGGGTTTGGCTTCATAGCTTCTTGCTATCACTATATCTCATCAGATACATACTGGCAATCATCTAAGTTTTGGATTCAAATAAACTTCACAGCTCGCATAGAAGCTATCACAATCTATCAGTCATCGTATTTGCTGAGAGGGTGGGAACATCGCTTATTTTACTTTTCTAAAAACTCAAACCACTACACCAAAAATCTCCAAGCTCTCGAGAGGATAGATATTTTTGTAGTTCTTGTTGGCAGGTGCTAGATATACTTTTCAGTGTTCTTTATGATAGTACTTGAGAGTGTATTCATTGTCTATCAGCGCCACCACGATATCTCACTCATCTAGCTTGGCTCACTTCTCCACCACGACACCATCTCAGGGATGTATACCTGCATCTATCATACTATCTCCGGCTACCTTGATATAGATTGTTTGATTGGGGGTATTTACTAGATATTCATCTAGTCTCATATCTTGCTTGAGATCGTCTGTAGCAGGACTTGGGAATCCTGCCTGCACTGATTCAAATATTGGAAGTATCATAAGCATTATTTAAGAACAAATGTTCTCTTATTACTGATATGGTATAGATTAATCAAGAGCAATGTGATCAAAAAAA
>Ga0079203_1001941_pt1 | contig 14450 bp, 6 predicted proteins | sample PorBlaMBantryBay_FD_68602 | JGI IMG/M metagenome (GOLD analysis project Ga0079203, IMG submission 68602) | Marine algae microbial communities from Bantry Bay - Bantry Bay, Ireland | ecosystem: Host-associated > Algae > Red algae > Blade | place: Bantry Bay, Ireland
TTGCTTTAAAGGGAAGGACCCGCTTCATCAGAAGCGGGTGGGTGGCTTTAAGATTAGGACGACTGGCGCCTTTGGGACGGCTGACTGGTCTGCCAGCTGGCGGATCAAAGCAAGTAAATCTTGCTTTGAAGGGGAAGGAACCGCTTCATCAGAAGCGGGTGGGTGGCTTTAAGATTAGGACAGCGGAGTTAGTACTTTGGGTTGGAGTAAGCTTCTACCCAAAAGTGAGCTTGCGAACGCTCTAAAAGCGAGTTTACGAAGCGCCCCAAACTTAAAAATCAACGCCTAAACTAATGACAATTCCGAATGATGATCTCTTGGAAGATTCGACATCTTGACCGATTGCCCAGACGCCATCGACTCTAAGTATACGAGCAATACCAAAACCAATATTTTCGATACCTGCATGTATTTCGTGATAGTCGCCTTGATCGTTGGTTGCTAAAAATTTATATCCAGATACAAACTGAAATTGAGATTTCTTCAGTAATGGGATTTTACTCATTAAAAATCCTTGAAACTGATGTTGCAAATGAAATTGAACAGAATGTCTATTTGCACTTTGGGTATAATACGGCAATAAATAATATTGATTGATACTAAAGCTATTTGCCAGTATGGTCTGGTTACCCGTGACATGAATAAAGTCCATGACAAATTCTGGTCTATCACCTAAAAATGTTGCTGCTCGTCCATAGATTCTCGTTTGCCCAAAAACGCCAAGTGGAATTCGATCTTGTATAGTCAGTGAAAATAAATGAAAGCGAACATCTTTGAATCCGCCTTTGTACAACAAATCAATTGTCGGCCACTTTGATGAAGACAAAAATACTTGATCAGGATACCGCCAAACTTCTCGACCAAATCGTAGGCGGAAAAACAATCTGACTAACAAGGCATCATGAGATTGAAAAGACGTTGAGAAATTATCTGAAAATAATGGATCATTGGAAGTAAATGATTCATCCTCTGATTTATAATTATTTAATAGAGGGTTCCGAGATTCATAACCAAAAGAACTTCTAAAAAAGACAGACGGATGTAGATTTCTTGAATAATGCAAATACAGATAAGAGTTGTCATATGCCTTTAAAAAATTGTCTTTAAACAGCAGCGTATAAATAGAATTTAGTGATTCAGAAATAGGATTGGTTCGATTAAATTGAGTCAACTCATTTCCTATTCTGAGTTCGATTGCTTCATCAACAAAACGTCTATCCTGAAACACTGCAGAAAATGTTGGTCGCCACTTCTTTTCTGAAAATCCATAATTAATATCAGCATTCATCTTTAAATAATGTGTCGCCTTTTTGGTATACCTTTTTTGCCATTCTACACCTACAGATGTATTATAGCCTTGAATTGTATTTAGCTGTGTATTAAACACTGGGTTATCGAAACGTAAGCTTGTAGCCGTCTGAGAATTTTGATACTGATAGTCCGTAAACAAATGTGTAAAATTAAATTGATTTGCTTCGCGATCAATAGAATCTAAATAAGCTGGACTTTCTTTCACAATACGAATACTGTCCTTATCATGATAGTCAATTGCTTCTTCTGCAGTCAATGGTATTGGTCGAAGTGTATCCCAGTAAGTATCCGATCGTTCATTAGATTCTTCAAGCACATTAAAGACTTCATTGGAAAATTCAGAATCAGCTATTCCAGAAAAGTCGAAATTAGAATAGACTGCTGCGAAATTTCCTATCAATTCAAAGCCCATAGCTGAAAGATCAAAGGAAATAACTGTGGCCAATGGAACCCATCGATTGTCAGGAAGTTCTTGGTATTCTTGTTGGAGTGTCAATGAGTCAATGAAAGGGACTTGTGTCGCTTCCTTTGTCGAATGTAATTTCACACTTTTAATGTTCCATTGATCTTCAACAATGAAAATATTACCAAATACGACATTACTGTATTTGTTTTTTGGGATGACTTTAATGTTATTAATCAGCAGATCATTTTCATAATAAATACCTTCAAGTTTGTAATTATAAAAGGCAAAACAATTATTGGCGATCGGAGAAACCAATGGCCGATTCATCTCAATGGTGTTGTCATAAAAACTCAGATCAAATTCGCTTGCACTATTAAAACTATAGCCTTGAGGGTCTCCGCTAATTTTAGAGGAATACATAACTTCCTTTTCCTTTCTACCTTTGACAAACAACTTAGATACTGACTCCGATAAATAGACAATCCCTTGACGAGTAGAATCAATTAATCCGTCCATGTCTCCAACATCAACTCCCATTATTTTCTCTGGTGCATCTGTGACTTTATTGAAGCCTTTCATGTAGACATCACAACTATAATTATCAAACATATCTTTATACATCTTTCGCTTATTCTTTGCTTGTCTGATAATCGCATAGGCTGGATCCTCAGCATCAGCAGCAATAACGACTTGGTCTAATGAGTACACTTGATTTTGTAATGAAACATTAACTGTCATGGGATCACCTTGATAATTGATCTGTTTGGTGATTGTTTCAAAACCAATGTATTGATAGACAATTGTAGCCTGTCCGTTCATAAGATCTAATTTGTAATTACCATCTAAGTTTGATGTAGTCCCAGTAGTTGTCCCCTCTATATAAATATTGACGTATGAAAGTGCCTCGCCATTCGAATCCGTTATTTTACCAGAGACTTGGCAATGCAAAAATTGACTGAATCCAAGTAATATAAGAGTAAGAAGAAGTTTATTCACAAACACTATAACGTTTAAATATTATAAACGGTTACAATTTTTCAGATGAAAATTCACATTCAAACTAAAACATAAAAAAAGAGAGCCACTCCTGACTCTCTTCATTCTATTATCATCGACATGGGAAAAATCTATTATCATCGACACTGGTAAAATGTCTATTATCATTCCAGCTTAATCATTTTCACAGTTTGTCGGGACGTAGGTGTAGAAACGTGTATAAAATACACGCCAGGTATATGTATTAGCTCAGAGGATAGTTCTATTGTATTGCTGCCCTTGTCGAATTGGACATTTGTTTGGTGTATAGTGTTGCCTCCTAAGTCAGTCATGACAAAGGATCCTATGCATTTTTCGTTCGCACTAATTTCAACCCTCGTTTTGTCATTCCAAGGATTAGGAATTATGTTAACAAAATCACTTTCATAAAAGTCAGAATCAAATTTGACTTCTAATTTCTGTTCAGTAATGTCTCCGTTTAATTCTCTTGCCACAACTACTTTGGCATCTTGTAATAGGTCTCTTGACAAACTATACGAATTTTCGTCAAGGACTAACTCAAACAATGGGGCATCAGGATCAATGGACAATTCGTCTTCACTAACAGATACAAACTGCAGCTGACCATTTGATGTATTCATTGTATAAGTACCTGCTTCCAACTGAGGAGAATTAAAATCTAATAGATTCAGATCAGATGTATTCAACTCTATAGAAATTCCATTAATGGAAGACAGTTTTTCACTGATATAAAATGGTACAATTGCATTATCATTGGAATGAGGTAAATCAGCAACTTTCAGAAAAGCACTTACATCACTTCTATTTTCTGTACTGCTCAGAACATTGCCATTAATGTCTCCTGTCTTTATTCCAACAAAATTGAGCACTTCATCTTCTTGTAAATTTTCAATTTCTTTCTGATCACTTAAGTTGCTGGTAAATGGATTACTTGGATCAAAAAATTCAGCATCAGCATCAACAATTCTCCAATTTGGAACACCTACTGGCAACTCTGAAAGTCCTAGAGATATTCGTTGCAATAAGATTACATCAGCTATAGATACATCACCACTTCCATTTACATCTGCAGCAAGTAGTAGATAAGGATTAGTAATCGTATTAATATTTAAAATGTGTTGCTGGATTAATATCATATCTACGATCGAAATACCTTCCAACACATCACCTTCTACACTTGGTTTGACAACATATGATGCTCCAGTTGGCATGTCATCAAAAGCATAATTTCCATTTTCTGTTGAGGTAGAAATTATAGCTGACGAACCCACAAGAGCGACATCTGCGCCATTGATGTTTATGTTTGAAGGTGTCAAGACATTTCCTGATACAGATACTCGAGCTTCATTATCAGCATTATTAATGATATTGTCTGGCATTTCTGGACACAATCCGTTGTCACTTAAAGCAATTGTTGTGGTGCAACTGGATTGAAACCCATCAGAATTAGTTGCAAATACATTTACACTTAGTGGTTCTTCTCCAATATCATCGCAGTCAAAAGTTATCGTCTCTACTAAAGCTGAAGAATCAAACGAAACGATAATACCAGTCGCATCATCACAAGAATTTGCTGCGTAGACAATCACTTGTTTTGTTTCCAGGGAGGCCTGATTGGTGTCTGGTTTATCATCACCATCTAAGTCCACTGGCAATATTGGTATGGCAAGTCCAGCTACACAAGTGATCGCTGGAGCTTTACAATTTTGAACTATAAAATCTTGTCTTATTGGGGTTATATTACCACATGCGTCTGTGTATCTCCAAAGTATCGTGTAACTACCTACAGCAAAGTTACCAGATATCATATCACCTTCCATATTTTCACTAGGGGCATTCGGATCAGTATTATTAAAGACTTCATATTCTATGGTGACACCACCACCACAATTATTATCGAGTATTGTTGGTGCAGGTATTTGGACAAACAATTCATCACAGTCATCTAATGGTACACAAAACATCAAATCATCTGGATTAGCTACTTCAGGAGCTTCGGTTTCGTTTATGTTGATAATCTGTTCAAATATGAACGGATCAGATTTTGAACCTGGACCATCAATTGTGCACCAATCAATCACGGTAAACCTGCGGATAAATTGTTGGCAAATATCAACAGTATTTGGTCCATTCGGACATACTAAAGGATTAGCAGTAGTCTCAATTATTTCTGTACTAATACCCAACAATTGACAACGCTCCTGTTCTATATCAAAATCGAAATCAAAATCTGGGATTTCTTCTACAGTACAAACATTTACAGGATCACATATATCTTCAGGAAAAACCCCCATATCATCTATCATAAATGGCATAGGTGCCTCAAAAACAACAGTTGTAAAACACTGTCCTACTCTCATCCCATCTGGATCAAAGAGTCTTATTCTTCTTCGTAGTTCTCCTACACCACAATCGTTACGGTCTCCTAGTAACACATCTTGAAGTGTAAATCCACCTAAACAGATACTGCCTCCTAGAGTAGGAGCATTAAAAAAGACACTCAAATTATTTTCATCAAAAATAGAATCGCATGCTACTGTATCTGGTTCTGGACACATTAATGTAGGAATCAGTTTGTTTGTTACAGTAACTTCAACCATACAGAAACTCACATTGCCTTCGCTGTCTGTCAATTGAAGAATGGCTAAGAAAGGCATTTCAATGTCTTCACAAAAGATCTCGATTCTATCCTCAAATGTATGATCTGGGATATCCAATCCTTCTACCATTCTTGCAATACCAAATTTTACTTTACCACAATCATCAAATGATCCAGCATCTATTTTGTACGCGTCTAAAAATGTATTTCCATCACCTGCATAACCGATGACAATATCTGTCTCACAAATGGCGACAGGAGGAGTCAAATCTTGAATCTCAATGTCGACCATACACATACTTGTATTCATACAATCTGACACGAAATAAGTGATTTGATAAGATCCAGTATCTAAAGTTCCAAAACCACCATTGGTATTTAAAGTACCAAAAGGAGTAGCAACAGAAAAAATAAGGTCATCATCATCTGTACAATCGTCACTTGCTTGAGCAGGAGGTAAATTAATGACTGCTGTACAATCATCTGTGTTGGTGGTAGCAGTTATTGCTCGTGGACAGATAATTACTGGAGGATTTATATCTGTGACATTAATAATTTGAGGGAAGGTGATAACAGTATCAAGATCACAAGTCCATTGCCCGACAGACCACATTCTTGTTATAATTCTACCACATACGGTCTCGCCAAATTCGGTATCTTCAAAGCTGACAAATACGGAACAATCCAAAGGAAGGCTATCTGGCGTTAACTCAAATTCTACTTCTTCGCCATCAATCGTTGTTGTAAAAATGGGTGCACCAGTCAAGTCTAATGTTGGCTCTTGATCACAATTAATAGACACTTTGTCTGGCATAGTAATATCAGATAAATCTGCAGCAACTATGTTTATCGTCTGTGTACAAAATTGTTGAATAGGTCCTTGTGGTCCGGTAATTTGAAAGGTACGTGTGAGTTGTCGTTGAACTCCATCTGCGCAATCGACTAAATTTTGCACTTCGCTGATGAGGATCACTCCTGGATCTACACATTGAGATTCGGCAATTGGTGGTATGACTTCATTCAATTCTATGCAAGAGCTTTCCATTACTACCCCATCATCTGGACATAGAAATTGTGCATTGCCTTTATACTCTACAGTCACGTTTGCCCATCCACACACAACACCACAGCAGAGCTGATATCTAAACGTTTGGCCTACATCATCAAAATCAAACATTGCAGGCATCTCGTTGTCATGTTCATCTAATACAGTGACTTCGCAATCACAGCCATCAATTTCATTATTACCTTGGACTTCTGCTACCGTTAATTCACCGTCACAAGTCCTTGCATTTAAGGAGAAATTGAGGTCAGCAAGTATGATATGATCTGGCGGGCATTGTGCATGTATATTTAGTGAATGTAAAAATGCAAAAGCCACGAGCAAAAGTTGCAAGTAAGGAACTTTGATTTTGGCGTTGGACATGGCAAGCCCATTGCAGATGCGGTCTAAGAAGTGCATAGTCTATTTCTTAAAATGAATAAATAGCGCTACTACCTCTCTCATGGTTTTAGGCCCATAACGATGTTACCACCATTATAGAAAATGAGTCTACTGTTTTTGTGTTGCCAAACTTGCTTTAGGAAATTAAAATCGGTTTCCTGGGCTCTATTCAGACAACTTGGATTTGTCTTAGTCTCGAGGTTAGGTTTTTGGAATTTATTTTTAGGATGCGTCAAACATATTACATTTTTTAGCAATATGAAAATATTTGTGAACTTTTTTAAAATGAAGTTTTCTTTTATTTGAGAATGACTAATCAGATTGCAGGCTACAACTGTATTCTGCTTAGAATAAATTTACTAGAATAAATAAAATCAATTCTCACTCAAATCAAAAAAAGAATATTTATCTTCGATTTACAACTTTACACTACTTATGAAAACTGATGAATGGAAACTGGCAGAAGAATTTATTCTGCATACAAACAAATCACTATTCCTGACGGGTAAAGCCGGTACAGGTAAAACGACTTTTCTTAAACATCTACAAAAAAAATTAACTCGGAATTCAATAATCGTAGCACCTACTGGAGTAGCAGCTGTTAATGCTGGTGGCGTAACCATTCATTCATTTTTCCAGTTGCCACCGAGTTGTTTTGTTCCTAATCATGAATTATTTGCAAACGAATCAGTCACCAACCGATCTATACTTGCAAAAAGCCAACGACTGAGGCAAGAGCAACGACAGTTGATGATTGAAATGGAATTATTGATCATTGACGAAATCAGCATGGTCAGAGCTGATATACTTGATGCCATTGATTTCACACTCCGAAGAATACGAAAAAACCAATCTCCCTTTGGAGGTTTACAATTATTGGTCATTGGAGATTTATTTCAATTAGCACCAGTGACCAGAGAATCAGATTGGGAAGTGTTGTCAAAATTTTATGACAGTCCATTTTTCTTTGACTCCCATTCATGGCAAGCTATTTCTGCCATTACTATAGAATTAAAAAAAGTATACAGACAGCAGGATGACACGTTTATTTCTATTCTGAATGCTGTCAGAATGGGAAACATCAACGATGAACAGCTAGGTATTTTAAACGCCCGACTTGGCTTGCATAAAAATGAAAATGATGTCATTGAACTGACGACACATAATCGCAAAGCAGATACAATAAACCTGAATAAACTTCACGAATTATCAACACCATCGGTATCACTGGATGCCATCATAACGGGAAATTATTCTGAGAACATCTACCCTACTCCAAAGGTCATGCATTTTAAAATAGGTGCTCGTGTTATGTTTATCCGTAACGATCCTGAAAGTGCATTCTACAATGGTAAAATAGGCATCATTAAATCAAAGCGTGATGACATCTTGACTATAAAGATTCCAGAAGAAAAAGGGACAATTGATCTCGGACGGATGTCATGGGATAAAATAAAATACCACATCGATGATAAAACCAAAGAAATAGAAAAAGAAGTTTGTGGCACTTTCGAGCAATATCCACTTAGACTTGCTTGGGCGGTTACTGTACATAAAAGCCAAGGTCTGACCTTTGAAAAAGTAATCGTTGACCTTGAAAAAACCTTTGCAGCAGGACAATTGTATGTTGCCTTAAGTAGATGCAAAAGTCTTGAAGGTCTATTTCTATCTAGTAAAATCAGTAAGCGCAATTGCATTACAGATTCTAGGATAATAACGTATCACCAATCTTTTGAAGATAATAATGATCTCCAGATTACTTTAGAGAAAGAGAAGGAGAACTTCAACAATCAACAATTAATTAAACATTTTTCATTTAATAAATTGACTGCTTACGCAAGTACTTGGGAAGACTTCCTTGTGGAGAATGACATCGCATCAAAAGCAGATGCTGTGTTATTTTCAGCAGAATTTTTCAAGCAATTGGATCAACTGAATGATGTGTCAAAACGATTTCAACATCAACTAAATCAGTTGTTTTCAAGTGAGGAAGAAAATGATGAGACAATAATCAAGCGACTAGAAAAAGCCATAGACTATTTTAGAGAAAGTATTTACAATTTGCTTATTAGAAAAATCGAAACACATATTTCTAAATGGAAGGATAAACCAAAAAGCAAGCAATATTTTCAAATTTGTAATGAGTTGCACAACTCTTGTTGGGATATGCTGGATAGTTTAAGTACCGTATCATTCAAACAGAAGAAAATCCAATTGGAAGAGAAGTTATTTAAACGAATCGCGTTTGTTCCAAAACAAAAAGTCAAACGTGTGGTCGGAGAAACCTATACCATTACACTTAAGCTCCATAAAGAAGGCTTAACCGCACAGCAAATTGCTGACAAACGTGACATGTCTGTTGGTACAATCGAGTCACATTTCTCCAGATTAATCAAACAAGGAGATGTAGATATTGATGAGATCATGGACAAAGATCGCATTCAGAAATTACAAGCTTACATGCACGATAAGTTAGAACTTGGTTCAAATGAAATCAAGCAGCAAAGTTCGTTTGAGATAAGCTATAATGAGATTAGATGGATTAAAAATTGGTTATCACGATCTGTTTAATAATCCATCATCTCACTAAATAAAGAATAACTACTATAGTCCTATCCAGACCATATCCCATATTAGTATGTTGGAAGTTACTTACTAAATTGACTACCTAAATTTATAATCTATTTTCAACCAAAACAATCCTTATTTATGGGGATATTTCAATGAGTATAAATCAATAAGACCAGACTCTATCAAGAATCTGGTCTTTCATCAAATTTATTTTGGTGAAACAGAATTTCCCTTAGCCAATGCCTATAAAGAGGCCTTTTTAGAAACCCACATAAAAATCAAACTCTTAAAACGCTAAGACATATTTGTCTATTTTAGAAGCAAACTCTCACATTTTATAGTAGATTTAGTAGTTCAATATGTAAAATCTTAGTTAAGGAGCCATTTTTTTCATCTTTGCATTATTGAACTTAGTATATTTCGAATTGTATAAACCTCAGACTATGAAACATATATATATTGCAATATTTATCATCGGTACCGTAAGCTTGTCAGCGCAAGATCCACAACCTATCAAATCTCCAACTGGAGCTACTATTGGGCACGAACCAGTGAAAGTCGCACCTAAGACGCATTCTTTTAATTACAAACAAGCGATCAATGACGGTGCTCGAAAAGTAGAATCAATGGTAATTGACTGGAGAAGAGACTTCCACGAGTTTCCAGAGTTATCAAATCGAGAATTTAAAACTGCAGATAAAATCGCATTGAAGTTGAGAGGTATGGGACTTAAAGTAGATCAAGGAATGGCGAAAACTGGAGTCATCGGCATACTCGATACAGGTAAAGAAGGTCCCACTGTAGGACTAAGAGCAGACACAGATGCACTTCCCGTTACAGAAAGAAATGATTTACCATTTAGGTCACGAGAGACTTCTGAATTCTTAGGAGAAGATGTCGGTGTTATGCATGCTTGTGGTCACGATACTCACGTCGCTATGTTACTTGGAGCTGCTAAGATATTGACTGATATGAAAAATGAATTGACCGGTAAAATCATTTTTGTTTTTCAACCAGCAGAAGAAGGTGCTCCTCCAGGAGAAGAAGGTGGAGCTGCACTAATGGTTAAAGAAGGAATTATAGAAAAATACGGCATTGATGTTATGTTTGGTCAGCACATTAGCTCGGGTTTAGATGTTGGAAAAGTTGTTTACAAAGCAGGTGGAATAATGGCTGCTGCTGATAGATTTACCATAAAGGTAAAAGGAAAACAAACGCATGGAGCAAGACCATGGGGAGGTGTTGATCCTATTACAACATCAGCCCAAATCATCCTAGGATTACAGACGATCATCAGTAGACAGACAGAATTAACGAAAGAAGCAGCTGTCATCAGTGTAGGCAAAATTACTGCAGGTGTACGTAATAACATTATACCAGAGGAAGCTGTGATGGTAGGTACAATTAGAACACTTGATGTAGGAATGCGAGACATCATTCACGAAAAAATAAGAAAGACTGCCACTTTAATAGCAGAAAGTGCAGGTGCTACTGCAGAAGTAGAAATAGCTGGATATGCTCCAGTCACATTTAACAATCTTGAGTTGACAAAGAAAATGGTGCCAGCTTTATACGAAATACTTGGAGAGGATAATGTCAGAATAACTCCAGCAGTTACTGGTGCAGAAGATTTCTCATTCTTTGCAGAAAAAGTACCTTCATTGTATTACTTCGTTGGAGGCAAAGCATTGGATACACCAGCTGATAAAGCTTATCCTCATCACACACCTGATTTCATTATTGATGAATCAGGCATGATTACAGGCGTGAAAGCAATTACCCAATTAGCAGTGAGTTATCTGACAACAAATCATGAAGCAGCCGTTGGAGGAAACTAAACAAGGTTTAAGCCCGACTATGGATTTCTCGAGCAAAGTTGTTTGCGTCACAGGAGGTAGTCGCGGAATAGGAAGAGCTATAATTAAAGCATTTGATGCTTTGGGTGCCACTTGTGGCATCATCTATAGAAGTGACGACACTAGTGCGGAAACAACTTTGTCTGAACTTAGAGGTAATCAACACAAGCTCTTTAAAGCAGATGTTTCCAACCCAGATAACGCTGCGAAAGTAGTTAATGACTTGATAGAAGCTTTTGGTATTATTGATGTCTTTGTCAATAATGCAGGTATCGGGTCTCACCATCCTATTGATGAGGTTAATTACGCTGATTGGCAAGCTCATTTTAAAAAGATCATGGGCCTTAATTTCTTTTCAGGAGCTAATCTATCTCATCAAATTAGTCAGCATATGATTAAACAGAAAGCTGGCTATATTATCAATGTGACTTCACGTGGAGCATTCAGAGGTGAACCATTACAACCAGCCTATGGAGCGAGTAAAGCAGCTATGAATTCGCTGACTCAATCTCTTGCTTTTTCTTTAGCTCCGCACAACATATTTGTGGGTGCTGTTGCTCCTGGATTTGTAGAAACAGATATGGCTAAAGAGAGATTAGAAGGACCACGAGGAGATGGTATTCGAAGTCAATCACCAATGAACAGAGTAGCTAAACCAGAGGAGGTATCACACGCTGTTGTGCTGATGGCATCAAGTCCTATATGGATGACTGGTGGTATTTTTGATGTCAATGGGGCGAGTTACTTCAGAACCTAAGTGTGTTAAAAGCAATCAGTTACTTTCTTGACAATATTTTCTTATAGTCGTTGATTGGCCCTCCTGGGAATGCTTCACTTTCTAGTATTTCGAGACGACTTCGAAATTCAATTTTACCTAAATTAAAACCATTTGATGTCCCATTTGGAAGAACGTTTATTTGAACAGCGATTCTGCCTCTCTCGTCATACCAGGTGTAGTCGTAACCTTGACCTTCTTTTGGTTCTCCCCCATTTTCTGCATAGAAGTCAACATACTCCCATTCCTTCATTTTTCCACCAATGGCTTGAGTGTAAGTCTTGATCATTGTGTTGAGTTTTTGCGCATCAATACCTTCTTTAGAATCTAATTGAGAATAGATGACTTTATCCCTATTTGTACGAAAGGCTTTAATTATCAAATCGGAGTATTCTTTTGCAGAATCAACATGCTCAAAAGCTAAATCTTTAATCTTTGAAGATTTAGTATTTGAAGAGTCTCCACAAGAGATAATCCCAAGACTTATGATAAGTATATATAATGTATGTTTCATATGTTTTTTTAAAGTCGGCAAAGATGCATACTTTTTTTGAGAATGCAACTAGCTGCTATGGAGATAACAGCTAATTTAGATCTGAAGTTTTACCATTAATTCAAGTAACAGTTTTTTAACAAAAAAAAGGCAGGATTAAAAACCCTGCCCTATAAAACCTTAATCGAAAGAACTAAGTAAGCTATGTTCTAATTCAATAGAATCATACGCCTCGTCGTTTTCTCATTTGGAGTGATCAGCTCATAGTAAATCAAACCATTTGAGTTAATGTCATCATTATAGACATTTACGTTATTTAATCCTGCGTCGCCACTACGTTTAACCGTATGTAGCAATTGACCAGATACTGAATAGAATTTTAATTCATATGACATTTCCATAGGAAGCATAAATCCAATCTCAGTTGACTCACTCCATGGATTCGGTGAATTCTGATATAGGACAATATCGTGATCAGAAGAAACAACCTTACCACCTAAATCATAAACATCCTCTGGACTATACAATTGTGCCGATACGACTGATGAATTTATAGAGACATCAGCATTCAGATTACCATTGTGTTTGAATCTTAAGCTGAATAATAAGTCATCTGCTGAGACGGCTATACCACCAACCTTATCATAGCTAAAGGTAATTATGCCCTCATCTATCATTTTGACACCAATATTTTCATCATCAATATCTAAAAGATTGCCTTCTATCCCATCGAATATAAGTCGAGATTCATCAAAGCTTAGTGTAAACTGGAAGCCTTCGATATCTGTAAACTGAGCTACACTAAAATCGTACACCAATTCTGAACCGCTAACAATAGGTAGCATTTCAAAATTCATGTCAACGTCAGACGTTCTTGGTTCTGCTGACACGTGATTAAGTGGATCGGCAGATAAATTCACATCTCCTGTCTTAATACCAATAAAGTCGATGTACATATTTTTCTCTAAAGATGCTATATCGTAAGTATTCGGATATTCATCAGTATATGGATTGTCTGGATCAATAAATTGATGTTCCGTACTGATCATTTGCCATGATGGTACTCCGTCAAATCCTTCTTGAATACCTAAAATTACTTTACGCATTTCTAATAAATCAAGTGCAGTCAATGAGCCAGAAGCATTGACATCAGCGGCAATCAACTTATACGGAGAATTGAGTTCTTGGATTCCAAGGATGTGTTTTTGAATTAAGATAATATCCAGTGTACTCACGCCATTATTATAACGATCCTCTTTATTAGGCATTACTGTGTAAGATGCTTCTATAGGCATCGACGGGAATGCATACAATCCAAATTCTTCTGTTGTTGACATTTGAGTCTCTTCTTGACCAACAAGAGCTATAGTTCCATTTTCTATACCGCGATCATCTTCTGTGAATATTCTACCGGCGATATTAAATGCACTTGAGCTAGAGAAAGGACACAATTCTCCAGTTATGGTTTGAATCACAAAACATGGTTCTCTAAATACTGTATCCAAACCGTTACCATTATCAACAACGTCAAAAATAAACATGGTTACTTGTATATCGGTACCTACGGCATTACCTGGATTGACATCAGCACAAGTGAATGTTCTCGAATTGTCAGTTGGATCATTGGAGAATGATCCTATCAGTGTAGCAGTAGTGCCATCACATAAAGAACCACCAGTCACACAAACAATTTCTGATGCTAAGAAAGTAACCGTACCATCGTCTCCGATAGGTTTCACTAATTTCTTACATTCGAATGTCGCAGGTTCTCCACCAGTAGCCACGATGGTGACATCAAATTCTTGAGTCACAATCAAATCACAAACTAAATCTTGTGCAGTTATTGTAATGGTATGAGTCCCTGTTGGTACAGTACCGGCTAGTGTGAAGTTAGTTGTAATGTCATTGACGCCATCATTCGTTACGGTCAACATTACTCCAGCTATATTTGGTCCAGCAGTTGCTGCTGCAGTGACAA
>Ga0079203_1001943_pt1 | contig 14450 bp, 8 predicted proteins | sample PorBlaMBantryBay_FD_68602 | JGI IMG/M metagenome (GOLD analysis project Ga0079203, IMG submission 68602) | Marine algae microbial communities from Bantry Bay - Bantry Bay, Ireland | ecosystem: Host-associated > Algae > Red algae > Blade | place: Bantry Bay, Ireland
TAGATTAAGGAATAGAAAAATAATAAATGCAGTTTTTGACGGTTTATTTTTTCGCCATTTTCCCCAAAAAGTCCCGATATCGGGACACGTAACAAAGGCTATGCAATCCTGCCCGACGGTCAGACGGGGATTTTTTTGAAAAAACTGACAAAAAAATTCCCTCGTCAAAAATCTGCATTTATTAATTTTCTATTCCTAAAATCCAAAACGTAAAGAAAGGTTATGAGTTCCTCCCCAAGGATTTGAAGTACGGTAAGCGTAATCTACTCCAAATGAAGTATTAGATTCTTTTTTCACAGGAACTTGAATTGTTGCTCCTGCTGCAAATCCTGTATATACATTTCTTTCATCTGGCACATTTGATTGTCCCATATCATATTTATATCCTGCTCGAAGCATAAATTTTTCTTTGAATGCATATTCAACTCCTGCTCCAATTTGATCTCTTGAAAACGAGTTAGAAGTAAAATTAGATAATACAGTTACTCTACTTTTAACAGCGTCTTCCTCTGATCCTAGAATAAAGTCATAAGAAATTCCAATGTTCAAAACTGATGGCAACTCAAATGCCGCAGATCTCGAATTATAGGTTAATAAATAACTATTGCTATTATCACTTGGAGCACTTAATTGCTGAGAAAGACCTTGTCCTCCAAAGCTCATCCTTGACCCGATATTTCTTAATGATAATCCTAATTTAAAATTATCTTGAGGGCCCGAAACATATTGAACTCCAGCATCAAGTGCGAAGCCAAAAGCATTCAAGTCAGATGTTGTTTCTGAAATAGCTCGAAATAAAATTCCTACTGAAATTTTATTTTCGAAAACATGAGAATAACCTAATCCTAAATTGAAAAAATTAGGAGAAAAAGTACCACCTGTTCCTTGTGGAGATGCTTCCGTTGTTACAGGAATTTCTCCAAAATCAAGTGCCATTAGACTTACCCCAAATGTTCCATTTTTTCCTATTTTTTGAGATAACCCAAACGCATTCATTTTGATGTCAGTTCCTTCCAAGTATCGAGCATGGCTAATAACTACTTCAGTCCCTGTAGATCTTGATAGACCTGCAACATTTAACCGCATTGCTTCTACTCCACTTACAAACGAAGTAGACATGGTATGCAATCCTGCCGTACGTGCCCAAGGGTTCATCAATAATTCATAAGCACCTGCTTCTCCTTGTCGATCAGGGTTTCCAGCAATAGCTGTATCAATTACAGTCATTGTAAAGAAAGCTGATAAAACGATGTAAATAAATTTATTCATAATTAAAATCTATTCTTTTTAATTGATAAGTAGTTTTATAATAACTATACTTTATCAACTCAATTTTTTAAATAAAACAAGGAAGGTTGGTTAAAATTCAACCAACGTTCCTTGCTATTAATTTTACAATCCAGATGGATCAAATTTCCTTGCCACACCAAACCACTTAATTACTCGCTCACCCAGTCCTTCCGCATCAATATGAATTAAGTACACTCCACTTGCAATTGGAATACCTTTGTTATTTTTCAAATCCCATTCTAGTGCTGGAGATTCTTGAGCAGTATTAATTCCTGCACTTCTTCGAGCTCCAATAACATTTTCTCCTAACTCATCCCGTTTATATTGACGGATGAATTTACCATCTAATGAGTAGATGGTAACATTACATTTAGGCGGAAGATTGGTAATCTTAATTGTATTTGCAAATTGAGAAATCTCATATGCAGAGTAACCATAGTATGGGTTAGGAACCACATTAATATTATCCAAGGCTGTTTCAACTTCAGTTCCTTCTGTAACTTCTTCAGAAGCTGAATTTTCTAGTTTGAAAAGATATGTTGGATAACCATTGAAATCATCAGTCCCCTCAAATACTTGGTATGGATTGTCTACCCGAAGTTCAATTCGTAAATCAGTAGGAATTAATCCTTCTTCAATAGGTAGTAACCTTGCGCCATCTCCTAGTATTGCCATAGATGTCCAAGTAATTTGTTCATATGCTCTCCGTTGAAGACTAACACTAGCTCCTTCTTTCAGTCTAGCTTGGAAATTAGCACATTCATCATATTTCTCTTTTGAAACATAAATATAATGTTGTCCTCCTGCAATTCGATTATAAGGGAAAGTGGGAGTTCCTTGAGTATTAAACGCTAATTCATCCGTTGGATTCCAAATCATATCACGTCCATTAGCTTCATAATTTTCATTAAAATCTCCACCTGGATGATATGTAGAATTTTCTCCAAAGAATATATTCAATCTTTCTCCAGTCTCTTGATCTATTGCATAGCCAGGAAAGTATCCCATTCCTGTTCCAGTATTATCAGGGTTTCCATTTTGATCTACTGAAGCTCCTTTACGCAATCGAAGATTTTCAGCATCTCCTTCTGTGTCAAAAATCATATTAGAAGGAGTTGGAGAATTGTAATACTCAGGAATAGCTGTTTCAACTACAACACATCTACTCCATTTTGATTTATCGCTTGTAAATACGATATCCACATTATTCAAAGTAGTTAATTCATTTTTAGACCTAACAACACCTGAAATCGCAGGATTTCTCAATGTTGGAGTAAACCAGAAATTAGGTGGATCTTCAGGGTTATCAAATGAAGCTAATGTATAAGGAACGAAGGCTCCAAAATTACTGAATACCGCATTAGGATCTATCTCATTTTCTGGCTCAGTATCAGCAGTTCTTAAATAATTATAAATTATCGCTGCATCATCAGGAATATAGGAGAACCAATTATCAGCACTCTCGTATATTTCATTATAACCTATTGCTCCATTAGTAGCGTTTTCTAACGGATTATCTCCTGTATCATCTGTTTGTCCTACTTTTATTGAAAATCCAAATTCAGTTAAAATCTGCTCATTCAATCTTTCGATGGTTTGTTCTGAGTAGATAGGAGCTGAAGGATCTGATAAATTTGTCAATTGCCAGTACATCTCTGTATCTATCTCATCATTTGCATCATTGTTTCCATTTAAATCTGTGAATGTCAATTGAAACTCTCCATTGATTACTTCAAGAGGATTGTAAATATTAACATTGATTGGCGATCTTCCTGGCTTATAAATGATAGTTCCATCATTTTGTCCACTTAGAATTTCAGCTTCTGTTTCTTCCGAAATAGAAATATTATTATTACCTACACCTATTCCATCTATTCTAGTTACAATTGGGCCATCACCATATGCTGAATTTAATTTATCATAAACAATCGGACGAGGGATTACAGTATAACCTGCTACACCTGGTTCTGGTCCGATATTTCTCCGACCTTCTAAGTATGCTCTTCTCTGACCGGTTGCTGGTGTGGCTGTAGCATCGAAATCAGCAAAATTATTATAGGCATATGCTACAACAGAGAAATAATATTTCTTATGATTAATCAAAGAGTTATTACCATCAGCAAATTGATCTGTAGTTATACTTAAAGTATGTGAAATTCCTTGATTAAGTACCCCTTCATTTTGTAGTTCTGGTACCCAAATAGGTTCTGAGCTATTTGGATTATCTATAGAACTCCAATTAAAGATTTGTGAAATTCCATTTCTCAAATCATAAGATTGTACTAACCGTGACTTGTCAGGATTATTAAATTCTGCTGGTGATACTGTTGGTTCTATTAATTGATAAACTCTATAACCTTCAAATCTATATAATTTTTCAGCTTCTGTTAATGTATCTCCATTTACTTCTTCTGGTGCATTAAGATCTAATCCTTCATATCTTTCTTTAGCATTATTAGAAGCAAACTCATCACCATTTGTCAAAATCATGATAATTTCTTCATCCAGTTCGACGAAGTCAACATCGGGAGCATCTGGTCCATCTGTTATTTCAAAACAAGCATCAAATAAAGCTTGAGCAATATCATCTGCTGCTAGTAATGGACTAATATTAGGACACGCATGTTCTACGTCTGGTACCCATACTACTCCAACAATCAACTCATTAATCGCCTGTGGAACCAATGATAGTGGTCCTGAAGCTTGTAACGTACGACGATCTCCAAACGGTAAATTAGCAGTACACATTGACCATCCATTCACATCATCTGGTCGATCTGAAAATGCAAAACTAACTTGTTCTCCTCCTGAATTATAACCATCACCTCCAAATGTTAAAGGTGTTCCATCCGTCCAAGAACCAGAGATTAAGTTATAAAACTCTGCTGGTAATTCAGGATCGACTGTTCCTGCAGCAGGGTTACCGATTTGTGCATTATTGGTATATGTAAATGAAGTCATTGGTAATTCTACAATTGTATCCACTTGAGTTCCCGTAGGATTGATTAATTCCCCATTAGGTCCAAAAATTTTAGGCCCTAACGGTCCACGGAAATAATCAACACCTAGTAATGGAATATTATCACAATAAGTTGGAACAGCACCATCACACGCACATCCAGTCGTTCCATCTAAAGCATCCTCATTATAAACATATGCCAAACTTCTAGAAGTATCACAACCGATATAATCATCTGTAAAACATCCTAAATCAGGATCGACCCACATTGCAAAGAAAGTACTATCAATTCTATTTGGTGCTCGATTAATCAACTTATACCGTTGAAAAGTCATATCATTAATCTCATCATTAGTCGCCCATGCGAATGATTGTACTTGAACCTCCATTTGAATTGGCTCCCCTTGAGATTGAGTATGGTTTCCACCATTATCATTATATACCCAAAAGTACATTTCATCTGCATATTGAGCATCTTCAATTCCTGTAACAGGACAACCCGTAATATCTATTCTTGGAAAATCTCCTAGATGTGGTTCATATTTTCCTATTTCATTAGGAATATTACTATCCGGATCAAAATTATCAAAAAAGAAAGCAAACCCTTGAGAGTGCTCTTCATCAGTAGGCATATCAAATTCATGAACATCTAAGAAAAACTTATTTCCTTTGGCTGGCCATCCTCTGACATCTAAAGGGATTTCAGATTCATCCAATTCAGTTCGTCCCTCTGCTTTTGCCTTTTCCCAATTTTGAATATGAAACCGAATATTTTCACCTAAAACTCTAAAGTGTTTATTCCATTGAGCACAGGTATCTGCTACCACAGTTCCTTTATCATTAAGAGGGCCAGGCCAAAAATCGTTACTTGTCCCGTCTCTATAAGTTTGAGCGGCCATCTTCAAGTTAGGATTATTTGTTTCAATTCCTGTAAAACCTCCAATCCAAACTGCTCCAGCAAAAATAGAAGATACCTCAGGTAATCCTGGTTCTACTTTTGGTACAATATATTGAGCATCCGATAAATCCCACCAAATATCACCTCCATTAAGTAACAATGCTCTTACATTATTAATAGATTGTAGTGCTCTAGAAGTACCTTGAGCACAATCCATTCTTAATGTAGCTGTATTATTACTGGCAGCGGCGTTTTTTCCATGAATCTCTGGATTAATATGAGCGGAACCCATATTTATTAATCCAAACAAAAGAGCCATAGAAAGTAAATATTTTAAATTACGCATGACTATATTTTTTATCATTTAATAAAATTCTTCAATAATTAATTAAAATTGGATACTAGCTCCTAAGTAAATTCTTCTTGGCAAAGTGTAAAATCCAGGTGCTAATAATCCCCATGTATATGAAGGAACATAGAATTGTTCTATTCCGTCTGATCTTATCCCTTCCAATACTGATTGTCCAATTGGGGAAGTAAGAAAACCATCATCCTCAGCAGAACCTGAGGCAGAATATACTCCTAACAAGTTTCTTCTATCCAATAGATTAGAGATACGAACATATACATTTAAATCAATCGGCCTCTTATCTGTATCCTGTGGTGTATATAAACGGAAGTCTTTATCTACTCTAAGATTAAGTGTAAAGTTCCAAGGTAATCTTGCTCCATTCAAAGATCCAACTGTTCCAGTTCCTCCATATTGATTAGCTATTTGTGTAGCCGTGTAAGGTCGACCAGAAACAGCAACAACTTGAAGATTAGCTCCTGCACTAGCAAGAATATCTTTTCCAAATAATACTGGCCCGTCATATCTTCTACCTGACTCATATCTATAATCCATTGAGATGTTAAATCTATGTCTCTCATCAAAAGAAAGAGGGAATAAATTTCTAATATTTCCTCTACTTCCTAAGTTTCTTGATGAAGTAGAACTAGATCCAGTTCCATCTGCAAATTGTAAAGTATAAGCTGCTAATAGCGTTATATTTTTCGTTCTTCTTAAATCATATTGCATGGTAAATCCTTTCACCGTACCAAAATCCAAATTATCAAATCCAATGTACTGTGATACATTCAATCCGGTTGGTAAAAACAAAAAGTCTCTAATCTGAATCATATCTCTCATTTCTCGGTAATAAGCAGATAATTTCAACGCAGATGAATTGGTTAGTTTCTGTTGGAATCCAACCTCATAACTAATTGTTTTTTCAGGTTTCAAATTTGGATTAGATTCAGGTGTTCGACCTGCATCTCCAAAGTAGAAATAACTAAGTGCAGTTGCGATATTATTTCCTGGAGGTCGTTGAACCAAAATATCATAATTCGCAAAGAAATTTGCAACATCTGAAATCGGGAATGAAAATGCCAAACGAGGCATTACATTGATTTGTGGTTTGTAATCTTCAAATCCATCATTTGGATCATAAGCAGTCTCTGGACTAGATAAAGGATTAGTCTTAATCCAGTTACCATCTTGTGCTAAAGGGTTAGAATATTGTACGAATCTAGGAGCAGTACCAAATATTACATTACCTCCATTAGCAGGAGTACCATCTGCAAAATACCATTGCTCCCCATCACGAAAAGCTTTTACCGTATTATCATCTGCTCCAGTAACATATACTTTAAAGTCATCCTCAATATTAAGTGGACGAGTTTGACCTTCATTATTTGGGTCAGAGAAAAACTGTGTCGCATCTTTGATATCATATAATGAAAGAGGATCTTTCAATACTTTAGTATTAGCATCATAGCGATCTACCCGAACTCCTAACCTAAAGATAATATCCTTAAATGTAAATTTATCTTGAATATATGCCGCCGAGTAATTGGGTCGGAAAGGTGCTACAGGAAATGCTCGAACTGTATTTCCATATTTTGTAGTCCTTGTTGCAGTAAAAAAATCATCGAATGTAACATCTGATCCTATTCTTGCTCCAGTATGGTCATAACCATAAAAACTTATTAGTCCTTGATCGGTTAACTCAATTGGAGAAAACATATCAATTGAAAGTTGGTCTGGTGAAAGTCCATCTACATTTACAAAATCATTTAATGAACTTCCTGTTACATCTCGTATTGCTCTATAAAAAGTAGCTTCTTGATTATTGTCTAAATCAACTTGTGTTTGGTAAATATCTACAGTATCCATTAATCCAGTAAAAGGATTTTCTCTAATTTCTGTTCCAATAACAAAATTAGTATCTACTCCATTTATCAAAGCATTATCATTAAAGTCTGCTAACAACCATAAAGCTCGTGGCGCAACTGAATAAAAACGACTTTCTCTTTGCTCATAAAGTAATCCTACTTGAATAGAGTGACGTCCTTTATCAGTACCTCCTGGGTGAAAATCAAAAGAACTATTTACAGTTGCTGTGATTACACTTCCTTGACTTTTTTGATAGTTGTTAAAAACAGTTCCCACATTGGTATGGAAAGTATAAATCTGAGATGCGGTTCCAAATGTTGCACCATTCTGTGTAATCAAATCATCCTCAGTCTGGAAATCTGTAATACCATTGTTATAATTAGCTAAAACAGGATTAATCTCTCTGTTCAGTTCGAAGCCTGTTGTAGCTTCTGTATAACCTCCATGCACCCATCCAAAATTATCAAAATCAATATCCAATCGAGGCGTATTTTCTACATCTACTCTTCCAATGTATCCATAGTCAAATAATCGGTCTTCATGTCTTGAATCTTGTCTTATGAAATCATTAAATTCATATGATCCTTGAATAGAATATTCGAAATTAGAGACAACTGAATTTCCTGCTGATTCTTCATCAGAATTAGAGTTACCTCCTAGTCGATGTCTTAATCTGAAGATACCTCTATATCTGTTAAATTGATCGTGCGGGTTATTATGTGAGTTAAAAGTTCTCCATCCTCCTGGAGTAAAATAATTTTTACCCGTTGCATAGGTACCTGTAAATGAAAGATCAATGTCATCACTTATTCTTGCATCTAATTTTATGGTACCATTGATATTCCTTAGAGATTGGTTAGGTCGTGCACTTAAAAGGTCAACATCTTCAGCTTTAGTAAAATGTGCAGAAGGAGTTCCGAAAACATCCGCAATAGGATTAGCTTCCAACTCTGCTAGCTTTTCATCATTTACCACATAAACACCAACAGCTGATGGATTATTATCCTCCCTATAAGTATATCGACCTGAAAATCTAAATCCTAAGATAGAAGTAGAAGTTCCATCTTCATTTGTTCTTTTAATAATAGGTCCACTCAAGGCAGCACCTACTAAACTTTGTCCATAAGGATCTAAATACTTAGAAGTTTCTGCTTCAACACCTCCTGAATATTTTGCAGAAGGGCCTTTGGTTGTAATAGAAATAATACCACCTGTTACATCTCCGTATCGAGCACTTACTCCACCTGTAATAACTTGCATTTGCTCAATCTCAGATTCAGGAAGTAAGTTTCCACTTACTCGAATACCATCAATATAATAATCGGTCGCATTTGAACGAGACCCTTTGATACTAATTTCTCCTCCTTCATCAGAAGAACTTGTTCCCGCAGTTGCGGCGGCTACTGCATTAATATTACGAGTAGGTAAATTTTTGATTTGTTCGCTGGTAACCGTTTGACCAGTCTCTGTTTCATCCTGCTTAATTAAAGGAACCTTATATCCAGTTATTACGATCTCATCAATTATCTGACCTTGACCGATTGTCATCTGAACATCTACTTTTGTTGCGACACCTGCTGCAGCTAGCACCCCTTCAACTTTTTGAGTAGGATATCCTGTATAGGAAATCTCTACAACATAAGTACCAGGGTCAACCCTAATACTATAGTTACCATCAATATCGGTAGTTTCACCTTGTATAAAATTACCATTTTTCTTTACCACTATATTTGCTCCTATCAGTTCTTCACCAGATTCTGCATCGGTTATTTTTCCCGTAAGTGTAGTCTGTGCGAAAACGAAAGAAGCCACAAATAGTAATGAAAGTGTAAGTAAAAAATTTCGTACCATAAGTAATTCTTTTTAAATTGTTATTGTCGAAAAAATTGGCTTTTCATGAAATAATAAAAGGTGTTTTTTTTCTCCTTTTATTAGCTCACAATGTTAATAAATTACTGCTCATTTCTAAAAAAAATAGAAATCTCATGTCAACGGTCTGACATAAAGATTTTAGTATTAGTCAGCTTTCTGCTAGAAAGCGAGGCGGTAGTTTTAAATATATTTTGATTAAAATATATTTTTTCTTCATACGTCCTAGTAAATTATATTCGTGCTAATGTCTGTTTAGTTAGTAAAAAACCTTGGATACTCGGTACTTTTTCGACTCTATTCTAAACTTAGTAACTTTTTCTGAGTCGTTCTTACCAGAGTTATTTTATAAGTCAGGTTTCTTTTTTCAAACCTTCTGTTATCTTTTTTAAAAGTACTTCTGCTAATCTTTGTTTTGATTCAATTGTCCATCCTGCCACATGAGGAGTCAGAATCACATTTTCAAATTCATAAAGTTGTTGAAACAGCCTATCTTCTTGGTCTGAAAAAGTGACTGGTTTTTCATTTTCAAAAACATCTAAACAAGCTCCTCCTACTTTTCCACTTTTCAAGCCCTTTATCAAATCATCAGTCTTGACAATACTTCCTCGTGAAGTATTGATTACAATTACTCCTTCTTTACATTTCTCAAAAAAATTAGAATCAACCAAATGATAGGTTTCAGGTGTGTACGGTAAATGCAAACTGATAATGTCTGCATGGGATTGGATTGATTTTAAGTTGGTTGTTTCTACATATGGGAAATCTCGCGTATAATCCTTTTTGTACTTATCGTAGGCAAGTACATTCATCTTCATTCCTCGCAATTTTTTAGCAAATTGGCTTCCGGTGTGTCCAAAACCAATAATACCTATTGTTTTTCCCATTATTTCAAATCCGCGATTCTTTTCTCTTTGCCAATTTTTATTTCTCACTTCTCGATCCGCTCGAAGAAAATTATTCGCTAAAGCTAATAACATTCCTAAAGAATGTTCTGCTACTGCATTTCTGTTTCCCTCTGGTGCTCCATGAATAGCAACTCCTTTTTTTGCTGCATATTCCAAATCAATGATTTCCATTCCCGAGCCTAATCTTCCAACAAATTCAAGCTTTGGCGCAGAATCTAACATTGCTTTATCCACAAGGATTTTACTATTGATAATCATTCCTTCATAATCAGGAACCATTTTTCTAACTTCCTCTAGACTTATTTTAGGGTGATAATCGCAATGAAAACCCAAATTCTCTAAACCTTCGATTAATAGTGGATGCACTCCATCTGTGACTAATACTTTTCTCATTAGACTTTTTCGCTTTGTAAGACCACCGCCAAAGGTAGCAAGAACCTTTTTAAATGAAAAATGTTAGCGGTTGAAATAAAAGGTTTAAATACTTTGACTTTTTAGTAAGGTTAAATTTATCTTTGGTTCTTTTAAAAACTTAGTAATGGAAAAAGAATAACTCCACCATTTGGACTGCTTCTTTTGTCCATTACTAACTCTTAAGTCGCCTATTAATTAATTTACTATTCCCATTATTTTTATGAAAAATGTAAAACTAATCTTACTGTTTTTTGTGTCAACCTTATTTTTTTCTTGTCAGAATGAACCTACTAAGTCTGATGTAGACCAACCTACTACTTTTGCTAATTTCTATGTTAGATTCATGGAAGCTGAAAGGCGGATAAAAGCTACTGCGATTTTTGACCAAGGGAAAGATGAAAAAAATACCACTTCTTTAAAAATCGAAAATGGCGTTTTCTTTCATAATGCTAATATGGATGAACGCAAAATCCAAAAGGTTGGCATTCGATATAGCTACGAAATGGGTGGCAGATTTTCTGATAGTTTTAAATTTCGTTTTACTGATCCAGTAAAAGGTAAAATGAATTATAATCTAATAATGAATCCTATTCACAACGTTTCTATTTCAAATGGAATTAGTAAATCAAAAGGGATGGTTATTAGTTGGGAAGGAAATCCTTTAAATGAAAATGAAAGTCTTGTTTTTTTAATTAAGGGGGAGAAAGGAAATCCTATTCATTTTGAGATAAAAGGTAAAACTGAAACTTCACAAATTTCTATTCCTGCAGGAAAAACAAAAACATTAACTTTAGGTACTGCAAAAATTGAAATCGTTAGAAAGCAATCTATTGTGACTGAGGAACCAAATTTCATAGCTCATTGTAATTCAGAATTCTATAGTAGTGTAACTGATACGAATGTTGTACCGTAAAGTAAAACGACTTTCTAAGTCGTTCGCAGACATGGAGTCACAAGGTGAATAATTCATCAAAATAAATTAAACTTTCGACGTATGGCTACTTTATAAACAAATTCACCTTGTGACTTAATCTAACAACAAATTCATTTTCTTTTGAATAAAAAAATCCACAAGAACTATATCAATAACATTATAAAAATCATCGTGGTTTTTTTATTGAGTTATGTGATATATCAGCAGGTTTTTGCAAAAGAAAATTCAACTCAAATTTGGAATTCCTTTCTTCAAAATCTTACTCTCAATAATATTCATTGGTTAATCTTAACCATTCTTTTTATTCCTCTTAATTGGGCTTTCGAAACATGGAAGTGGCAAGTCTTAGTCAAAAATTTTGAACCACTTTCTTTTTGGAAATGTTATCAAGCCATTTTAGTTGGGATTACATTTTCACTTTTCACCCCTAATCGAATTGGTGAATATGGCGGAAGAATTTTATTAGTAAAACCTAAAAACAATTGGAAAGGAGTGATCGCAACTTTAGTAGGAAGTTTTAGTCAATTACTTGTTTTGTTAAGTTTAGGAATAATAGGGCTTTTATTTTTTATTTACTTTTTTGTAGTCCTTGATTATTGGATTTGGCTAAGCATTCTTTTTGTGGGTATTATATTTACATTTTTAATGCTTTTTTGTTTTTACAATATTGATTTAGTGATTCCTATTGTCAAAAGAATTCCTCTCGCACACAAACTCAAACCTTTTGTAAAACATGTCAAAGTTTTAAAAAATTATTCTCCTTCCATTTTATCTACGGCATTGCTCTATTCATTTTTAAGATATTCTACCTATACCTTTCAATATTATTTTATGTTACAATTCTTCGGAATTCAAGTCCCAATAATTAAAGGCTTAGCTGGAATTGCAACCATTTTTTTATTGCAGACTAGTATTCCGCTTCCTCCAATTTGGGATCTTTTTGCTAGAGGGCAAATCGCTCTTGAAATATGGGGCTTTTTTAGTGACAATGAAATAGGAATATTGGCGAGTACATTTACTTTATGGATACTAAATCTAATCATTCCAGCGTTAATTGGTACGGTCTTTATCATTAAAATAAATGTAATTCAATCTTTAGGTTATGAAAAAAATAATGATAAAAAAACTAATATATAGTGTGTTGATTATCAGCATGATGGGATTTACTCACTCTGTCCCAAGAAACACTTCATCTGATTATCCATCAAAAACAGAGACAACTCAAGATATAGTTGAGCCTTGTTTTATGGAAAATAAGACTTTTCAAGGTGGAGAAGAAATCACTTATAAATTATATTATAATTGGAATTTTGTATGGTTAGCTGCAGGTGAAGTTACCTTCAAAGTGAATGATATGGGTGGACAATATCACATTGCTGTAGCTGGTAGAACTTACAAATCATATGAATGGTTTTTTAAAGTTCGAGACTACTACGATACTTATATTGACAAAAATTCTTTACTGCCAACAACCTCCGTCAGAGATGTAAGTGAAGGGAAATATAAATTATATGACGAAGTAACTTTTGACCAAGAAAATAAAAAAGCGAAAAGTTTAAGAGGAAAAACAAGAGAGGAAGCTACCACCAAAGAATATGATTTAGATGGTTGTATGCACGATATGCTTTCGGTGATTTATTATTCTAGAAATATCGATTTCGATAATTATTCAGAAGGTGAAGAGTTTCCTGTAAAGATTTTTATGGACAAAGAAGTTTGGCCATTAAATGTAAAATACAAAGGCAAACAAGCACGTAAAAAAATCAAAAGAAAAGGAAGATTTGATACGATAAAATTTAGCCCACAAGTAGTTTCGGGTAGAGTATTTAAAGAAGGCGAAGAAATGATGGTCTATGTGTCAGATGATAAAAATAGAATTCCTTTATTAATTGAATCGCCTGTAAGTGTTGGTTCTGTAAAAGCAGTACTAAAAAAATACAAAGGTTTAAAATATGATATGACTGCAAAAAAATAATTTTAAACAAGAAATATTTTAAATAAAAAGCTACAAGGAACATTTTAATCTTTGTAGCTTTTTTTATTAAAATGATTTTTCTATTTTGATAAAAAATAAAAACTATGTCTTCTAAAGTTAAAAATGGAATTATATTGTTAGCAGTTTTTTTATTTGGAGTATGGATGACACGATCCTATTATCGTACTCCTGATAATACTGTAGAAACTGACTCAACTGTTTTGATCGAAAAAGTGCGGGAAGTGTGTAAATTAGTAACTGTCGAAGCAAATTTATTTGAAGTCTATGATGAAAATAATCATCGAAATGTAACTTGGTATTTACCTTTGCCTACTAATTTTACTTTTACAAAAAAAGCAAGTATTGAAGTCCAAGGAAAAGTTTTGGTAGGATATGATTTGGAAAAAATAACGATTGATGTTGATTCTACTAATAAAACTTTAGTCATTAGAAATTTACCTGAACCTGAAATCATTTCTATCGAACATGATGTTAAATATCGAAAACTGGATGGTAGTTTTTTCAATGAATTTAATGCAAAAGATTTTACTCGAATCAACAAAAATGCAAAAGAAGTTTTAAGAGAAAAAGCAATAGAGGAACATCTTTTAGATAAGGCCAAAGCGCAAGGCGCAGATGTTTTGGGAGTTATTGAATTTATGGTAAAAGGGGCAGGATGGAATGTGGAGTTTAAACAAAGGCTTTTCCAAGATGTGACAGAAAGAGATTCTATTAACGATTGACGGATGTTCGCTTCGCTCACTTGACGACTGACGGACGCTGCGCTTGACGGTTCGAATAATTTAGAATACACGTTATTCGAACCGTCAAGCGCAGCGTCCGTCAGTCGTCAAGTGAGCGAAGCGAACGTCCGTCAAGTGAAACGTCCGTAAAATGAACCAACTTACTTATCAAGAATTAAAAAAATGGAAAGCCAACAAAAAATCTTTCCAACTCATTGATGTTAGGGAATATGACGAACATGAAG
>Ga0079203_1001953_pt1 | contig 14403 bp, 7 predicted proteins | sample PorBlaMBantryBay_FD_68602 | JGI IMG/M metagenome (GOLD analysis project Ga0079203, IMG submission 68602) | Marine algae microbial communities from Bantry Bay - Bantry Bay, Ireland | ecosystem: Host-associated > Algae > Red algae > Blade | place: Bantry Bay, Ireland
TCGATCATCTAAATTTTAAATAAATAAACCCGCTCACATTTCGCATGCGGTTTTATTTTAATTAAAAAATGATTTCTCTCTGTTCACATCCAAGACACCGAACACCATTCCCTTGGTTAAGGATTGATTGACGCTCACTTGATGCTGAACAGCAGTTGGTTCATAAGCGACTCCTTTCCTAGATATTTTCATTGGATACTTACTATTCATCCAACCTACTACTAAGGTTGGAGACAATGCTTCATTGGAAAATGCATTACACGTAAAGCTTACATAGGTGACTTCGTCTTCACTTAAAGTATTTAAATCTAATTCAATATATTCCGCAGTACCAACTATGCGTCGAATAAGAATAATATCTCCACTATACTTACAACCCGCGATTACCAAATTTGAATAAGAGCAAAATTTCGTTCTATCTCTGTATGCAACTTTACAACTTAAATCCATATCTAAATGTTGCGCCCTCAAACCCTTCCCCTTTGCATAAACAATCTAACCTTCTCTCCTTCCACTTTAAATTGAGTACCCACAATTACTGCTGGAAAATCTTGTATATACGAATTCTATCACCGACTGAAACTAGTATTTTATATAATTCAGGAGTTATGTAAATACTGGTTGCAGCGTTATCCATTGCTTCGAATCGCATTGTAATTTACTCCTTATTTTATTTCCTAACGGCATCAAGCATTTTATTCAAGTCATACTCAGAATATCTACAACAACTTATTCATCGGAATCTTTTTATTTGTATCTCCCAATGGTTTTACCACTCTACTCCCCAATTTATCGAAGTATAGATCCGCATACATATGCAATGTCATCAACAATTTAGGAGACACTTGATCCATGATAATTCTAAATTGTTTCAATGTTTCATCCGCACCAAACCACAATATGCTTGAAAAATAAAGATCTCGCAAACAAACCTAGCCTTGCTTTTAACAGGGCAAAACATTTGTCCGAATTCAACTTAAATTTGTAATGCTGAAAATTCGCTGACCATACTTCACAATTTTTAATATAAAATGTATCTAACAATTCGCTACTTGGTCATAGCCTTTTCTTTTACCTCAGTTCAGCTAATCGCAATGCTCGAATCAATCTCACCCACATTCCTCTTTTGGCGCGCATGTGAGATCGTTTCATAAGGGACAGCTAATTTAATTACTAATCTTAAGCGTACTCTAATTTTCAATAACACTTGGAGAAAATTACTCCAATATTTATATTCGTGTTAGGATCATTTTTTCCTTATCATCTGTATAATTACCTTTATTAATTCGCTAGGCAACCAATGCTACAATTTTTGTATATTACTTATAAAGCAAAAAACCAATGAAGAAAATTGTTATTTTCTTTACATTAATATTGTTCGTACAATTCCTCAATGGGCAATGCGAATGCATTGATTGTCCCGTTTTTATTCCTAGTAATGCTTTTCGAACTAGTACAATCAACATTTCCGGGTCTACAAATGATATATTAGAAGTTAATGGTCAAGGTCTTTGCAGAGTTTGTATTGACGTCACAACTGATGCTATTAAAGAACTCCAAATGGATTTAATCGCTCCAAACGGAAGTACGATTAACTTAATGGATGATTCAGGGATCAATGTCAATGCTGATATGGTATTCAATATTTGTTTTGTAGCCTGTAGCGCTACTCCAAGTCCAGATCCTACCCATGCTGCAGTTTTTAATACAGATGATAATTGGGATGCAAATTCATCTTACAATGGCAGTTATTATCCCTTTCAAGGCTGTCTTGAAGATCTAAGTGGTAGTGTGAATGGGAATTGGACACTAAGAGCTGAAGACGATACCTTTTTTGATGAAACTATAATAGTTAATTGGTATCTAATTTTTGATGATGATGATGATGGAATTGGATGTGCAAATTCCGCAGGTTGCAATGAAACCTGTGAACCTGATGCAGGTACGATTGCTTTAAGTGCAAATGCTCTCTGTCCAACAGCGACCCTCGATATCACCATAAACGGATACAACCAAAATGCTCCTTATATTGAATACATCCTGATCGTTGATCAATATGGAATGGTGGTTGACATTGCACAAGGAGATAATTATAGTTTTACTAGTAATCAATGTGGAGAGTTTATGGTTTATTCTTACAATAGAAAAGGAGCAGCCCCAATTCCACTTATTGGTGATATGGTTAGCAGTTATGACTGTGTTGTTAATTGTTGTGATTTAATCAATGATGTTTTTTCCTTTATAGATGCAGATAGTCCTACCTTTACTTTCGTTCCAGAGAATCCCAATTCTTCAGGAGGTACTCCAACTGAAATTTTCTGTTTAGCAGATATACTGCCTGATCCTTCTGCAGATTTTACTGACAATTGTATCGGTGATGGCTCAGTCGCACCAATAATAATTGATCAAACGAATCCTTGTAATGGAGGAACCTACATTAGAAGATGGGAGGTGAGAGATTCTTGTAACTTAACTCCTACAGTCGTAGAACAATTTATCATTATTGAACCTACTCCAGAAGCTGAATTTTTAGATCCGCCTGACGATAAAACCATCGATTGTGACGAGGGTCCAACTTCGGAAACAATCTTGGATTATACTAATGGCTTAGTTGGAACATGCGCAATCAATGGCTCTGTTTTTTCAAATAGTGAAAATAATTATAACGCATGTGGTGGCGAAATAGAAGTGACTTGGAATTTTACTGATGACTGTGGTCGTTTTATTGACCACCTTCAAATCATCACCGTTAATGAAGCTGCGGAGCCTATGTATTTAGATCCTCCAGATGACATTACCATAAGTTGCGATGATATCCCTGCTGCTGGACCTACATTAGAGATTAGCAATAATGAAACAGGGCTTTGTGAGATTACAGCATTGATTATTCCAACTGTTATAGACAATACCTTTAACTGTTCAGGAGAGGTTATTCTTGAATGGGATTACAGGGATATATGTGGCCGAAACTATACCTATCGTCAAACCATAACTGTTCAGGAAGGACCTGAGATCCAACTTGATATCACAGATGCCCGTATCTGTGAAGGAGACCGTTATGAATTACTAGATATTGAAGTCACAGATATCAATAACACTGAAGCAGCCGTAAGTTATCACTCTGCCAGTCCGCCGAATATTAACAACACCATACCTACGACTTTAGTAAGCCCTTCCACCGACACCGAATATTTTATTTTGCTGACTGCCGATGATGGCGGCTCAGACTTTGCCAGCTTTACGGTTTTTGTTGATCCATTAAATGACGTGGCCAACAATGGCAGCGGCAATGTGTGCAATGATGAAACAAATTATAACCTATTTGAATTTCTAACTGATGTCAACGTGACTTCTGGAAGGTGGTTGGACTTAGACAATACAGGAGTGGTGCTTGATAATCCTAACCAAGTTAACTTTAATAATATTAGCCCAGGTCAATATAGATTCAGTTATCAAGTTAATTCAACTAATAGTTGCCCTCCTGATACCGCCGTTGCAACAATACAAGTTTTTCAAAATTTAGATTTAAATTTAATTTCGATTTCTTGTTCCTCAAATTTAAATACTTATAGCGTAAATCTAAATGCATCCGGAGATGCTACTTTATCTGTCAATGATGGAATCATCAATAATCTAGGCGGTGGCAATTACAGTGTTGAAGATATTGCATTAACCACAATTTTGATGATCAATGGTACAAGTATTAATGCTTGTGAAGATTCCTTAATTATAAATCCGCCAAATTGCGATTGCCCAACTGTAGATCCGCCAACGAATAATGGAGATCTAAGAGTTTGTGTTGCAGATTTACCAGTTAGTTTATCGGTAAGCTTAACTCCTAATCAAACGGCGGCGTGGTATTCTGAAGCAAGTGGTGGTACATTACTGGATTCTGCAACGCTTACCTTTACTCCGAATATGACTACCCCAGATACCTATATTTATTATGTATCTTCAATTGACTTAGACAACCCAACTTGTGTTTCATCTATTCGCACTCCAGTCCAATTGACTATAAATCCATTACCAGTAATTAATAATGCTGTCTTATCAGCTTGCAATGGTGGCAATGTTGAATTTGATCTGAGTACAGCTAATGCTCAGATTACTAACAACCCACTACATCAGTTAACTTATCATCAGAATATGATCGATGCTGAAACGGGTAACAATCCTTTAAATAATGTTATTGAAATTACCAATGGGCTAAATCAAAATTTATTTGTCAGGGTAATTGATTCTGAAAATTGCTTTTCTAATGCATCGATTCGTTTAGAACTACTCGATCTTCCATCAATAGTTTTATCCACTAATGGGATAGATACCATTCTTTGTAACAATCCTATGGTAAACATTTCTTCCGAGGGCTCTTCAAGAGGTCCATCTCTGAATTATATTTGGTATAATGAAGATGGCCCAATTCCAGCTTTCAATGGCCTAAGTACTATTACAGTTAATAATGGTGGATGGCATTACTTAGAAATAATTGAGACAAATTCATTATGTCAAAATATAGATTCCATTTTCATTTATCAAGATGTCAATTCCCCGAATATTGAATTAGATAATTCTATTAATGGACCATGCGGTGATGAATCAGTTATCCTAAATGCCAATATTTCTAGTAATGGACCAACAAGTATTTTATGGACGACCATTTTGGGTGAAATTTTATCAGACCCAACTCTAGCTAGTATTGAAGTTATGAGATCATCGACCTATTATATTACAGTTGAGAATCAAGAAAGCAATTGCATCGCACTGGACTCTATTATTTTTAATACACTGCCGAGTCCAAGTTTAATTTCATTAGATGTGGAAGATGATGATTGTTCTGAAATCCCAAATGGTAGATTACTGTTCACTCCTTTAGATCAATCTAATTTACCATTCAGTTACATTATTAATGGAATAGCATATAATCAAAACGAAATATCTAATCTCTCGGCCAATAGTTATCAAATAGAAATCTTGGATGCAAATGGCTGTGCGCTTGACACCATGGCCATTATTTCTAGTCCTAGTAATTTTGAACTTAGCTTACCATCAACATTAATTTTTTCTTTAAATTTTGAAAATATTCTGGAAGCAAGTGTAAATATTACTGATGATCAAATTGCTAGTGTGCAATGGTCTCCAGTTGAAAATCTTTCCTGCAGTGATTGTCTAAATCCTATACTATCAGATCCAGAAATATCTATTTATACGGTTCAGGTAGTTGACATCAATGGCTGTGTTGCAGCAAGGTCAATTCAAATTGAGTTTCTGGAATCATCGACAGACATTTTTATTCCAAATGTTTTCTCTCCAAACGGGGACAACATTAATGATTATTTATTAGTAAATCTTTCCAATAATTTAAATTTAAGCAACTTAGAAATGCAAATCTATGATCGTTGGGGGAATCAAGTATATGAACAAGATCAGCTTCAAAATGTGCCCCACACGGAATTTTGGGATGGAACTTATAAAGGGCAACGCATGAATTCTGGTGTTTTTATTTATTCCTTAAAAGCTACGCTTGCAAATACTAATGAAATAATCTTAATCAAAGGTGATGTAACGCTTATTCGTTAAAAACAACCGCAAATAAGTTCTTTTTTCTGCGTATTATTCACATCTGTGGAAGGTTTTGAATTAAATTTCAAAAAAATTAAATCTCAGGCAACCTTATTTAAGAATCATGCATATATATTATTGTGGGTCGCGACCATGATTAAAAAACTGATTAAAATAAAACCTATACAATGAAGAGAATAATATATTCATTTTTACTTTGTCTTTCCTTTGGATTAGTTTCAGCACAAAACACTATAGTAGATATTGTTGTTAATAGTGCTGATCATAATACTTTAGAATCCGCTGTTATAGCAGCTGGTTTAGATGTCACCCTGAGCGGTGATGGTCCATTTACATTGTTTGCTCCAACAGACGATGCTTTTGCAGCCTTACCAGAAGGATTGGTAGATAGTTTATTGACTGATCCATCTGGAGAATTAACTGATATTCTATTGTATCACGCAGTAAATGGTCAAGCACTAAGCACTGATCTAGCAGATGGTCAAGTGATTACCACTATTAATGGAAAAGATGTGACTGTTACCATTAATGCTGATGGTGTCTTTATAAATGATGCCCAAGTTACAGTGATAGATTTGATTGCGGATAATGGCGTAGTTCATGTCATAGATGCTGTCCTTCTTCCTCCTAGAGTGACCGTTGTAGACGTTGTAGTTGATAGTGAGGTACACAACACTTTAGAAACTGCAGTAATTGCAGCAAATCTAGCTGGAACACTAAGTGGTGATGGTCCATTTACGTTGTTTGCACCCACAGATGATGCATTCGCTGCATTGCCTGCAGGAGTTTTAGATGATCTACTAGCAGAGCCAGACGGTGCGTTGACTGATATTCTATTATATCATGCAGTTAATGGTCAAGCGCTAAGTACAGATTTAATGGATGGTCAAATGATAACTACTATCAATGGAAACGATGTAACGGTGACTATTAATGCTGATGGTGTATTCATCAATGATGCACAAGTTATCGTCGCAGATATCGTAACAGATAATGGAGTAGTACATGTGATAGATGCCGTATTAAGTATACCAACCATCACTGTAGTTGATATCGTAGTCAATAGTGATGATCATAATACTTTAGAAGCTGCAGTCATTGCAGCAGATTTAGCTGGCACATTAAGCGGTCCTGGGCCATTCACATTATTTGCTCCTACTGATGATGCATTTGCAGCCTTGCCAGATGGAGCCTTAGATGATTTATTAGCAGATCCAATGGGTGCATTAACAGATGTTCTGTTGTATCATGCTGTGAATGGTGTTGCCAGAAGTACTGACTTAACAGATGGTCAAATGGTCATTACAATTAATGGAAAAGATGTTACAGTAACTATAAATGCAGATGGTATTTTTATAAATGATGCAAAAGTCACAGTGGCAGATATTCAAACAGATAATGGGATTGTACATGTTATCGACGCTGTTTTGTTACCTCCAAGAATCACTGTAGTGGATGTAGTCGTTAATAGTGATGTGCATAATACATTGGAGACCGCAGTATTAGCTGCAGGTTTGGAAACAACTTTGAACGGAGATGGTCCATTTACCTTATTTGCTCCTACTGATGATGCATTCGCTGCTTTACCAGATGGAACTTTGACGGAACTATTGAATGATCCAATGGGAGTACTAACTGATATCTTATTGTATCATGCGGTGAGTAGTCAGGCCTTAAGTACAGATCTTTCAGATGGACAAGTTATTCAAACAATTAATGGTAAAGATGTAACCGTGACTATAAATGCAGATGGTGTTTTTATTAACACTGCAAAAGTTACAGTAGCAGATATAGTTACTGATAATGGAGTAGTTCATGTTATTGATGCAGTGCTATTACCTCCAAGAATAACAGTATTGGATGTAGTGGTAAATTCAGATGTGCATAATACATTAGAAACTGCAGTTATTGCAGCAGGCCTAACTGGAACCTTGAGTGAAGACGGTCCATTCACTGTATTCGCACCAACCGATGCAGCATTTGCTGCTTTACCAGATGGATTGCTTGATGATCTTTTAGCTGACCCTACTGGATCATTGACGCAAGTACTCCTTTATCATGTTGTTTCAGGAACTGCCCTAAGCACTGACCTAAGTGATGGCCAGTCGATTATGACTATTAATGGTCAAGATGTTATGGTTATGATTGATGCAAACGGAGTGTTTATTAATAATGCTCAAGTCACGGTGGCCGACATTACTACTGATAACGGAGTGGTTCACGTAATTGATGCAGTTTTGGTACCGACTATAACATCAACAAGAAATGTATTTAATACAGAGGTAACGATGATGGTGAATCCAAATCCATTCATTGATCAATTCGAGATTGAATTCACGGAAGCTAAGACAGGAACAGTTTTTCTTAGTTTGTTCAATGCAATGGGCGAGCAAGTTAAGAATTGGACGTATAACTTAAGTAATAAAACAATAGATGCTAGGCATTTAGCTGCCGGCATGTATTTCTTAGTTAGTGAAAATGAGGGATTGAAAGAAGTTAAAAAGTTAGTTAAAAATTGATTGCAAAATGGCGGATTTCGTTTTACGAAATCCGCCAAACTTTAAACAAGTACAGCAAGTCTTACGTTTCTAAATTGAGTTTTGCAAGAAATTAAACATGAATCAACAATCATCAATTAATCATTTAATCCTCGAAATAATAGGCGGAAAAAAGTCTGCCTTCGATGATTTATACCACAGGTATAAAAAAATGATTTTTTTGATTTGTATGAGATACGCAAAAAACAGACAAGAAGCAGAAGATTTTCTTCAAGACAGTTTTGTTCAAATTTTTAAAAATTTGGACAAATATGATTTTAAAAAAGGACCTTTTGAACCATGGATAAAAAAGTTAACCGTGAATATTTGTCTACAACATTTAAGAAAATCATCCTTCAAACTTTTATTTTCTAATTTATCTGAAATTATGTACGTACCAGATAATAAAGAATCAAATGCTTTGGATAATTTATCTCTAAAAGAACTAACAAATACGATACAAAAATTACCAGCCGGTTATCGAACAGTTTTCAACCTATTTGTTCTGGATGGCTTTTCACACAAAGAAATATCAAACGCACTAGAAATATCAGAAAATACATCTAAATCTCAATTATTTAAAGCAAGAAAATTTCTCCAACGCATGTTAATAGAAAACGGAATGGAGTATAGGTATGAATAACTTTGACGACATATTAAAAAAATCATTCGAAATCCAATCTTTGGAGAATGAAGCATGGCTCGAGCCAAAAGATTCTGTTTTGGGTGCAATACATTCGAAACTTAACAACAAGGAGGAAAAGGAACGGAAGTTTCTATGGGTTTGGCTTTCAGGAATAATTGGTTTTATTATAATAACCTCTGGACTGGTATATATTTATAATTCAAATTTTGATTCAATATCTCAGGAAAATGAAAAGCTTGAATCAATTTTACTTCCTTCAAAACAAAACAACAATGTATCATCTGACAATGCTATTATAGCCTCAGGAAAAGAAACGGAAAGCAAAATCGTTACTCCACCCACTCAGACTAATGCAAAGAAAAATAGCAACATCGAAAATGGTATAATTGAGTCAGAGAACGAAATAGAGAACTATAATGAAGCCACTACCCCATTTAATCGGACAAATGGAAATAATTATATCAATGCAGAAAAAGATATTAGTGAAGAAAAGAACACAATAGAAAATCAAAGCAAACTGTTGAATCAATTAGGTCCTTCAATCGAAAATTACGTGAGGCAATTACCAAGCTCATTTAAGTCTTTCAATCCGGAGAATGAAATGAACAGCAATTCAAATATAATTTCAACCATTGATCAAAAATTGCCAGTTGCAACTACACAGCCTGCAATTACACATACTGCAAATAATACTGAGTCAGGTAACCTTCAGGAAAGGTATAAAAGTAAAAGTTTACTTCCAGAATCAATGTATATTGATAAACTTCCTTTACAAACTGTTATATCAAATACCACAATAGACAAAGACAAATTGAAGTTAACACTTCCAGCTATGGCCATTCAACCGTTAAAGAAGAAAAAAGAAACACTTATAGAATTTAGTGGAGGTTTATTATTTTGGAATGATCAATTGAATACAAATTATCAGTCTGCACTTTCTCCTGCGGATTTTGAAAATGGAAATGATTATGGATACCAAATTGGACTAGCTTTTAAAAAAGAAGTAATCTCAAAACTATCTGCTGGCGTTCGTTTTTCCTATTCTCAAAATGAAAACAGGTCTGGACACAATGCGGTGCTGAATTATGATGAAGGTCAAGAAGTTAATGGTGAAAATAGTTATGATAATGTACAATTAGCTACTCCATATGGGTTTGTAAGTTCTAAATTTAATATTAGAAGAGCACTAACTGCTGAGCCAAGTGCTACTTTAAACAGTTCGATTAATTCCAAGCATCAATTAAAACTAGCCACACTAGAAAGTTTGCTAAGTTTCAATGTAATTAATTTGCAGAAGTTTTCCCTAAATGTAGAAGCGAACTTAGGATACAATTATCTAATTAATCTTAGCAACCAATTAGATTTCATCGATACGAAACGCGATGATTTTAATTATACAAATGGAGAAATCCTTGTGGATCAAAATAATTTAAGCAATGGTTTTTGGTCTACCGGTTTAAGTATAGATTTGAATTATGTTATTCAATCCAGAACAAGCATTGGTATTAACTACGGCTTCAGAGAAGCATTAGGTCCGCTGTTTAGTTCAGGAGATTTCAGTAGCAGCCCTAGAACTCAACAATTAAATATTATCTTCCGAAGAAAATTTTAAAAAATAAAAAAGCCCGAAGGGGTGTCTTCGGGCTTAAACCTAAAAAGGTGTAGTATTATTTTAGGTTTTTACAATTTTTAATATCTCTGTTTCTCCGTTCATTTTAAGAATTTGTATAATGTATAATCCATTATCAAAAGCCTCCATATCAATTACTGTATGCTGATTATTATGTTCAATTGTTTTTAGCATTTGTCCATTCGCATTGAATACACCTAGGGTTGCATTTTGATAGGTAGCACCTGTAGATTTAATATTGATAAGACCTGAAGTTGGGTTTGGAAATACCATTACATTATACTCTAATTCTTCTTTTAAATCTTCATTATTAAAATCTGTAATTGGACCACCTGGAGACAAATAAGATCCTTGAATAGGTCTTTCAATCACTCCATTAAGCAAAGTCCATTCCACTGCAAGATTATAACCCCCTGTCTGCTCTTTAACAAAGGCTTCTAAATAATAGCATTGACCTTCAACCAAGGCAATTTCCACAGATTTTCGTTGAGGATATTTCGTCCAATCTTTAGAAGGTGTCCAGCCAGGCAGATTTGCAATCAGCTGTTTATTCACAACCTCGTCATTAGTGCTTAGCCACAATTCTCCGTTATCATTACTTGAAATCCAAAAGGTATAATTTCCAGTTTGAGGAGGACACATATACCCTCTCATTCTTACTTCATAATTATCTCCTGTGTTAAATGGCTTTTCGCTAATATTTATATTTTGTGTGGAAGTTGGAATTGTAGATACTGGAATTAATTCTATATCAAGACCTCCACCTATGTCACTCCATTTCTCTATTAAGATGTTTCCTTCTGCTGAATAATCTCCACCCTGATCAATAGGACTACCATCTAATGGGTTAGGATTTACACAATTATTTGAATTCTCAAATACTTGGATATTTCTAAAGTAGGCGTTTGAATTTTGTGGAGAAGCATCAAAGTCGGAAACAAAAAACAGATAATTAAAGTTACCTGTGTAGAAATCTCCCACTGGAATAGTGTAGCTTTTCCAAGTACCAAGTTCATTGTAATTATTGTAATTGCTTAAACCCCAATTTTGAGATCCCGCCAGCTTAAATGTATAATTAGAAGAAAGGCTTAGATTATTATCTAGACCAATACCAGATATTTCACCTACTACTGTAGATGCGTATTCAAATGAAATCATTGTATTCGGAGTAATATTATAATCGAAATCAATAACCTTCCAAGCATTGTTCTCGATCTTGATTGCATTTTCGTCCAAAACGATCACCTCGCCTTTATCTTGAGCTCCACCGTATCCATATGGACTAGATGTTGTAAAAGATATTAAATCACATGATGAACTTGTTTGACAGGGAGCACAATCTGGCCCTCCACAATCTACTCCAGTTTCGTTTCCATTTTGAATTCCATCATTACATGTGAAACAAGGAGCACAATCTGGTCCTCCACAATCTACCCCAGTTTCATTTCCGTTTTGAATTCCATCACTGCAGCTCGACGTTGAACCAGCAATTAGTAAAATTCCATAATCTTCAATTTCTCCATAGTTAAAGGTTTCACAAGCGCTAGCTGCATATGCATTCCATTTCATGGAAATTCTCATTCTTGTGTTACCATCCGAAACTGATGTTGGAACGCTAAATGAGCCACTTATAGTTGCACTGCCATTGGTTCCTTCAAATACTTTTTCTCCTGCATCTATAAAATCGCCATCCTTGTTATAGTCAATCCATACTGACCAAAATTCGTTATATACCGTTCCTTGAAATCCTGGAGTTAAGGTAATGGTATAACTGTTCCCTGCTCCTAGACTAGTATAAAGATTAGTAAAATCAGCATAACTTCCATTATTCCCAGAAGTATTATTAATACTACCTAATTGAACTTTATCAATATATTCATAATTAGAATTTGAACCTGTCGCACTACAATAAGCAATTAGACAATCATTACAATTTGAGCCACCGCAATCAATACCCGTTTCATCTCCATTTTGCACTCCATCTGTACAAGTTGGATTTGTTGTAGAACCAGCAGCCAAAACTGCTTGATACGCATTTACTCTTCCATTACCATAAGTATTATCAAATCCACTCGCTCCCATGTCACTAGCAGTAGATTTTAAAATATTCTCTAACTCGTCTTTTGTTAAATTAGGATTTACAGAAAGCACTAATGCTGCACAACCACTAACTACTGGACAAGCAGCAGAGGTTCCACCAAAAGTATTGGAGTAGTTCCCTGAATTATATCCTTTTGCACCCATTCTATCAATAGTTCTAACCCCTGCACCTGCTTGAGTACTTGCAGCTCTAGATGGAGCTACGATATCAATGTTTGGACCTTGATTACTGTAAGAAGCATGCTCGCCTATTTGAGTAACAGCACCTACCGCGATTACGTTTTGTAATCTTGCTGGGTAATTTATGCAATTTGATCTTCCATTATTCCCAGCTGTAAATGCCATGAATGCACCTTTTCCATTTCTTCCTAAGTTAGCAACATCCGTAATGGCTTGTGTGATGTTTGAATAATTAGCAGTGCAGGATTGATAACTCCATGAACTACTAAATACGTCTGCGCCATTTTGTCTTGCAAAAGTATAGCCATCAGCAATTTGTTGAGTGGTAGATCCATTTAAAATATTTACTGGTAAAATTTTTACCTTAGGAGCTAGTCCTCGAACACCAATATTGTTATGTGATGCCGCGATTATCCCACTAACTGCTTGACCGTGATCTCCTCCTGTCTCAGGTGCTCCATTACCACCATTACTTGGCGTGAAACCATTAAGCACTCTACTATTTCCACTCTCATCAACTAGGTCTTCATGTGCTTCAACTCCGTCATCCATTACAGCAACAGTAATACTTGCTGAACCAGTTGACATTGTCCAAGCTTCAGGAGCATCTACATCCATATCATTTAATCCAGTAACTCCATCAATAGTTTGACCCGTATTATTTAATTGAAATTGCTCGCCGTAGTTAGGATCATTATCTTTTACTATAGGGGCATAAAAATCAGGTGTTGCCCATTGAACTAAACCCGATTCCTCTACAAGATTTGCAAAAGCCAAAACCATATTTATATCTTTCATTTTATAGATATAAATATCATCTTGTTGTTTTTGTAGCTCCGCATTGAATTTTTTTGCTAATTGTTTAATAGCGATTGGGTCTTCTCTCCTTTTCATTTTTATCACCACCTCATCCATTGGGTAATGTAAAAATCCATCATCCAATTGCAGAGCTTCATGAATAACAACATCGTCATTTGATAGATCAAGAGATTGTAGTAAGTCGTTTGCTGATTTATTTTGATTGGTTGATTGCTGAACAATTACAAATTGATTTCTTGAAAAAGATTCAATTTTTGAAAGTCCTCTTCTTTTTTTAACGGCACTAAAGTTATCGAACTTTGCAGCCTCTTTAAAATGAAGAATGAATGTTTCTGGATTTTTTTGAACGCTTATTTTTTCTCCTGAAGCCCAATAGTAATCCACCCCTTGCTGGGCGAAAGTAGTCAGACATATGGAGAAAAAAGCAAATAGTAGTATTGCTTTTTTCATAGTAGTAGTAATTAAAACTAGTAGTAAAACTAGCTATTATTAAATATGGTTACTGGTGTAAAACTAAAATAAATAATTAAGTGAAGCTTGAAACCTATCTTCAACAAAATTATAAACTTTTATCTAAGATGCAAATTTTTATTTGAGTCTTTCTATTTTATCTAGAAAAATAACTTCAGGAATGGTAATAAATTTCATCAATTTCTTTACAAAAATGAAAATATCAAGTTTGAAATTTACCTAATCCAACTATAATTATGGATTAGTTTGACAAATACAAAATTATATATTCATCTTGGGTTAAACAACGTTGGCCAAAAATAATTTTAATTTCAACAAGAAGTGGAATAGTTCATTTAACTGTGTCTTAGTGAAATAATAATGATCTTACTCTTTGCATTCAAGGAGTAAAGTTCATCTCGGAAGGAGGCCGTAGGCCGACTGGAGAGATGAACTTTGTT
>Ga0079203_1001956_pt1 | contig 14387 bp, 9 predicted proteins | sample PorBlaMBantryBay_FD_68602 | JGI IMG/M metagenome (GOLD analysis project Ga0079203, IMG submission 68602) | Marine algae microbial communities from Bantry Bay - Bantry Bay, Ireland | ecosystem: Host-associated > Algae > Red algae > Blade | place: Bantry Bay, Ireland
GATGGAAATGATGCAAGTGTTACCGCTTTCGCGAATGAAGGTACGCCCCCTTACCAGTTCCAAATAGATCAAGGTCCTCTCCAAAGTTCAGAAATATTTGACAATTTATCCGGGGGAGATTACCAACTAATTGCCATCGATATCGATGGTTGTACAGATTCTCAGCCTTTAACTATAGAACCCTATCCTTTTATCTCGATCACGAGCGTTCCTCTCATAGATCCGCAATGCCTCTTAGAGGATGGTGAGATTTTAATCAATGCTAATGGAGGAGCTGGATCGCTAAGCTATTCTATAGATAGCTTAAATTATCAAAGCGATTCGCTATTCCAAAATTTAAAACCTGGAGATTATACCATAATTATAAGAGATCAAAACGGATGTACCATAACAGCAAATGCTTCGCTGGCTATTCCATTATGCCCGATTTATATTCCTAATATCATCTCTGCAAATAACGATGGTGTCAATGATCAATTTATCATTTATGTCGATCCTGAATATGATGTAGATATTTTACGATATTGGATTTATGACAGATGGGGCGAACGAATATTCTTCTCTGAAAATTTTGGAATTCATGAATTTAGAACCGGTGGCCAATTAGAGAAAATATGGTGGGACGGAAAATTTAAAGGAGATAATGCAGTGGAAGGTGTTTACTCATACCTCATAGAAGTATCACACGAAAACGGGTATACGGAATTCCTATCTGGTAACGTTACTTTAATCAGATAGATAATATAGATTCATGAAATGGTTTTTACGCATAGTCTCAGTTGTACTTATAGTACTTATCGTTTTAATTATTTTCTATTGGTCTACAATACAGAGACTACGACATACGATGAGCCTTTTTGATCAAGATGTAATCGTACAAAATTTCCAAAATATGGAAGATGCATATAACACCTCTTCTTTTCCAGCATCCACCAATCCAAAAACTAATCCTATAGATTTAAGCTATCAACTACCTGAGTTTTATCTAAATGGATCAACTAAAAAGAACACTAAAACATTTTTAAATTATACCAGAACAACGGGTCTTCTAATTACACATAATGATACGATCGTCTACGAATCATATGATAACGATCTGCAACCTGATGAAACTCATATCTCCTGGTCTGTATCTAAATCACTAATCGCAACTTTAATAGGAATCGCCGTCGGGAAAGATATGTTTTCTATAAACGAACCCGTAACTAAATACTTGCCAAAATTTAAAAACACGGGATATGATAACGTCATTATAAAAGATATTCTCCAGATGAGTACTGGTGTGGGGTTTAATGAAAACTATGCTGATTTTAATTCGGACATAAATAAATTTGGAAGGGCGTTTGCGACGGGAACATCTCTAGAGGACTTTAGTAAAACCCTAGAAAGAGAATCGGAGCCAGGTACAGTATGTCATTACGTAAGTATAAATACTCAAGTCCTAGGTCTATTACTTGCAGAGGTAACTGGAAGAAGTATTACAGACCTCACTCATGAGTGGCTATGGCAGCCTATGGGTGCGGAATATCCTGCAAACTGGATCGTGGATAATACTGGTTTTGAAGTAGTACTGGGTGGATTAAATGCTACACTTAGAGATTTCTCAAAACTAGGATTGCTCTATCTCCATAACGGTAATTATAACGGTCATCAGATTATATCTCCTGAGTGGATCAGTGATGCGACGACTCCAGATGCTCCTCATCTGATGCCTGATGTATCGGCGAGATCACTAGGATATGGGTATCAGTGGTGGATCCCTCCTAATGATGGAGGAGCCTTTTTTGCTCATGGTATTTATAATCAGTTTATCTACATCCAGCCTGATAAAAATCTGGTGATTACAAAACTCTCTGCAAATCATCATTTTAAGACTGAGGGTTCGGCTACCGTGACAGATCACCTCGCCTTATTTAAAGCGATTTGTGCAGATTTCTAGAATGTAGTTAGTTTACAAAACTTGCTACCACTAGTTTGTATAATTTTAATACAGGATGGTGGTTATCCATAAGACAATCATTTCCTCTCCTCAAAATGGAATCGTATCTTGCGTTAGATTTATAGAGACATGAAGTTTGAGGATTATTACATCGACGATAATATTAAGAAGGGATTAAGCCAGCTCGGTTTTAAAAGACCTACGGATATACAGTTTAAATCCATCCCTAATATTCTAAATGGTGAAGACTTATTGGCCGTAGCCCAGACAGGAACAGGAAAAACTGCCGCTTATGTTATTCCAGTAATCCATAAAATATTTAGCAAGAAAAAAACTCAACGTAGAGAGGACGGTATCCGATGTTTAATTATGGTTCCTACTCATGAGCTAGCAATACAGGTACTCGGTGTGGTAGAACAAATCGCACAATTTACTACTGTAACGGCTACTGCGATATACGGAGGCGTCGACCAGAAACCGCAGATTAAAAAACTTAATGACGGTGTAGATATCCTAATAGCAACACCTGGTAGAATGTTTGATCTTATCAGCCAAGGGTGGTTAAGAACTAATCGCATAAATACGCTGATATTAGACGAAGCCGATCATATGCTAGATCTCGGGTTTGTGGGAGACATTATGGATCTACTCGGTAAAATTCCGGATAAACGGCAGACCTTATTTTTCTCTGCGACCATCTCTCCTAAAATTAAAAAGACAGCTTACTCTATCATCAGGCAATCGGCCATAAGGATACAAATCTCTCCTAAAGACCCCGTGTCTAAAAATGTAGAACACTCTGTCATTTTTATGGATATGGATCATAAACGATTTTTTCTAGAGAGAGTCATTTCCGAAAATCCAGAAAGTAAAATATTAGTTTTTGTAAGAACACAGGTTAGAGCAGAACGAGTAGCAAAAGCGATGGAACGAGTAGATATTTATGGTTTAACGATACACGGAGGAAAAGATCAAGCACAGAGGAATATGGTAATGACGGCCTTTAGAGAAGGCAGTACAAAGATCCTGATCGCGACAGATGTATCGGCGAGAGGAATCGATATTCCTGATGTACAAATCGTAGTCAATTACGATCTACCCGATAAACCAGAAAACTATGTCCATAGAGTCGGTCGTACAGGAAGGGTTAAAAAAAGAGGTCATGCATACACTTTTTGCTCAGATGGCGAAAAAGACCTGCTTGCACAAATACACAAATTCGTAGGGAAAGAGATCGTAGAAATAAAACTTGATCACCACGCATACGAGGAAACGTTAAATATAGAACAAGAACGTACGTATGATGTAAATGCCCTTTTAGAAGAGGCAGAAGAATTTGAAAATAAGAAAGGTAGGAAGAAGCAGAAATAAATAGTTACCGCTTATATTTCTCTAATTTCAGACCTACTACAAAAAAGAGACGTCCCCTAACATCGGCTGATGTAATAATTCTAACTACTTAAATCTCAGGATATCCTACATTTTGGTTTATTTTGCAAAAAAAATTACCAACATGAAAAATAATATTTTTACTATTCTTTGTTTACTTCTGATTACGACTGTAGCTATCGGTCAGGAAGATTCTAAATGGACCCCTTTAGATAAAAGTCCTACTGATATGGTTTATTATCCATCTAATGCTGCATGGCGTAATTATCTCGATGGAGATCAGCGTACCATGAGACCAAAAATCAGACTGGTATATGCTAGACCAGGCAAAAAAGACAGAGCCGTTTTTGGAACTTTAGTACCCTATGGAAAAGAGTGGAGACTAGGAGCAAACGAAGCTAACGAAATCACTTTTTACAGTGCTGTAGAAATCGAAGGTCAGAAAATCGATCGTGGAACTTATACCCTATTTGCCACTCCCGAGGCAAATCAATGGACACTAGCTCTATCTTCTCAGCAGTCACTGTGGGGATCAGATAAAAGAGATGCTAGTAAAACAGTAGCCCAGTTTAAAGTAAAAACTGCTAAGACTAAAGAAACTATGGAAAACCTAGCTATGACTTTCCAGAGAGTCGATGATGATAATGCAAATCTCGTAATCGCATGGGAAAACACCTCTGTAAAATTACCGATCAATTTTAATCCAGTCCTTTTTGAAGACATGGCAGTAAGTCCTATGGATCAGGTACACTACCCTGGAAATTCTGCTTATCATAATTACTTAAAGCCAGAAGAGATCGCTCTAGCTGATAAAAAAGTAAAAGTTATATATGGTAGACCGCAGAAAAAAGAACGTAAAATTTTTGGTGAATTATTACCGTACGGAAAAGTATGGAGAGTCGGAGCTAACCAGTCGACAGAGATCACTTTTTATGAAGACGTAACCATCAAAGGACAGAAAATTAAAAAAGGATCATATAATCTATACGCAATGGTAAATCAAAACAGCTGGGATATCATCCTAAATAAAGATATGCCTGCATGGGGATCTACAAATAGAAATGAAGAAATGGATGTTGCTAAGATTAATATTACACCGACGATGGGAAAAGAAGATCTCGAAGTATTAAATATTATTTTTGAGAAAAAGACAGATAAGGAAGTACATATGATCATCGCATGGGAAAAAACAAGAGCAGCTATTCCGATCGTTTTTAAATAAAAAATTACTCTTGATAAACAAAAAAGCCTTCTAGTCGATATGACTAGAAGGCTTTTTTGTTTAGTAATTTATTTACTTATTATTTTTTAATCATACTAATCGTATGTGTACGTTCACCGTTTATAAAAGTGATCTGATATATTCCAGAGTCTAAAGTAGAGATATCGATCTGATTTGTATAACTAGCCTGATTTACGATTCTACCTAGTACATCAAAAATGACTACTCGTTCTATCTCCACATCCGTAATAACAGTAATAAAGTCTGTTGCTGGATTAGGAGCGATCATAATATCGCCATCCTCCGCTAGATCATTTGTGCTGGATAAGCATTCTATATCATCTATAGATCTCGGTAATAACTGATATCCAGAATCAAAAGGAGATTCGTTATCAAACTGTCCACCTATTCCTATAATCCGGTATGAACCACAATTTCCTGCACTCATGCTCGCTGCATCTATATCACTATCTATTCTCATCGTTATCGTTCCACCACCATCTACATTTACATCCACATTATAACTAGACCCATCTCCTAACCATTCTCCATCACCTGTACCTTCGGTAAAAGATCCAGTTAATATAACTAACTGAGATTCTGTATCCTCATTAAGCTCTGTGATACTCGTAGGTATAAATAAATCTTCTGTTCCTGTAACTTCTATTCCTACTGGAGTAATCTGCGTAAGACCATTAAACTGTCCGATCTCTCCTTGCACTTTTAAAAAATCACCTTGTGCTACTGTGTATCCCAAATTATCAGAATCAGCAAAAACATTGATTCCATTATTAGATGCATCGATCAGTGCAAAAGTTAATCCATTAGGTCTATAGTTTATACTATGCACGGTTCCGGATATGGTACAATTTACAAACAGAGAATCTGCAACACCATCAGCGTCTGTAGTCGTTACTGTTGCGATGTCATACTCTGGAAATTCTGGCATATCAGGATCGATAACGGTAACCGTACCCACCATTCCAAAACCAACATGAGGATCACACTGATAATCATACACCCCTATATTCCCAAAGGTAAACTCATAAGTCCATGCTGCAGATGAAGCAGCCCCATTTCCAAAACTTTCTGGATTATCAGGGTAAGTAGCTTGCGTTCCATTTATGTTATGGTTTCCACCTAGATTAGTCCATCCGACAGTCTCGCCTACATTTATCGTAATATCTGCTGGGGTAAATTGATTACTCGTAACCTCTACCATATGATCTACCGTTACCTCACAGACTACAGTGTTTGCAGTACCTGGTGTCGCCTTGAGTACTCGATCGTTTAGCATAATTCCCGTGTCATTATCTGCTGCTCTCCAGCTTGTACCATTATTATTATCAGAATTTACATCGCATAATTCTATCGACGCCCCTTCTCCATCAGTTCCGTCATCAGAGGTAGGCCATGGCTCATCATCTCCAAATTCTACCATATCCACAGTAGCTCCAGAAGCATCTGCAAAAAGAACTATCTCACCTCCGTTTTTTAACGCCCCATCACTCCACTCATCCACAGTAATCCCAAAAACAGTAGACATAGCCTGTGCATTTCCACCAAATACATAATACGCTCCTGCTGGTAACATCACACCGTTAGCAACCGTATCCACGATACCTTCTAGAAAGTGATATCCAGAGATATCTACCATATCATTACCAGTATTAAAAATTTCTACAAATTCTAAAGAATCTTGTCCACCTTCGGGCGGATTATACATTATTTCTGTAATGACTATTTGGCTGTAGCCCAATGTCGCGACTAGTAAAAAACTAAAACTTAGTAAAAGTGCTTTCATACGTGTTTAGATTGGTTATTTCAAAAATAGTGAATTAATAGTTATTACAATTATTAAAAAAGAAGGTCAAGTGATTACCTCGACCTTCTAATTAAAAAATTTAATTCTAGTTAAAAGTATATCTGATACCTATTCTTCCTCTCCATCTACTAACTCTGTCAGAAATAGAAAATCTATCATTTCCGAGTCTATCTTCCTCAAACGTGAAAGTAGGAGTTGTTCCATCAGCATCGTATCCCTGGAAATCTAAGATTCTATAAGCAAATGGATTTCCATATACTACTCCCCAGCTATTATTAATGAGATTTCCAACATTAAAAATATCTAGTGATACTTGTAATTTATTTCCAAAGCCTCCCACATTAGCTCCGATGTCCTGAGCAATTCTTAAATCAAACTGATGTGTAAACGGTGTACGACTACCATTCTTTTCTGCATACTGTCCTCTTTTTCCTGAGAGATAATCATCATCTTCTATAAACTTATCTAACAATTCCCATTGCTCGTCTGCTGTTACAGCACCATCATCCACAAGTACAATATCTCCTCTATTTTCTGGAACATAGATAAGATGTCTTTCTCTACTTGTACTTCCAGCTTCGTTATTTATATTCCTATCATCATAAACATAAGAATAAAGGTTTCCTGATTGTCCATTATAAAATAACGAGAATGAAGTGTTGCTATTTCCTTTTCCATTCCAGTCTATGCTGTAACCAGCACTAGTAATTACTCTAGATCCTAATGCAAAATCTGATCTTGCTAATCCTGCACTATTTCTACCATCTACCGTAAACGCTCCTCTCCACTGAGAAGAATTTTGTGAAGATGTTCCTTCAAAAATAGCGTTAGAATCTCCATAAGAATAGGCTGCAAAAAGATTAAAACCACTATCAAATGTTTTATTGACAGAAGCCGTTAAGTTATAAGCTGATCCTTCGCTAGTATTAGAAGCTAGGTAAACAGCTGTATATGTCGGGTCGATTCTATTTCTAGTAAAAATGGGTCTGTTATCAGCTCCATTAGTCCAGTTAAAATCTACCGTAGGATCTGAGTTTACATTTTGATAAAACACATTATTGAGTGTCTTAGTATATAATGCTTCTAAACTTACATTCCACCCATTTCCTAATTTCTTATCTACAGCAAGACTTGTTCTAAATACCTGTGGATATTTAAAATCTTTAGTAAATAAATCCACTTGTCCTGCAGGAATAGTGGCCTCTGGATTTGTAGGTTGTCCCTCTGGATCAGCTATAAATTCTATTTCTTCTAAATCATTTTCATTTAATCCACCTATCGTTACACCGTTATTTGTGTACATACCACCTGGCCATACAAATGGTACTCTACTTGTAAATATTCCTACACCACCTCTTACGGTAGTCGTTTCGTTCATTTCAAAATTAACTCCTATCCTAGGTGACCACATTAGCTGCCCAGTAGGTGCGACACCTCCTTCTGCTCCTTGGAGATCATACTGTACTGCGATCGTATCTAAAGTAGAACTAAAAGACTCATCTATTTGAGGATTATCTCCTAAGACTGGCATATCTAGCCTGATACCCGCAGTAACTGTTAAGCGATCATCTACGATCCATTCGTCTTGAGCATATAACCCAAATTGTGCAGCACTAAATTCTGCAGCTGCGGCAGATCCATCCCCTGTTAGGTTATCTACAAGAGAGTAAGATCGGTCATACTCACTTACATTTCCATTATAAAAATCTTCTAAACTTCTAAATCTGTACGAACCAAAATTCTGACGGATAAATAGATTATAGAAACTTATAAACTCATTATGTGTTCCCAGAGTAATGGTATGATCTCCTTTGTATAATTTAAAATTATCTGTGATCGTGAGTACATTTTGATCTAGTGCATTTGCAGTAGAAAAAGCCTCTGACCCAAAACGTATAGATCCTGCTCCGTCATCTATTCTTACCGTAGGAAAATTCTGGCCTATCGGATCTCTATCATCTTTTACAGATGTATATCCTATGATTAAATTATTACTCATCTGATCATTAAATCTAGAGTTTAATTCTAAGGTTGTACTATTAGTTACACTTGGGAAAAAGACTGCGTTATTAGAATAATTTATAGTCCTTGTCCCTGATCCGTTAGCACCTGTTCTTTCTCCATTTGTATAATTATGTCTCAGTGATAGTTTATGCATATCACTCAGGTTATAATCTAACTTTGCAAAGAAACGAGATCCTTTTAAAGAACTGATTTTATTCCCAAATTCTCCAGCTTCGTAACCATATTGATCTAAAAGGAATGATCTCAATTCGTTTAGATCACCCTGAGAAGAATCTCCAAAATATTCTCCAGCAAAAGGAACTGGCGTCTCTTCGTTTTGGATTTCTGCATTAGCAAAGAAGAATAATTTATCCTTGATAATCGGTCCTGCAATAGAAAATCCATACAGCGTATTACTAAACGTATCTAGTCTTTCTCTTTCAAAACTTTGTTGTAAATTTCTATCAGCTAGCGTTTTATTTGTTTTCCCTGCTAATTTTTCATTTTGTAAAAAGTAATAAAAAGAACCTTGGAATTCGTTAGTACCTGATTTAGTAACGGCACTGATTCCTCCTCCCGCAAATCCACCGTAGGAAACATCGTAAGGTGATAAAACCACTTGGATCTGATCGATCGCATCTATACTAAATGGAGCGATGCCGATCTGACCTCCATTTTGACCATTTGCAGCCAGTCCAAAAACATCATTGTTTACAGCTCCATCTACATAGATCGCATTGTACCTATTGTTCTGGCCTCCGAGAGAAGTTCCTCCCCCAAAAGTAGATCTAGACTGTGGCGTTAGTCTCGTGTAATCACTTAGGTTTCTTCCTAAAGTAGGCATAGCTTCTATTTGCTCAGAAGAAATATTAGTAGAAGTTCCTGTGGTTATTCCGGTAGATTGAGATGATCCAGTGATGACCACTTCAGATAACTGGACACCCCCTTCTTTCATTATAACATTTACAGATTTCTTTTCACCTAACTGTAAAAATTGATTAGGTTGTTGGTTATCAGCAAACCCGACATACGTAACGGTCATATTATATGGCCCTCCCACTCTCATGTTAGCGATTCTATAATTACCATTAGTGTCTGTAATGGTACCGTATACAGTACCGGATGGCTCATGTTTTGCTAAAACGTTGACCCCGATAAGTGGCATTCCTGCTTCGTCGGAAATAATTCCGTTCATGGACGCGGTAGTAGCTCCTTGCCCAAATGCACTGAAACATAGTGCAATCATAAAGTTTAATAAAAATAGTTTCTTCATCATTGGTTGATTTTGTTAGGGCGAAGATAAGGTACAGAATCCATACACATATGAATTTATAATATAAATAATTAGTAAATGTATTAACATCAATTTGTGGATTACTATGTTGTGTTTCTAGGACTGAGAAGCATCTATTTTTAATCTCTTAGCCAGTTCCGATCCTAGCCACCTATCTATCACATAATGAGTTAAATAGATCACCGGAGTCAGTAACACTGCCATGATAAATTTATAAATATAATTCATCGTGCCGATGGCTAGAACCATGACCAGATCCCAGTCTGCTCCGATATAGAATGCAATGATCAGCACCACATAACTATCCAGGAGCTGAGAAATCATGGTAGATCCCGTTGCTCGAAGCCATATTTTGGACTCGCCAGTAAAGGATTTTATTTTTTGGAAGATGTAAACATCTACTACTTGTCCCACTAAAAAAGCTACTAGTGATCCGATAATAATCCACAATCCCTGACCCATAACTTTGGCGAAAGCCAAGTCCATATCTGCAACTGACATAGCCTCATTATCAGACAACCCACTTTCTACCTGCCACCATTCATTCGGCGAAAGCCAGATCGATAAATAGATCATGAGGAACGCATAACAGATCAGCAGTACAGCAAAATAGGAAAGTCTTTTTACCCCTCTTTTTCCAAAATACTCGTTGATAATATCTGTCATTACAAAAACCACGGGCCATAATAAAACACCAGCGGTTAAATTAAATCCTAGATCTTTTACTCCTAAAATTGTCCATTTAAATGGGGTTAAACCCAATGTAGATTCCAGACTAAAAATCTTTATTCCTATAAATTCTGCTACTATTGCATTAGCCACAAAAAAACCACCTAATATCCAAAAAAGAATAGCAACCTTATCCTTGTATAGTTTGTTTAAGATCAAAGCTTAGTTTTACATTTACATTAGATATCAACTTAATAAAATAATTACAATTTATGGCGAAGATTTCCATCAATATGAAAGAGGGTAAGATCAATGAGCAAAAAGAAATCATCATCGGCATCGATCTGGGAACCACTAACAGCCTCGTAGCTATAGTCAAAGACGGAAAACCGGAAACCATCAAAATAAATGATAGCAGCTCTCTCGTTCCATCGATCATCCATTTTGAAGAAAATGGAAATGTACTCGTCGGAATAGAGGCAAAAACAAAACTGATCACACATCCATTACATACTATTTTTTCTATTAAACGATTAATGGGGAAATCATATGGAGACCTCCACCAAAAACAGTCACTAGGATATCAGATCATAGATGATAGTACGGAGTCTCTAGTAAAAATAAAAGTCGGAAATAAATTTTATAGCCCGATAGAACTATCCGCAGAAATCCTTAAAGAATTAAAAAATATCGTCGAGGCTTATATCGACCAACCTGTATCTAAAACAGTGATTACCGTACCCGCTTATTTTAATGATGCTCAGCGTCAAGCCACAAAGGATGCTGGAAAACTAGCTGGATTAAATGTACTACGGATCGTAAACGAACCGACAGCAGCTAGTCTAGCATATGGGATCGGTCTAGATAGCGCTACTAAAACGATAGCTGTTTATGATCTCGGTGGAGGAACTTTTGATATCTCTATTTTAAGAATCGAAGATGGTGTTTTTGAGGTAGTATCCACTCACGGTGACACATACCTAGGAGGTGATGATATCGATAATGCCATTACTGATTACTGGATAAAGCAAGAGCAGATCGACATGGAAAAAATGGACGCTGCTTTCCGTCAAGCGTTACGTATAAAATCAGAGGAAGCAAAAATATCACTGTCTAATAACGAAATTTATGAGACCACTATCGGGGAGATAAAATTAGAAATCAGTAAGGATCAGTTTACGGAGCTAGTTATTCCTATTATAGATAAAACGATCGTATCCTGTAAACAAGCGCTAAAAGATGCCGATCTAAAACCTGCAGACTTAGATCAGATCGTACTCGTCGGAGGCTCTACTCGGATACCAGAATTACAGGCTCGCATTTCTGAGTTTTTTGGGCAGGAAGTATTTACAGAACTAAATCCTGATGAGGTCGTAGCTCTGGGAGCGGCTATACAAGCGGATATCCTAGCTGGAAATAATAAAGACGTATTATTACTAGACATCACTCCACTCTCACTGGGTATAGAAACTGTAGGAGGTCTTATGGATGTGATCGTTCCGCGTAACAGTAAGATCCCAATCAAGGCGGGTAGAAATTATACTACCTCCGTCGATGGTCAGAAAAATTTAAAAGTTTCTGTATTCCAGGGTGAAAGAGATCTCGTAGCTGATAATAGAAAACTGGGCGAGTTTATCCTCAAAGACATACCACCTATGCCTGCTGGACTTCCTAAAATATCGATTCATTTTATTATCGATGCTGATGGTATCCTTAGAGTAAAAGCACTAGAAGAAAGATCTAATACAGAGACAGAAATAGAAATTAAATCTCAGTACGGTTTATCAGAAGAGGAAATGGCACAGATGCTACTCGATTCCATGAAGCACGCAACTGAAGACATGAAGACTAAGGCACTGATCGAAGCTAAAAACGAAGGTAATGGAATCGTCCTAGCTACTAATAAATTTATCGATCAAAACGAATGGTTAGGAGAAAAAGACAAAGCAGAAATAGTCCGACTCAGAGATCTACTCATGCATCAATTAAAAGAGGGTGATAAAGACGGGATCAATGGTGCCATGGAAACATTAAACACTTTTTCTAGGCCGCTTGCAGAAATAGCATTGGATAAAAACGTGGCAAAAGCCTTACATGGAAAAGATCTTTAGAGCCTTTTTCTAAAAAAAAGTCGGTTTAACATGGTTTAACTAAATTTAACAGGACGGAAACCTTAAAAAATTGGTTTTAGTCCGTAAAGAAGATTAATTTTATGACTGAACGTTTTTAGTATATACTTCTTGAAATCATTATTGTACATATTTCTATTTCTTTTAAGCGGGAGCAGTCTGTTTTCTCAAAACGATGACCTACGTAAAGAAATCGATAAGATTATTACACACGATACAGAAATCGATTTTCAGAAAACACCAGGTTTTACAATCGCAGTTATTGATGAGGATTCGACTTTTTTCTTGGAGTACGGTAGTGCTTTACTGGAAGAAAATAAAGCGTTAAAAAAATCTACTTCCTTTCAGATCGGTAGCTGCTCAAAATTATTTACTGCTTCCCTAATAGAAATCTTAGTTTCTAAAGATCTGATCAGTTATACTGATAAGGTAAACAGCTTTTTACCTATCAACGAGCAAAATCCTAGAATGGAAGATCTTACTATAGAAGATCTAATTATGCATCGATCAGGTTTTCCTAAAAGACCTCACTTTTTTGGGAAGAAGGAACAAATCCCAAATGATCCGTATGCCTTTTATACCCAAGAGGATCTCATAGATTTTTATTCGGAATATGTTCCTGGAACATTAGAAAACTATAGATATGCGCATACTAATTATGCTCTGATAGAATATGTTTTAGAGCAAAATTTTAATCGATCCTATTCTTCGTTACTACAGGAGTATATATTTAATCCGTTAGAGATGGATCAAAGTTTTGTGGATGATAGCGAGCTTAACAGCTTACGGATGACCCAAGGTTACGACAGAGCAAATCGTGCTGTAAGTCCATGGCGTTTTCAGAGTTTTAGTGGATCGGAAGGAGTAAAATCTTCTGCATTAGATTTATCTAATTTCCTAAAGGCTCACATGGGTAGCTCTTATACCACTCTAGATAATATACTGCCTAATACGAGTTTAGCATTAGGAGAGACCGATTATAATGATCGTATAAAAATAGGAAGAGCATGGCATATCATCGATCAAGGGAAAAAATTCAACATCGTTATGCATACTGGTCGCACCTCTGGCAACAGTTGTTTTATGGCATTTATAAAGGAAACTAAAACCGGAATCGTCGTGTTATCTAATAGTGCTTATGGAACCCAAGATTTAGGAATGCTCATCTTAAGAATGGTAAATCATAACTGGAAAAGGAAAGCATAAGCATGCACAAGTCCCACACTTTTACGACCTTTATTTCTAAATAATATCCTTATCACATTTCTACTTATACATCATGTCAGACAATAAGAAATATCTTAATTGGGATCAGTTTAAAGCTTTAGGAAATCCTGATAATGTTCCTGATGAAGTGGAAGACAAAAATGATCCTACCCTTGAGGACCTCCTGCCTAAAGAAGTACTCCGTATCCATTTAGATAAAAAAAATAGAGCTGGTAAAATCGTAACGATTATTAGAGGATTTGAGCATCTATATGATGACGAACTGACAGAGCTTTGCAAGTTTCTAAAATCTAAGTGTGGTGTCGGTGGAGCCGCAAAAAATAATGAAATACTGCTACAAGGCGATCATCGTGATAAAGTAATGGATATCCTCACAAAAAAAGGAGTAAAAGACCTCAAGAAATCAGGAGGATAATATTGTTCCTTTGAGTTTCTTTAAATACTTGTCCACTTCTCAAAACATAAAGCACCATAGGTCGTTTATTGTATGTTTTAAGGTTATGAACCTTAAATATTTTACCTTATAATTGTAGGGACTTAAACTGTGCATGATGAAGCAAGCTAATAAATATAGTCTTCGAGATTTAGAGATTAAAGAGTCTCTTAAAAACTGGAGAGAAATCATCGTAAAATACCAGAAGCCTGATAATAAAAAGGCCGTTTTACAACTTATTACGACTTTCCTACCC
>Ga0079203_1001966_pt1 | contig 14294 bp, 7 predicted proteins | sample PorBlaMBantryBay_FD_68602 | JGI IMG/M metagenome (GOLD analysis project Ga0079203, IMG submission 68602) | Marine algae microbial communities from Bantry Bay - Bantry Bay, Ireland | ecosystem: Host-associated > Algae > Red algae > Blade | place: Bantry Bay, Ireland
GTGGAGCCATCAGCCATCTCTAGGGTGGAGCCATCAGCCATCTCTAGGGTGGAGCCATCGGCCATCTCTAGGGTAGAGCCATCAGCCATCTCTAGGGTAAGCCCATCTCGGCTTAGGAAAAGTGTAGAACCGTCGGCCATCTCCAAGGTACCGCCTGGTTTGACCTCGAACTGTTGCGTGCCGGAATTGACCGTCCCCGTTACGGACATCGCTGCATCAACCAAGCGAATGGCAGGAGCGCTGCCTAGTTTGTAATCCAGCATGGCCCCACGTGTAAATCTATTGACATCGTTATCTGCCTGAGTGAAGACATGGACGTATGCCTCTAAATAAAGTCGAGTGGTTGTGATGGTTGCACTATAAACTTGCCGACCCTCATCAAAGATCATTGGCTCGCGCTTGGTTTTGACCGTGTTTGAGATCTCGTGGGCTGGGTAAATGGTTGCATAGAGATTGGCATCAGATGGTACGGTGCCGGTGACTTCGACACGGACAGAGTTAGTACCCACAGGGATGACCGTTACTTCTGGTTGCCACTCTGGTTGCTCATTGAGCGATAGATTCGCAGATAATGTAGTCACCGTGTCGCAGCCCGTTAAGGTGCGCCGATTTCCTGCCGCATCGCGTTGACCAAAGTCGTATACACACAGAATGTCTCCGGGGGCGGCACTCCTGGCTTGCAGCCGATCTCTGCGCGGCGAGCCTAGATCGATCATGTTGTTCTCTTTGAATAGAAACGCCCGCGCGCTGCCGCTCGCTGTATACGTCTGCCCCACGCCTCCATCGCCTTCGTTTAGGGTAAAGGTTGAAACGGCCAGCGTACTGCCGTCGTCATTTAACCCTGCTGTAGAGGTAGTGATTTGGGTAACCGCAAGCGACAGGAAACTTGGGCCTTGTTGCGCTGTATCATCAACCCCAGTCGCACGAGAGAAGAGTCGGGGATAGAAGGCCAGGATTGTCTCCCAATCGCTGCGTCCCATGTAGAAGGCAGAGAGGGTTGAGCCACAGCGCTGATCCCACTCTTGGTTGTCTGGATGAAATTCGCTGTTAAGATCATCGTACGGAAAGTTCATCATGCCGCGACAACCCTCGACAAAGAAGAAGCGCTCCTTCCCATCCGCGGTTCGCTCGATGCCAGCGTAATTGTCCAGAAGATAGAAGAGATAGTGGCCCAATTCATGGGCCAACGTACGTGGCCAGTCATCGCTCAATTCCGTGCCCACATCTCCGTAACGATTCCAGGTAGCCCCCATGTGGACCTGCCCGGGGCTAAAAAGCAGCGTCTGTGTCATACCGTCAGTCTTGGTAACTTCATGCGCACGCAGACTATCCTCGATACCTCCAATTTTGGCAAAGGGCCGCAAACGGTTTGTAGCATAGATGCGCACATCTGCGTCTAGCCAATTGGTCTTATTGTGATAAATCGTTATCTTTCCTAGTGCTGCTTGGCTATTACTTAGGTCATACAGTAGCTCAGATGTACGTTGGAGGTTATCCTGTAAGTCATCAAGGTATTGAAGATCATTTCTTGCGTCCCACTCTAGAGATATATCCAGATTAAAGAGAATCAATGGGTTCTCAGATGATATAGTAAGTGTCTGAACACCTGGCGTAATTACAGTAGAGGGACTAAAATTCGTTAGGTTTTCGCGGTCATACACTTGACTCATATGATAAATGTCATACTTATCAGTTTGATCTTGTAGAGATAGGGCGATTAAACTGTCGTGGATGTCAAGTTGTCCACCGCCTTGAAGGTAGCCTAGATTGTCTGTCAGAAAAGGACTTCCAAGGGGTTTGGCACCTGTGAACTGACCATCAGGAAGGCGGTAAACTACTGTATTTCCTACACCGACCGTTTCACCATTTTCATCCACTCTTACCGTTTGAACTTGTGTGCCGCGAAGTCGAAAAGGGAAAGTTGTAGCAGTTGTAGATGGATGCAGGTAGAGGTTAGGTATGCTATTTGTATACGAGAATTGAGATGTACTACTCGTAGGTAGTGGTTGTGCATACGCAACGAGTCGAAAGACCACATTATCTGATTGTCCAAATATGTCAGAGTCAAATATGTTCCATAGAAATATATGCTCAGTTCCTTCGGGCATAGTTTCTAAGTTTACCAGTTCATCTTCATTTTCTGCCACAGCAGGACGCCAATTGCCGCCACCATTAAGTGAGTAAGAACCGACCACGCCACCAATAAAATTATCTCTTGGAGCACTAAGTGTAAATGGAATTGCAACGAGATTGTCGTCCACTAGTTCCGTAGAAGAATAAGAATCTGCGTTGTGAGAAGAACCAGGTCGCTGTAAATTATTAAAGTAGAATCGAGTGAATTGTGATTTCTCACTCAGATATACTCTGTCTGGTGAATCATTATTTACAACAAAAGCATCAACATCACCGTCGCCATCTACGTCACCCATCGAAACTGCGAGGCTATTCGAATTACCAAGTTCAAGCCCTGAGTCGCTAAAGCTTATTGCAGTTCCATCATGCATATTGCCTTGATTTAACCAAAGCTTGTTTGCTCCCCCTTCATTTGTAACAAAAGCATCAAGATCGCCATCGTTGTCAAAATCAGTCAGTTTAACCGAACTGCTATTCGAATCTCCTAGATAGAGTCCAGAGTCTACGAATTCACCAGCTACTCCTGATTGTAGTCCACCTTGGTTAATCCAAACTGTATTAGGCTGATTAAATGAGTTTGCTACAAAAGCATCAAGATCACCATCGCCATCTAGATCGCCTAGTGCAGCGTCATAACTATCCAGACTCCCAAGATTTTGTCCATTGCTCAGAAAAATACCTTCTCCCCATTCCTGTATACCACCTTGGTTTATCCATACTTCATTAGGTTGCGAGGTAGGTTCAAAAGAAAATATGAATGCAGAATTAGTCACAAAGGCGTCTAAATCACCATCATTGTCTAAATCTCCTAGAGATACAGAGAAGCTTGCTGATTCCCCGAGAAGATAATTGCTGTCGCTAAACGTGCCAGGAGTTCCACCTTGATCGCCGCCTTGATTTATCCATATCTTGTTTGGCTGCCCCCAATTTGCTACGAAAGCATCTAAGTCATTATCACCATCAAGATCACCAAGTGCAATATCGAAACTCTCTGAATCACCAAGAGCTTGATTACCATCTTTGAATTTTCCTAGCGTCCCGCCTTGTACTCCACCTTGATTTATCCATATTTTATTTGGCTGGGAACGGTTTGCCACAAAAGCGTCTAAATCATTATCACCATCAAGATCACCTAAAGCTACATTAAAACTATCAAAGGTTCCTAGCTCCTGTAAGCTATCAACAAATGTTCCAATGAGACCACCTTGTACTCCACCTTGATTTATCCATATTCTATTGGGAAGATTAGATGAGTATGTAACAAAAGCATCTAAATCGTCGTCGCCGTCCAAATCTCCCAGTGCCACGGATGAGCTATTTTCGTCACCCAATTCCTGCTCACTCTTGATGAGTCCATCACTTGCCCGATTCATCCAGACTTTATTCGATTGATTAAATGAATTAGCAACGAAAGCATCTAGATCTCCATCGTTGTCCAAATCACCTAAAGCTACGGCCGTACTATCTAATTCACCTAACCCCTCGTTATTGGAAACAAAGTTACCAACAGTTCCACCCTGTTTGCCACCCTGGTTTATCCAAATTCCATTTGGCTGTTGAAACCCATGCGCGATAAACGCGTCTAAATCACCATCCGAATCTAGGTCCATCAGCTTAATATCAGTGGTTGCAAGGAATTCAAAGTCTTGTACAGTTCCCTCAAAGAAACCTAAAATTCCATTTTGCTTTCCTCCCTGATTTACCCAAATCATGTCCGGTTCAGACCAATTACCAACAAATGCATCTAAATCACCATCGTTGTCAATATCACCCAAGGACACAGCATTGCTATCTAAAAATCCAAGACTCTGACCACTGTCCAAAAATTCGCCAAAAATGCCATTCTGTTTTCCGCCCTGGTTCAGCCATATACCGTTAGGCTCGCCGTCCGAATTGGCAATAAAAGCATCGAGATCGCCATCACCATCTATGTCCCCTAAAGCAATAGCATTACTATTCGAGTCTCCAAGGCTGTGACTACTTTCCTTAAACTCTCCTGGAACCCCGCCCTGCTTTCCATTTTGATTGAGCCATATGCGGTTGTCAACAATAGCATCGAGATCACCATCTTCGTCTAAGTCTCCAAGAGCTACTGCATTGCCACCAGAGTATCCAAGCGGATTAGTATCTACAAAACTTCCTGATTGACCTTTTTGTGCCCCACCTTGATTGATCCACACAGCGTCGGGCTGCTCACTGTTAACAACGACGGCATCTAAATCGCCATCACCATCCAAATCTCCTAGAGCTATAGCTTGACTATCTGATCCAAGACTTTGCTCACTGTCCCTAAAGGCTGCCAGAGTTCCCTTTTGCTTTCCGCCTTGATTGAGCCATATTTGATTTGGTTGGTTGTCCGAATTTGTAACAAAAGCATCAAGATCACCGTCGTTATCTAAATCCCCCAGCGCAATATCTGTGCTCTTGCTGGTCCCCAGCCGCTGTCCGCTATCCTCAAACCACACAGTATAGACTTCTTGTGCAGATACAGAATTCGGTAACAGTGGTATTCCAAAACCAAGCAAAAGTAATACAGACAAATAGATATAACCAAGCTTCAAAGCATTACGGCACTTTCGAACACTTCCTTGCTCAGGATGTAGCTTTGCAGTCAACGTAACGTCTTGGGTAGATAGATGTTGTTGGTTCATGCGGTCTTCCTTGAGAGTACAGTTCGCACTATTTAGTTGATGAAATATTTTTGCTTAATTCCAGTTCGTATGGGTGGTCTGCCAGCAGCAGAATGCTCTGTGCTATATTTCTGATTGCTTGCTCATCCTCGCCGTTAGCCATATTTACCTGAGCCAGCAACCGCAAGCTCATGCCTTGCTCCTTGGGCATGTCTAGCTCTTCTGCCTGCCGATGTGCTTTGTTAGCGCACTCTTCGGCCGCTGTTAGCTCTTTCTGCGCCAGATGAAGACGGCCCTGAACATACATAAAAAAGGGAAGGGCATTGCGGCTACGCTGATCCTTCACATCTGTGACTGCATTTTCTAGATGTTCTGCGGCTGCATCAGGGTTACCTTGGGCTAATTCTAGTTCAGCCAAATAAGAACATGCTTTGATTAGCGTTTGAGTATGTCTTTGGGTTTTCTCTTGCTCTCCAGTGTTAGCGTAATCGAAGGCTAAATTCAGCCGTGCCTCGGCGTCGTCGAATTTCTGCTGATGCAGATAGAGGACACCAGAATTAAAATTTGCCAGCATAGCATAGTTTTCATGTCCAAGTTGTTCTGCCTTTTCGATAGCTACCGTGTAGTCTTCAATTGCCTCTTCCAAGTTACCAGTTTCCTGATTGAGGTTGGCTATGTTGATGTTGAGGGCCAGTTCGTTAAATGGATCTTCTAGTGTTCGGGCTATGGGTCGAGCTTGTTCAAAATAGTGCCTGCTTTCTTCCAACTCACCACGATAAAAGCTGGCATTCCCCAATCCAATCAACGCATGAATCTTTAGGAAGTGTGGTTCTTCGGGTAGCTGATCTAAGGCTTCTTGAAAACTCTGTTGGGCCAGAATCGGCGTTTTCAAGCGTAGTTGGGCGTGTCCCTTTTGGATAGCTAGATCAGCACGAGCAACTGAGTCTGGGCTACCGTTAAGCGCGTTGAGGCCTCTCTCTACCCAGGCCAGTGCTGTTTTGGGGTCACTTCCGCGTAGAAGATAAGCCGCATCGCGACAGATTTCCCCAACCAGGGTCTCGATGTTGGGTGTTGAGTCCACGGAACTCAAGTACGCATAGGCTTCCTCAAAACATGCAAGGGCTTTATCAGTTTGCTGGCGGTAGGTATGGACCTTGCCCGCTGCGACTTTTATCTTAGTTTGCAGCAATGGATCGATAGCTTCTGGCGCAAGGGATTCTAACTCTTTAAATAGGTCGCGTAACATCTTCCAATGACCGCGTATAAGATTCTTACGGACATCGATGCTTGCAAACGTAGCGGCATTGTCGTAATCGGCTGCATGAAAGTAGTGGGTTGCAGACAGCAATGGAGCGGTTTTGGCATGATACTGACCAGCACGCGAGTGGAGTTCACGACGTTTCCTATTATCAAGTAGTTCATAATAGAACGTTCGTAGAATTGCATGTTGTTGGTACGAAGATTGATTGCCAGAAAGCTGCCTCTGTAATAGGTGACGATTCGTTAACGCCATGAGCGTTCTGGGTACGCCCTCTGCGCTCTGCAAAATATACTCTACTTCTTCGGGAGTACCAGGATAATCCAACAGAGCCGAGAGGCCATCCATAACATTGTTTTCATTATTCTGAAGCTTTTTATACACATGCCTGGATAAAAAATTCTGAATACTGTTCGTACTGACGAGGCCTTCAATCATCTCCGCAGGCGAAACCTCATTGGTCAATACGTTAATTGCCATCTTAACGAGTTGGGCATTCCCTTCCGTACGTTGGTAGAGCTTAGCCGACAATGCTGAGTCTAGCAGCACCTGATTTTCCAATAGTAATTTTTCGAAGTCACCTTCATTTAGGCCTAACAGTGGGTGTGTCTCCTGGCTGCCAAATTCCAGATGCATCTGCGACGTCAGTATTAGCTGAATCTCGTGTTCTGTGGCTGCTTGTACAAGCGCATCCTTAAATTCGGTTAGGTCCGCGTCTATCTCATTGGGTTCCGTGGCATTAGTTTCAATGTGATGGAAATCATCAAAACAGAGTAAATACTCACCACGTGACAATTCGCAGAACAAGAAATCAATAAAACTGCTTGGCGATTTGGGGTATGTAGCTTGTTGTGGTGCGTTCAACTGCTGATAAACCGCAGGTTGGTTGTGCCAAGCCAAGAATTCTGCCAACTTCCATATGATGGTAGCGATGTTGTGCCTGGGATAACACTGGTGCCAGAAAACAGCTTTGTCCTTTCCATGCCGTTGAGTCAATGTTGCGGCTAGTGCTGTCTTACCCACGCCTACCAGCCCCTCAACAACAACGATGCCTCCCTCATCAAGCATTGTTTGATAGTGAGCTAATTCTTTCTGCCGCCCCACGAAGCCAGAGATAACAGGGATTTCCTTTGGGGCAGGCAGGAACGTTGTGTTGATATTTGCAGGAAGAGCAGCCATTTGCTCGGCTGGAGAAGATTCGTCCATTCCTAGACTCGGTTCTTCATTATTGTGCGTATACTTGTATCCCGCAGCCTGCATCAACTCTGCCGTAACTTCATCGTCCAAGTCTAAGGCTTGCGCTATTGCCTTGATTTTTTCTCGTGAACCTGGGCGCGACTCACCATTGCACCATCGTGTCACAGAGCTTCGACTCACCTCTAATTTTTTTGCTAGCCAACTAGAAGTCCTATCCTCGACTTCTAGCTGACGATTGAGTAATTTACCAAATGTACTAAATTTTGAATATACGGACATAAGCTCTCGATTCGCGTGAGGTTATCCTCTGCTCATTGTTTGTTGTGAAGCGACTCACCAATCTAGCCGCTGTACTAGCCGCATCTTTTTCCTCTCCAGAACACATTTTTATCCCTGAATCCGTATGCCGGTCTTATCTGTTGCTCAGAATTAGCTTGCACGCAACAGTTTGTTGCGTACAGTACATATCTGGAGCGCCAGATGGAACACTAAACATGGTTTACTAGAATACGAAACTGAGTTGTACAGCACAGTCATTAATTTAATCCGGTGACTCGCTGTGAACTTGTCGACAACTTCATTAGTGCCGTGACAGAGCTATAAATACCGCGGAAGCTTCACCGCGGCACTAGCGGGTCTCCTAATATTTAACAGGAGGCTCCCGTATGTATCGCAACAATTCATCTATTGTTCGATTGGCTACTGCACTGGCTGTTGTTCTCATGATCAGTCTCGTTGCCATGAGTCTATCGCCGCAGGCGCAGATCGCAGTTAATTCTGCAGATGGTCCGTCAGAGCAGACAGAATTGCTTGACTACAAGGTAGTAAACAACTATCAAGAATCGCTAGGTGGCTAACCTAGCATGAAAATCTGGGGGATCTACTTTACGGGTAGATTCTTAAGGGGCTGCGTGAGCAGCCCCTGCTACGATAACTGATGATTTGGTAGAGGCCCTCTTTGTGTAAAGAGGACCTCTTTTCTTTTTGGGTGCTTCAAGGTACGCAGAACCAAAGTTATGTATGGTTGATGAGTCCCATGATCTATTTCAACACTATCCAAATGCTGACCTAGCTCTCTATTTCTGTATTCACTTGGTTCAAGTGTCCGTTAATTTCGTCAAAAAGGGCCTGGTATGCAGGATGGGATTTATGGGCAGACAATTGGCACAAAGCATCTTTCAACACGTGTTGCGCCTCGCAGCTTCGGTTCATGGCCTGCAAGGTGAGCCCAAGTCCGTCTTGAACGTTGGCTAGGGCAATTGGATTATTCAGCACTCTCCACCATTCAATGCTGGCAATATACGCATTTTTGGCGCGACACCACTCATTTAGTTTGCGGAATTCGATTCCCATGTTGTTGTACAGCATAGCAAGCTGTCGAATGGATTGAGCATTCCTCAGAACTGGCTCAGCATCCTGATACAGATCAATGGCCCGTTGCGGCAAATCCATACTCCCGTAAACAACGCCTAGATTCATCTGCGCTATTCCAGCATATACAGGATCTTGAATCTCCTTGAAAAGTTGAATCGCGCGTGTGTAAAACGCAATTGCCTCATTGTGCTTTTGTTGATTTCGATAAACGGGTCCGATATTTAAAAGCCCAAGGGCAATAGGTCTAGGCTGCTGACGCGCCTCGCGTAGGGTGAGTAGTTTATGAAAACTCCCTTCGGCTTCTTGCCATTTCTGCTTATCAAACGCGATCGAACCAGTCAAAAAGTGTGCCAGTTCCTGAAGTTCTAGAAACTCTGAATTATTTGTCGTTGCGTTGTATTTCGCAGCAAATAGACCATATTCATTCAAGAATTTGTCAGCCTCATCAAGGTCGCCATCTAGTCGAGCAACATTGGCTAATCGCAGGTTACATTTGGCGATACCTATCGCGTGGTCACATTTTGAAAATAGTACATGTGATATTTCGATGTGTTCACGAGCATTATCCTTACGACCACAAAGTTGATGCAGATAACTGACAGATAAGTTGAGATAAGCAGCATTTTTGCCTTCATCCAATCGTATGCTCAGTCGGATACCTTCTGCCAAGTAAGAGAGCCATTCATCGCGGATGCCGGATTGCTCAAACAGGGGATCGAGCAAAGCTATCAATCGATAAGTATCAGGCCATATTTCTGGCAGTTGGAGGGCATATTCTAGAATCTGTAAATATTGTTCGCGCTCAGCCGCATTGGGTGATAACGTATGTCCATGCAACGCATCAGCTAAATGTTCAACAGCCCGTACAATATACATTCGAAACTGCTTTGGGTAGCTCGATCTATTCATCCCACTCACTCACCATTGTGCAACCTGTTCATGCAAAAAAGTGCGCGTAAGATTGTGAATTGAATAAGAACGCTCGTTAAGCCCACCATGGCTATCGACAAGATTAAATGACACCAATCGATCCAAGGCCTGATATAGATCGGAACGGTCCATTTGGCTGATTTGGCAGAGAAGCTCCAGGCTTGCACCTTGTGAACTAGCTAACGGCATCACGAGCAATGCTTGACGAGCCGACTCATCTAAGCTATCCCATATTTTCCGATAGATATAGGTGTACAAGTTCCTCGATTTTGCTCCACCCGCATCGTGCAAATCCTCTAAGATGTCATTTAGCGGGTGAATATGAAGTTGACCTGTTACAAGTCTAAGTGCCAATGGATTACCGCCTACCACGTCATAGATAGGCCGTAATTCATCATCACTAGCTTGGGTAACGTGTGGCAGACTCCGTATCTTCCCCTCCAGCCGTACCAAGCTTAAAGCATTTGTCAGGCTAAGCTCTGGTACCTGAAAGTAGGAGACTCCAGCCTCGCCAAAAATGCTATTGCGACTCGTCAATAGAAACTTTGTAGGGCCGCATAATGGCGAAAGATGTGGCAGCAAGTTTCCCAAATCGATGACTGTTTCCAAGTTATCGATGATAATCAAATGAGGTCGCTCAGAAAGTTTCTGCCTTAGCGTTGTCAATTTCTCCGCTTGGGGAATAGGGGAATGAGCAAGTTCAGGTAACAACTGATCGACTAATTCCTCAATTAGCCCCTCGGCGTCAAGTTGAGATTCTCGTTTCTCGTTTATTTCTCCACCCAAACTGAGTGTTATCTGTCTAGCTTTCACCCATCCAAACTCTTCCCAGTAGCCACTTTCAAGTTGGTTTCTAGCTACGGCGTTAGCCAGCGACGTCTTGCCGATGCCGCCTACACCACCTATCGCGACTATCCATGGTGCAGAAGGAAGAAGCAGTCGAGCCGAGAGCTCTACAATATGTTCCTCGACACCGAATAGCTCAGTGTAGGATGGTGGCTCTAGCCGCTGTAGGAGCGCATCTCTGTATTCGTCCTGAGCCTCGAGTTCGAGTGCCTCTATGGTAGTGGCTAATCTTTCTATCGCTTTGGACTGCTTTCGATAGAAAGTTGCATCTGACTCATGGCGCTCATTGGCAACTCGAAACGCTAGTTCTTTGTCCATAAAGCGCTGACGCAGCAAGTCAGCATCGGCAGCGTACTTCTCCTCCATTTTCTCAAGTGCATCAACGATTACATATTCGGTAATCTTATGAGGGGGGGCGTTGACAGCAACAGCCTTGCGCTGATGGAGGCGTAGATCAGACAGTGATTCGCTGCCATTATCGTCTTGATGCCAGGATCTTAGGATAGCGTGGATTCTAGATTTGAATTGCTTGTCCATAATCTGTGCTCAAATGTTTGGATGTAGACAAAGTCAGGTTGGAAGTTGAATGTGATGCTTGGTGGTAACGGGTATTGAAGTTAAGAGCAGACTACAAAAGTAAATTTAGGTTTCCGGTACAGCTCTAGGTGGAAATATCCGATTGCAACCTTAACAATCTAAATGAGGTCAGTCGGTATAAGAACGGAAAAATTGGGTGAGAAATGTTCCAGAGCCATGGCGACCTCTAGAATTTTATAGGGTATAAGGCAACTCCAGAGGTTCTTGGAATAGTATCTGGAATATCATGAAGTCTATCACAATCAATTTGGCGTTGCAACCTGCACGAAGAAATATGAGAGCACTGTGAGAGTACAGCGAGATAGTAAAGATTCAGTTAAAGCCCTGCGATAAAGAGATACTGCGATCATGAAAAAGATCAAAATAGAAAAGGCTTACTCCCGATGCTTTCGTGTTGGTCTCTGTAAATGACATATTTTTGACGCAGTGGTTCAGCGTTCTTGTTCACCAACTCACAGATTATGGGATAGCGCGTTGCCATTTTGATTATAGAAATTCGACCCTTTTTACTTGAATGCGATCACTGAATAGGAGTATATCACTTACAACCGCTGAGAGACTGTGCGAGACCGATGCGAGTAAGTTGATGAAGCATGCGCCATACCATTAGCTAAACTGATAGATATCTGCTGTTCGAGATCGACTTAGCTTTTTGCACAATAACGAAACCTAATCGGAATGCTTTTTCTCTTGCAGCAGGATGCCAATATAGAAAGCTGTAAAAAATTCATTAAATGGAGATGAGCATGAATAAGAGAACCAGCTTTAAGCAACGAGCCATTGCTTTCATTTTGGGCCTTTCGTTTGTTGTGCAGATATTTCCAGATAGCATCGTCTTAGCGCAAAACGGCGAGAGCGCTTCAATTCATTTGACCGAAGTTTCAACCGACGTGCCGATCGGTAATCACCTGAATTGTCAATTTAGTTCAGGAACAAGGAGCCAAGCATGAAAAATAAATTTCGAACAAAAGCTGTGATGTGGATGGTGGCGCTGTCGATGATTGTACAGATGCTTCCTTTCCAGTCAGCGTCTGCCAATACTGATGACGTAGTCTCAATTCGAATTACCAGCATTTCCATTCGTCCACCTCTTGGTGATGACTTGAGATTGGATCGCGTTTTCACTTTGCTAGATGAGGAACCAAATTTTGAAGAGTTGTTTCAAAATGAGGATTTTCGACAACTGCTTCAGAGTAGCGAGCTGCGTGGGCTGATTGAACAGCTAGATCAGACAGGGGAATTGCGACAGTTGATTGAGGACCTTGGGCTAGATGTATTCGTTAAATCGCTTCTCGCGTCTTTCAAGTTTGAGCTACAAGAGCTTTTGCGTTCAGAGCTTGAATTTCGACTGCAATTAGATTCCGAATATGCTGATGATTCGTTTGTGTATCCACCACAGGGGACACTTCCCGTACAGCCAAATACCGTATCTAGTTTTACCGTCGATACACGACCGTTTTCAATCAATGTGCCCGCAAACGAATCAACTGTGCAAATTGATATAAGAGCCATTGAAGTCGATGATTTGGATGGCATCATCGAAAAAGCAATAGATCGTAGTATCAATCGGGTAAGCACACAAGGTATTCTAAGATTCCTGCTCCAAAAACCAACCAAAAAGACCATACTTAGACTCATCCTGTCTCAAGTGGCAAGGGTTGGCTTTAAACATGTACTGAAAGATGAAATTCTGCAAAGTGATTCTATTATGTTGTACCGTAGTGAAAACTGGGGCGCAGGTAGGAGTTGGGTTTATGGAGATGATACGTTTAGCGATCCGCTTAGCTTTACCTTTGATGTAAGTGTTGAAAGCGGTAGCGGAAACTCATACTCTGAACCGACATTGACCCTAACGCCAACTCCAACGCCGACCTCATTGCAGCAATCTATTACGATTGATAAATCTAGAGCTTACACAAATTCTACACAATGGCTTTATGCAGGCCCCGATACTAGCTACCCTCAGCTTGTTGTCATCCCAGCATCAACTTGGGTTGACGTAATTGAATCACAGAAAGGCTGGAGCCGTGTGTGGAAAGCTGGAGCATACGATGGCTGGATAGATAATATGTATCTGGTTTTCCCAGAGCAAAGTCCGCCTCCACAATTGATAACACCGACTCCAATTCCTGCGCCTATCATTACGCCAACGCCGACGCCACAACCAACAGTTGTACTAAGACCAACAGTGCAGCCAAATCCGTCAGCAGAGACGTACGGCTGGATGATTAGTGAGTTACGTAGAACAAGCGGTGGTAATGATTATCCTACTCAGACTGAACGATTCGTCGAAAACCTGCTTTCTCATCAAGCTGGCGTAAGTGCGGTTCAAAACAGTTCAAATGCGGGCGAGCGGACTAATGCTTTGGTCGATCGTGTATGGGATGACTGGGATGATTTCAAATTTAACCACTGGCAAGAAGATCCGACTCGTCATGGCCAGAAACCATTGCGTCAGCTTGTGATCCGAATGGTTCAAGGGACACAAGGCCCACTTTCAGCTCAGGATCAACGAGCATTAGAGAATTTCTACAGCCAACAGTGGACTGGTGATATTCGAGGTATGATCGCAGCTGTCCATCGCGAGGTATATGGAGTCTATTAAGCTAGCGACATGTCTCATCTTATTCCGGTTCTAAGGCAGCATGCTTGTTGCATGACTGTCCTCTAGAGTAGTAATCACACCAATAAAAGTAGCCTCTATTTTATGCATGGAATAGAGGCTACTCTTATTGGTGCGAGAAAAGAAAAGCAAAGGGGTTTGCTTCTGGTTCAGATCATTATCAACATTCTCATCACAGTGCAAACGACGTCAGCGCAGCAGGCGAATAAATGTCGAATGTGTTGTAATCAAGCAGGATACATATCATGAAAGATAACTCTTCATCGCCCTTTAGCATCATCTAACAATTGGCGAGCAGGTAATATAGCGGAACCCTTATGTTTGCTAAAGTTCATAGCTGTGCCGTGATTGGGCTAAATGTCGAACTACTACACTTTGAAGTTGCCAGCGGTCTCGAAAAAGTGACCGTTGTCGGCTAGCCCGATACCGCTGTGCGTGAAAGTAGCAACGGGTACGTTCAGCGGTTCTCAACAGGGGGTTTCTTCTTCTCCCTGTATCATCTCACAATTAGCCTAGCCCCAGCCGATCTGCGTAACGCAGGGTAACGTAGTATCAATGTCCTATTCCCCTTTTCCTCTCAATCTAATATCATACCCACATCTGAATCATCAACCACACATCGCTGCAAGGAACGCTTGTGCTTGCCAAAGTTCATAGCTGTGCCGTTATCGGGCTAGACGCCGAACCGATCCACGTCGAAGTTGAT
>Ga0079203_1001983_pt1 | contig 14204 bp, 10 predicted proteins | sample PorBlaMBantryBay_FD_68602 | JGI IMG/M metagenome (GOLD analysis project Ga0079203, IMG submission 68602) | Marine algae microbial communities from Bantry Bay - Bantry Bay, Ireland | ecosystem: Host-associated > Algae > Red algae > Blade | place: Bantry Bay, Ireland
TTTATGTTGACATCATCACTTGTCATCCCTAATGCTCTCAACCTTAAGTTGCCAGGTAAGAATAACAAAAATACTCCTCCAAGTAAAGAACAACCTAACATTGTAGCAATATCAAGTAGTGGCAAGTATACATGGAATGGAAGCTCAATAAGTGCAAGAGATATAGAGAAGAGGGTCAGAGATATCAAGAAGAGTAAAGGTAAGTTTACCCTCATCCTCTCACCAAGTGGTTCTGCACCAAATGAAAGTGTAGTGGCAATCATGGATGTAGCATATCGATGGGGAATTGATGCCACCTTAGTCGATCCGAAATAACGGATCACCATACACTAACCCTAAAACAAAACAACCAATTCAAGCACTGAGAATGTTTATCTTAAAAGATTAAACAAGAGTTGACTATGGATATCACACAGTTGAATATGAAACAGGAAGAACAAGATGGCGTCTTAGCATCTGTTGTTCTACACATTGCACTAATTTTAATCTTCTTTATTCCATGGTTAGTAAAAACAATTACTCCACCGCAATCCATAACTGGAATCTCAGTAGTATTTGATACACCATTTGAAGAGAGTGAGTACACTCCTATAGTCGATGCTCCTGCTCCAAAAGCATCTCAGGCTGAAGTGAAAACAGCAACTCCAGCCAAGCAAGAAGAGACTCCACCAAGGGAGGAAGTAAAAGAAGATGTGGTAGTTGAGGCTAAAGCTAAACTCACAAAAGTGGTCAATGAGCCAAAAGAAACAGTAAAGTCACCAACACCAGTTGATGTAGTCAGTGAGACTACAACAGATCAGGCAGCAGAGATCGCTGCAGCAAAGCAAAAAGCAAAGCAGGCTGCTGAAGATGAAGCTAAATTGAAAGCTAAGCAAGAAGCAGAAGCAGCTGCCGCCAAACTCAAAGCAAAACAAGAAGCCGAAGCAGCAGAAGCTGCAAAGCTGAAGGCAAGTAAGGATAAGTTTGGCAGTCTGTTCGGATCAAGTGGTGGCGCTACATCTGCTGAAGAATCAACAGACATAGGTGGGAGTGATAGTGGCGAGCTCGATGCGATCAGTACTGGGAGTGGAGGTGATGGTGCAGGACTTAATAGTAGAGGGATTACATATAAGCCAACATTTGCTGATAACTCTGATAGAGAGGGAAGAGTAGTAGTCCAAATCTGTGTCAATAGTTCTGGCAAAGTCATCTCAACTGAATTCGTTCAAAGTGGGAGTACAACCACCGATAGAGTATTGATTGATAAGGCACTCTCAGGGGCCAAGCAGTACAAGTTTGAGGTAAACCAAAGTATTACAAAACAGTGTGGAGAAATCACAATTGACTTCAAAGTCAAGTAGTCTGATTTTTTTCTAAAATAATTATTTATAAGGTTTGAAAATTTAAAAAAGCCTATATCTTTGCGTCACTTTAGAAATAAATGGATCGGTTAGCTCAGTTGGTAGAGCAACGCCCTTTTAAGGCGTGGGTCCTGGGTTCGAGCCCCAGACCGATCACAGAAAACCCTTGTAAGTCATTGATTTACAGGGGTTTTGATATTTTGTGTCACGTATTTGTCACGCTATGTATGTAAGATAGTAAATAATATTCTTATGGTGTGGCATGACATAATCCTTAGAGTATGCACTTAAGTATATAATGTCAAGAATAATTGTCACTATCGAAATCCCTAGTCACAATTTTATCATTGGTCTTTAGGCATGATTTAGTCAAAAACAAAAGCGAGTGATTTTATTTTCAATTCTAAATAAAGAATTATAACACACTTGTAAACAACCGTTTGTCGTAAGGTTGTACAACCCCATTTCATCCTAAATTCAAATCATATTATGTTTCCAAGCGTAATAAGGTCATGAATGCATACTAGCCAAACACAGGGTTAGATATGCTAAGATTTTATTTTTTAACCGCCGGAAGGCACAGTACAATTAATTATGAATTTAATCAAAATTATGGGGCCTATGAGTACCCATTCAATCGAGTTCACTGGTAATCAATCAGAGATATCAATAGGGACTGATGAGGTAGGGATCAGAATTGTTGGTCCAGATTGGTTGGGTGAGGAGTTGCGAAAGAAGCAAATTATTCCTGCTGAAGATCTAAGCTTTACTCTCAGTATGGGAGATGAAGTATTGTTAACTACTAAAAAAGAAGACGATGAGGTACGGAGTGTATAAGGATACAACGGTATCAGAATTTGCTAGACAGCATAATGTAGGACGCAATAAACTTTTCAGTTTCCTGAAATGGTACAAGGTGTTGGATCTAAGAGGTTATCCGATGGATGCCCATAAAGGATCGTTTAGTCAGCGGCAGAATGATGATGGCTTTTATGTCTATGATCTTACTTCAAAAGGAGAACGAGAAGTGAAAGCACTACTAGATTTTCATGGAAAAGATGAAGTTGATAAGTGTCACAAGCGATTCTTATCATATAATAAGAAGTGGAAAGTTTGGGAGACTGAAGTGTATCGTTTAGAAGATGAATATTACGATGGACATCACTTGCACATGAAGAAGCTTGATGAGATGCCACAGCTGCATGATGAAGTCTAATTAATTACCTCACAGCCCTCAATGTCTGACCAAAAAGTCAAAGTGACTATGGTAACGGTTGGGGGTAATCAAAAAAAATATTTTATGTCAAGAAAGACAACACATATACAATGGGCTGAAAAAGTATGGAATCCGACAACAGGATGTAGCCCAGTATCTAAAGGATGTACAAATTGCTATGCATACGACTTAAGCAAGAAGATGCAAGCACAAGGAATACCAAAGTATGCTAATGGATTCAATCCTGCATTTCATCCTCATGCCTTGAAAATTCCATATGGTTGGAAAGAACCTTCTAGAGTATTTGTGAATAGCATGAGTGATTTATTTCACAAGGACTTTACAGTTGCTCAGATACAAGAAGTATTTGATGTTATGAATAATTGTCCTTAACATGAATTCTTGGTTCTCACGAAAATACCAGAAAGAGCAGCAGCGATAGCTTCTCAATTGATATGGACAGACTACATAAAACTAGGAACTAGTATCGCTCAGGTGAGAGATTATCCAATGATAGATGATCTAAGAAGGACTCCTGCTAAAGTTAAGTTCATAAGTGCGGAACCATTACTAGAGGATTTACCTAGTTTAAACCTAGATTGCATTGATGCCGTAATCATCGGTGGTGAGTCAGGATCTCAGTCTCGGATATGCGAACCATTGTGGATTAGGCACCTGATTGGACAATGCTACATTCAGGATGTCAAAGTATTTATGAAACAGTTTGGTAGCGTAGTCGCCAAGCAAAAAGGTCTAATAGACAAGAAGGGCGGTGATATGAATGAATGGCCTTCAATGTATAGAATTAGACAAGATTTTTAAAATATATTCATAGTGTACCCTCCATGTCAGGTTTGATCTACAAGGTAGTAATCAGTACAGATGGAGGGTATTAAAATCTAAATTCAACTCGTAGCATAGTTAATAATGAAGATTGTAGGTCTGGTAAATAGAAGACCTCTACACTTCTCATCTTATATGATGTTATTTGCGTACTTTTCAACTGAATACTCTTTATATTTAAGGTGTTAAACTATGAAATATGGCATACACATGGTAATGTTAATCTAAGAGAATGTATTAATTAATATTAATTATCAAATTTATATAGAGACCTTGTGATTTAGTTGGTTAGTAATTTATAGTTAACATCATGATGTGGTTTAATTATTGCACTACCATATATGAGTTCCAATGTATATAGAGCTTTATCTTAATTTCATTCTTTACTTGACAACAATTAGTTTAAAATTCTAAATTGAACTATTTATGAAATACTGGATTATTTTTTTGCTTCTATCATTTTGTAGTATGGCATTGAGTTGTCAGACTGTATATGAAGATCATATGGATGGAGAGATCTATGTAAAAATGAAGGATTTGGTCAAGATGGAATCTCAGCAATTAGAATTCCTTGTTGATTATAGTTCATTTGATTTGTTTAAAGAATTAGAGCCTTACGATATAACGAAAGTTGTTAGACCATTTTACTATGTGGACGATAAGTTTCAACAATTACAATCTATATATCGAGTTGAGTTTTCGCAGATAGAGAAAGTAGATCAGCTAATCAAGGAGCTTAACAAGGATACTTCAATAGATTACGTTGAAAAGATTCCTTTATTAGAATTAGCTGAAACTCCTAATGATCCTGGTTATTTTTTGCAATTACACTTTGATGATCTTGGTGCTGAGAAAGCTTGGGACTTAGCAACTGGCTCTCCTGTGATAACAGTTGGAGTTGTTGATTTTGGTTTTGATACTGATCACGAGGATATGGTGGGTGTGTTTTTGCAAGGACACAATATGGTTGATAATTCTACTGATATCTCTCCTGACCCTTTTTATGAGGACCATGGTACAAAAATGGCAGGAATGATAGCAGCAAATAAGAATAATGAAATTGGAGTAGCAAGTCTAGCAAGTGGTGTGAAAATTCTACCCTTAAAAATGAGTAATTCATCAGCGACTGGCTTTGAAGGGATTTTTAAAGCAGCATATGAAGGGTGTCAAATTATAAATTGTAGTTGGAATAGCTCTGGTAGAAGTAGCACACATTCCAAATTGTTAGAGTTGATCTATTATCATTTTGATTGTTTGATCGTTGCAAGTGCAGGAAATGACGGTTTATACAATCTGCCGAAACAACCTTGTAAATTTCCTGGTGTGATTTCTGTTGCTAATGTATTTGATGATGGACATAGGTTTCCTAGTTCAAATTATGGTGATTTTGTAGATTTATGTGCACCTGGTTCAGCAATTTATTCAACTTCAAATGAGAATGATTATGATTTTTGTGGTGGTACTTCAGCATCATGTGCTAATACAACTTCACTTTTAGCTTTAGTCTGGAGTATGAATCCAAATGCTTCAAGTGAGACTATTAAAAATATCGTTTTGAGTTCAGCTAAAAAGTTAGATTGGGAGGGGAGTGGTAAAGGTATTATAAGTGCTGAAAGGGCTGTGACAATTATGTATTCATCAGTCTTAAATCAATCAAATTCCATTAATGGGTTTCGAATTTTTCCTAATCCAGCTTCAGGATATCTCAAATTCCATTTTTCATCCATTGACTCCGAATTAATTGAAATTCAAATATATAAGTCTGATGGAAGTTTAGTCGAAAATGCTCAAGTATCAGAATATGATAGAGTTAATATTTATAATTATTCTAAAGGTGTTTATATTGTTAAAGCAATCCTGGATGACGGGACTAGCTACTCTGAAGTTTTTGTAAAGTACTAATCATGAACTACTTATGACATTTTTATTGCAACCGATAATCACCTAAAATATTTAGATTCTAGACCTTACATTTGATTTGTTACTATCAGTCCATGTGATACCCTACTAAATTTCAAATCTAATGAAGAATCTATATTACTTTATTTTTACTTTTTTTCTACTTATTAGTTGCTTTGTCTTAAGTGCTCAAATTGAACCAACAAGTAGCGGTGTTACAGCAAATTTTATAAATCCAACAGTATCGGGTAACTGTAGCAATGGCTCAATTGACATTGATGTCACATTAGGTACTCCTCCTTTTGAGATTATTTGGACTGTATTGACTGATCAAGGTAATACTTACGTAATATATGGTGAACTCAATTTAGATGATCAAGGTCCCGGTATGTATGATCTTGAAATTAATGATGCCAACTGTAAGACTGCTACCTTGTCAATTGTATTAAGCTGTGGTTGTGATTGTGAGCTTGTGACCCAAATAATAGAACCAAGTTGCAATGGTTTTGGTTGGGCATTTCCGAAGTTGTATTGTGGGGGTGAAGAGTCTGAAATTGAAAATGTTTATTCATCCCAAGGGAATACTGAATCTATTTCTATTAAAGAGGTTGGTGATTTAGACATCCTAGTTTATGGTGTTAACGGTTGTACAGTCAATGAAACTTATGAAGTAACAGCTAACGGAATTTTGGATGTTAATTATGAATATGTTGAACCTTCTTCTTGTTCCAGTTGTGATGGCTATTTACGTATTGTTGCAGAACCATATTTTGAAAATTTAGAAATTGAAATTATGAACTCTATAGGTGAGTCCATAGATTATGAAGTATCAAGTTTTGTCCCTAATACAATAATTTTAGATGATTTATGTCACGATACTTACACATTGCAGATTGAAGGTAATAATTGCTCTTATGAAGAAATTATAGATGTCTGTTGTTGTGACTCAGGTGATTGCTATAACACCATAGAGCCCACAATAGAAATAGTAAAAATACCATCTACCCAAGTTTCAAGTGATGGGATATTATTATTAACCGATGTGCCTGGATATTTTGATGTCTCATGGACTGATGTAAATGGCATCCAAGTGTCAAATAACATAATAGCAAAGGATCTCAGTGTTGGTACATATTGTTATCACGTTGATTTAGGATGTGAAGTCAGATCAGACTGTATTACTTTAGAATCTTGTAATTCTATAGAGAATGCCTTAAGTTATTTAGATTATACAATTATTCATACTTGTGGTAATGAACCAAATGGGGGGATTGAGATTCACGATGTGGGTGTAAACATAACCTGGCATAATGGCACTACTGGCGAATCTTTATCTGGACTATATCCTGGAACATATTTTTTTATTTTGTCAAATTTTAAAGGATGTGAGAATATTGTAGGAGAGTTTATAGTGGAGGATATTTTTGATTCAGAAATTTTGTTCACCTCAACTTTACAACCATCATGTCGTCATCAATTTACTGGTCAATTATCAGTTTCATTTGATGAGGATTTTGTTGAAGAATACTATTGGCTTGATGATGAAAGTATTAGCACTCTTAATAGAACTAATTTAGAGGGTGGATCATATGGATTGTATATTGATGATGGCTGTAACACACCCTTTGTCGAATGGTTCTATGTTCCATTTTTCAGTGAAGATGTTAATACTGCTATTGAGTATAATTCTGACTGTACTAGAAACATTTTGCTTGACATTACTACTCTCACAGGAGGCTATACCGTAAGATGGTCTGATGGGTCTACTAATGATAATGTTTATAATCAAAATATTGATGAGTCTATATCATATGAGATTCTCTTTGATAATGGTAGTTGTTTGTGGGAAGATCTTTTTAATGAAGAGGTTGTAGAGATAGTAGATGTTGATATCCAAAATACTTGTCCTTTTTTAGATAATGGCACAGCATCTATCCAACTATCAAACAATCTTTCTTGTGACTTACAAATAGATGACTTTTACTTGCAACGTGATGATTGTCCTGATTGCACCTCAATCGCTCCATATAGTGTTGGAAGCAATAATGTAGCATTTCAATCTCTTGCTATCGGACCTTACTATTTTTATGGAACAACATGTTGTGGGGATGAGTTTTTCTATGAATTTGAAATTAATGAGTTAAACCCCGCGGTGGAAGGCACATTTGTTGGTTTTGAAAAGTATGGTACAAGTAGGTATGACTATAAATGCAAGTATATTGTTGATGATTGTGGAATTGGATTTACAGATACAACGGACCCAATCTATACATATACTGATTGGGGTGATAATAGTTGCTGTGGATCACATGTTATTGTTTGCGCTGATGAGAATAATAATGAAGTGAAAAAGTCTGTTTCCATTCAACCTGTAACAATAAGGAAGCAACAAGCATATTCAATGGCTACAGCGATAGATAATTGTGATTTAAGAGATGAATGTCCTCCTGATTGGTTTTCAGATTATGTTGATGACTTAGATAGTGAAGATGAGCAAGTATGGGGGCAAAGATGTGAGCATGTCAGAGTATGTCCAAATAATGTTTGTTGTGATGAGTTTATCTATACCCAAATAGATTGGGTTATTTTTGATAGTCTTTTAGACCTGTTTTTAGGTGCTGGTACAGAATATTGGGACAATGGTTGCTTAGTATTAGAGTGTGGCGATGATGAAGTGCGAACCTGCGATACTTGTGTTGAAGTAATTCCACAAGGGCTAGATGAAGCTTTAAGTAATTGTGTTTTTGAAATTCAACCACCTACCCCATCTGAACAAAATTGTGATGATGATGACCCTGATGATGATGGATGGGGAGATCCAAATATAACAACAAGTTGTACAGTAGACTTAGATTGTGAAAACATGATAATCCCATATGCATATTTTGAAGAATCATTAAATATAGAGTATGAAATAGTTGAAAGTGAGCATTTTACCTATGAATCAAATCTTTATCAAAAGATACTAGAACTTGATGGTCTCATAGAGCAACCATGGTGTGTTGATATTCATTATTGCTTTTGTCCTTATGCAGAGGATGATGAAGATAAATTTATTTATACCGGGATAAGCGGCGAACAATACGCAGAGTGTCCAACAGATGGACAAGGTGACTATATTTGTCCTAATTGTGGACCTGGTATATATGGTTATACTGGAATTTGTGGTGGTGAAACTGTTGAAATTGTATCCGCATATTGTGCTAGTTCTGATAAATGTGAAGATAATACGGTTAGTTATCCGAATGAGATATTTGATGGTTCAGTTTTAGAAATGGGATATCCACTACCATGTGGCAATTTTACAGAAGAAGACGATCCTCAATTTAATTGTAAGTATCCATCTTTCACAAGATTTATTCCTGTTGAAATTAATGGAGTAATGTTCTATAACAATATGGCAGCTATTGATGTCAATCAACAGACTCATAATTATAGTTATACTGGAATCGATATAGATAATGTGAAGAACACTAACAATGAGTTCATGATTTCTTATCCTGATAAGAATGATTATTTCTACATTAATAGACCAATAGTTGATAAATCCTCTCCGAATGAATATATACTAAATTTTGAAAATAATGATACAGATTGGTTTGTTAAAAAACTGGAGGCGACATCAAGTGTGAAGTTGAAAGAAATAGAATCTAAAACAGATTCGGTAGTTATTTTGAATGGAAGCTATAGTGGGAGTTTATATTTCAATAATGATAGAATAGGGAATGATAATTCGATTGGATCATTTAGACTAGAATTAAATACTTATTCTGGTCTGTTGGAAAGATCTGATGTCTTTAATTCAGAGAATGTAAATTCATTTACTGGAGGTTATTATTACACTCAATTGCCAAACAGCCAATTGTTTGGAAGTAGTAGAGAAGGTGATGCTGTTGTCTTTTTTGATGACGGCTCTGATTTAGTTATAAATGCTCAATCTAATGGGGTTGTTGAGATTGTAGATATAGACAAGTCAACTGCTGGATTTGATATTTTGTACCAAGAAAAAATTAGTGAAACAAATTATGTAATATCAATTCAATCAACAGCTAAGGATGATTTTGAACGAATTAGACTTGCAAATGGAAACTTAACCGCAAGCTCTTTTACGAAGGCAGAGAATCAATACTATTTTGGTTTTAACTTAAAAGGTCAATCTACTATTTTTGGCAATGATTATGACATTAGATATGGTCAAGAAATTGTTATCGTCGCCTTTAATCCTTATCAGGGACAGCCAATTATTAAAAGATATTTAGGGTATGGGTTTGTTGAAGTAAAACAATTGGAACACAATGGATACTTTTTGTACGTAGGTGGGGATTACGCTATTGATCATGGTAATTTCGTCATTGGAAAAACTGTTTATTCAAGACCGGTAAATTGTAAAAAACGTCCTTATATTTCTATTATTGAAAGTTTTACTCAAGAAGATGCTTCTGTCAATACTAGAGAACAATTCCAAAACCTAGCAGCACCTAACCCTGTAAGTCATAATATTGAATTGCGTCCCAATCCTACTACTGGTGATCTCTACATAGAATTCCGTGACCAAATAGGGGTTCAAAATATAAACGTTAGAATATATAATCTTCAAGGTACTCTAGAACAGGAATTGCTTAGTCTAGATTTGTCTGCACCTATTAGTATGGATCATCTTATTGATGGAATGTACCTAGTACATATTATTGTCGACGGCAATAGTACTATTAAGAAAATCATTAAGAATTAGAATTGATTTAAGTTTTTAAAACATAAAGAATGAAAAAGCTAGCTATACTTTTAGGCCTTTTGTTATTGCTTCCTCTCAGTTATTATGCTCAGGTTTCTGGGTCTGTGTCTGTTACATGGGAAGATGATGAATGTTGTAATGTGATTTGTGAAGATGATAACCCATGTACGGAAAATGTGTTTAATGAAGTAACATGTTTATGTGAGTTCATCGATTTATTAGATAGTGATGAAGACGGTGTCTGTGATGTTATTGATACAGAAGATTTTAATCCTTGTATTACCGGTATTCCCACAATAGACGATGCTAATGACTCAGATGGAGACGGTGTCTGTGATCTTATTGATTGTGATCCAGATGATAGTAGTGTTGGAGGTGTAGGCAGTTCTTGTGATGATTATAATGACAGTACCATTGAGGACGTCATAAATCAATTTTGTGAATGTAAAGGTACAATAGATGAAGATAACCCATGCTTAGGCTTTGATAATGATGGTGATTACATTTGTGACGATGTTGATAACTGTCCGTATGAGTACAACCCAAATCAAGAAGATGCGGATGAAGACGGAATAGGGGACACTTGCGATTTATTTATTGAGGATTTATGCAGTGAATTTTTTATTGATTTTATACCAACCTCAACAGTTTTCTGTGATTTGCCAAGTTATGCTGAAATTGATGTTGTTACAAATATTCCTAACCCAACTTTTAATTGGACTGCAGAAGGAGGATCAGACTTTGATATTTTAGATAATGGAATCGGAATCAGTAGAGCAGACATCTACAAACTAACGATTTTACACACAATTGAAGATCCAGACGGAGGAGAGCCTACAAATTGTGAAATCACAAAAAGTTATTTTGCTGCTAATCTTGATAATACAGATCTTCTTAATGCCGCATTGCTATCTGCCGGATATTTGTTTGTCGAAGGAACTTACATCCCAGAAAGTGAGGTTACGAGTTTAACCAATAATGAGGCAGTACAAAATCGTTCAGGAAATTCAGTTATTTATTTTGGTGAAACAGATGGTGCACAATTTCAACATAATAATATAACTCATTATGTTACAGATATAGTAGACTATACTGTTGATATTTTTTATGGGGATGATTCGGAACAGCCTCTTGCCCAAGCTTCATATATTTCTGATTTAGAAGGTTTATGTTCAATTGATTTAGGCTTTGAGGAATTTTTAAGTATGTCAAATTCGGGAACAAATATATCTGTTTTATTCACGGAATATGGAATGTATACCAAGGTGAATTCTGCAGGTCTAAATTTGCCCACGAATATATTTGCAATACAAGATTTTTTTCAGCTTAGTAATAGTTTAGGTTATCCAGAGGATGTTATAAAAAGCAATTATAAAAGTATAAATACTGTCTTGCCAAAGAGTGAATTTTTGGGATCTTATAATGCTGCAGTTTTATTTGAAGAGTTTGTGCTATCTGAATATTCCCCTGTAGATGCAGCTGAATCAGTATATGACATACATCATTGGTTGGCATGTATTGATTTTGCAAATCTTCCGATAAATAGCACCGAGCTAGTTTCTGAGAGCTGTTGGTGTCCAAGTGAAGAGTGGTCTGAAGAGGCATATTTATATGCTTTACATGGAGGAGCAATTAATCAATTTTGGGAAGATACCAAGGGTCTTGTAGATATGGTACAAGTTTTTAGTGCCTACGTTTGTAGTTATTCTTTTCGGATAGTAACTGACAATGATCCATACTTAAACATATTGGAAAACACAGTTTGTCCACGAGCAAAGGAGATAAGGGATAAAACAAAAGAAATATTCGAAGGTATTTCAGATTATCTGGAAGATAATGAAAAAATTTCTACTGATCTTGATTCTAAAATATTTCCTTGGACAGAATATTGGGTAGGGTTATCTTCCGCTTGTCAAATTGAATATCTTACAGATTGCACTGAAGATATTGACCCCAAACTTAGAAATAATTTTTATTACCACACCTATAAAAATTTCTCTGATATTGATTTATATTATCCTGATATTCCCTCACATTTTGATTGTGAGTTTGTTCCGGTGCCTACATGTCTAGTTGGTGACACTGACCATGATACACGAAAAAAACTATCATATCAAAAAGGCAAACAGGTAATTAGATACATAACCTCAGTATTGGGTGCAACTGCTGCAATTAAACTGTTTTCAAAAGGAAAAGTTAAGAAGGCAAAAGCTACAATAAAAGATGCTGGTCAGTCTGCATTAAACAAGTTTAACAAAATCACAGATCAACTAGATGAAGCTGCCAATTTAAGATTTAAATATGATTTTCATGGCAATCCCAAAATTTATGATGAATTCTTCCTTGATGAATTTGGGGAAGTTATTTCATCTAGGGTTAAAGCGTGGAAAGTGCTTGACGATATGGTTGATGATATCGGACCGGCATGGAAAACAGATGTGCCTACACTTACTAAACTTTCAGATGACCTTGCTTTAAATCCGAATCTTGAAGGATGGCTTAAAAATAATCCTGGGTATTTTGATGTATGGAACAGTGTCAAACATGTTCCTCCTGCAACGAGAGCTGACATTAGTTTTCTGCAAGCTTTTAAAAATGTTATAGATGATTTATCTCTACAGAAGCATATTGATGGTGAGCTCAAAGTTGAAGCAAAGTCATATGGTCATAAGATACGAGTTTCAGGATATCATAAGAATTTAGATGAGATTGATTTGCCTACGCCATTACATGGGGATGCAGGAATACCAAATCCTAGTGATCCCAATGACATCACGGTTGTTTCGATAGGAACGCCAGCTAACCCTGCTACAAAAGGGAAAATCAGAATATCTAATAAGTTGAATGAACAGGGTGGAGAAATGCCCTATACTGCACAGGTTGACGCAGAAATTCCACCAGGGTCGGGTTACTTTTTTCCTAAGACTGGAACAGACGGAATAAATCCTGGTTCAGGGAGGAGTTCAATATTTCCAGAAGATTGGAGTGACTCAAAAGTTTTGGAAGAAATAGCATATGTTAGGAGAAATATGACTGCAAATGATTTAGATGGAACTACAGGAATTTATAGTAGATTGAATAGTGAAGGGACATTTAAAATTGGAATGTATATAAATGGGGATTTAGTTGATATGTCGAGTGAAATTCGTTCAGCTTTTCCTGTATTACAATAATTGAATTAATGATAAGAAAAGGATTATATGTATCTAAGTTTGAAGGTAGTCGAGAAGTGAAACCTTTTACTGTTTTTGAAGACAAAGACAAACTTTTACTGGATGTAAACACTTTTGGATTTGAGCAAACATCCAAATTGGTTGAAGACCTCAAAGGTGTTTTGGATGGTGATTTTAAATATGAATATGAATGGGCAGGTCCAAGAGTTTCCTTTGAATCAAAATCAGATCAAACTATTGTAAAGGATATGATATTTAAGGACAACAGCTTGACTTATAGTACGTTGGATTTATATAAAATCTTAAGTGACAGATTTGTTTATCTATGTCAACTTACAGAGGAAAGTATTATGCTTAAAGTAGAAGGTTCATTTAATAAAATAAGGCTTAATAGTGAAGTATTTTCCTTGGAGCAAAATCGTTTTCGTATTATAGATCAAGAACAAATTGACTTTATTTTAATGCCAAATGATATTTTGCTTAGTAAAGAAGAATTTATATCACAAATTAAGATCAATAAGAAATTTTTAAAACTGGACTCAACTCAACCAGCATAAGCTTTTTTATGCATAAGCAAATCGAAGAGGCTGCACCACGTAGTTCATTGGCTGCATTCCAAAGTTCCTTCTCAAAGTCTATGTCTTGTGCTGGCATTGGTGTAAGGTAAGAAAAATGGGGTAAGAATTTACATACAAGTAAGAATTGCATCAAGGAGTATAATGTTGTTATAGAATGTGTACCCAAGAATTTTCTATCTTGTAAAGTCAATTTGTATGTAAAAAGCATAAAAGCTTAAATAATAAGCACTGTATTCAATCATACAAGTGCAAAACAATTTTTATTTATATTACAATTTCATTGAGGCTCTTTTTTATGTAATTCAACAAGTAACTTACATCCTAAAATTCAAATAATTATGACACTCAGGCATTTTAGATATTTATTCTATAGTCTTTTAATAACTTGTTCTGTGAGTTGCCAGACCTCATCTAACTCAAAGA
>Ga0079203_1002004_pt1 | contig 14122 bp, 13 predicted proteins | sample PorBlaMBantryBay_FD_68602 | JGI IMG/M metagenome (GOLD analysis project Ga0079203, IMG submission 68602) | Marine algae microbial communities from Bantry Bay - Bantry Bay, Ireland | ecosystem: Host-associated > Algae > Red algae > Blade | place: Bantry Bay, Ireland
AAAAAATAATAAAATACAACTACTCGAAACGTTAAATGATATCGATTTATACGAGGATTTGGAGTCTATTGAAACTTTGCAAAATATTATAAAAAATAATGATTAAACACATAAATAACGCAGTAGAATACTTGCAAGATAAAGGATTTGAAAAACCTGAAATTGGTATTATTTTAGGTACTGGTTTAGGGCAATTAATTAACGAAATAGATATTATTAAAGAGGTTAGTTACAACCAAATTCCTAATTTTCCAACAGCAACTGTAGAGTTTCATAAAGGCAAACTTATTTATGGTAAGTTGGCAGGTAAAAACGTTGTTATTATGCAAGGACGTTTTCATTTATACGAAGGTTACACACTACAAGATGTTACATTTCCTGTTCGAGTGATGGAGAAATTAGGTATTAAAACGCTATTGGTTTCTAACGCTTCTGGAGCTATTAATTTAGACTTTAAAAAAGGTGAATTAATATTAATAGACGACCATATTAATTTGCAAGGTGGTTCGCCATTGGCTTTTAATGGTGTCGAAACTTTAGGCGAGCGTTTTACAGACATGAGTGCACCTTACGATTTAGAAATAAACTCAAAATTTAAAGCAATTGCAAAAGCTAATAACATAAAACTTCACGAAGGTGTTTATGCGAGTGTTGTTGGACCACAATTAGAAACAAGAGCAGAATACAAAATGCTTAAAATAATTGGCGCAGATGCTGTTGGTATGAGTACGGTTCCAGAAATTATTGTTGCCAATCACTTAGGTTTAAAAGTCGCTGCAGTTTCTGTTTTAACAGATGAATGCGATCCAGAAAATCTAAAACCTGTAGATATTGCTGAAATAATAGCCATGGCAGGAAAAGCAGAACCTAATATGATTACTTTATTTAAAGAATTAATTAAAACATTATAATCTGGAAAAATACATAGACATCATTAAAAATTCTTATTCTGGTTACTGGAATTATCTTAAAAACGAGATTATTACCATTAACCATTGGGATAACTATTTTTATGGTTTAATTGCTATTTCCTTTTTAGTTTGGATTTTAGAAATTGTATTTCCATGGCGAAAAGATCAATCTATTTTTAGAAAAGATTTTTGGTTAGATACGTTTTATATGTTCTTCAATTTTTTTATTCTTAATCTTATTGTTCTTATTGCTTTAACAGATGCAACTGCTGCCTTTTTTAATGCTATTTTAGGTATTGTTGGACTCTCTATTTCAAGTTTTCAGTTGTTCGATGTTGATACTTTACCATTATGGTTAGGCTTATTAATTTTCTTTATTGTGAGTGATTTCACACAATGGAATACACACAGATTATTACATAGAATTCCGTGGCTTTGGAATTTTCATAAAGTACATCATAGCGTTAAAGAAATGGGCTTCGCAGCACATTTACGTTACCACTGGATGGAACCAGTGGTTTATAAATCTTTACTCTATATTCCTATTGCTATTATTGGTGGTTTCGATGCGCAACACGTAGCTATTGTTCATTTTTTCGCAATAACCGTTGGCCATTTAAATCATGCTAATTTGGGTTGGGATTATGGTATTTTAAAATACGTTTTTAACAACCCGAAAATGCATATTTGGCACCATGCTAAAGCGTTACCAAAAAAATATAGTTATGGCGTTAATTATGGACTAACATTAAGCGTCTGGGATTATCTTTTTAAAACTAATCATATTCCGCATAGCGGAAGAGATATCGAACTTGGTTTTAATGGTGATGAAACGTTTCCAAAAGATTTTATTAGTCAAGAACTTTATCCATTAAAAAAATGAAAAACTTAATAACAGTAATAGTAGCTTTAGTTTTATGTTCTTGTTGTGGGACAAAAAAGGTGGTCGAAAATGTGCCAAAAGAAGAACCAACTAAAATAGTTGAGGTTGAAACTGAAATTACTCCTGACGTATTAGAAAGTCCGAGTGAAGTTGAAGTTGAAACTGAAGTCGAAATGCAAGATAATAACATTAGAAATGAAGAAATTGTTAAAGTTGAAACTCTTGAAACTATAATTAAAAAACCAACAGTATTTAATCATGATGCATGGAATAGCATATTACAACAACATGTATCTATAGCTGGAAATGTAAACTACAAAGGCATTAAATCTAACCGAAAACAATTAACAAATTACATTACAGCTTTAGGTGAAAATATGCCAAACGACTCTTGGTCCAAACAAGATAAACTTGCCTATTGGATTAACGCATATAATGCCATGACAGTAGATTTAATACTTAGAAACTATCCACTGCAAAGTATTAAGGATATTAAAGATCCTTGGGAACAACGTTTATGGAAATTAGAAAATAAATGGTATAATTTAGACGAAATTGAACACCAAATACTTCGTAAAATGAACGAACCTCGAATGCATTTTGGTATTGTTTGCGCTTCATTTTCTTGTCCGAAATTGCAAAACAAAGCCTTTACAGCTTCAAAATTAGAAGCGCAATTAACGAATGCTACCAAAGAATTTTTAAGCGATAAAAATAGAAACGATATTTCTGAAAACTCAATTAAACTATCTAATATATTTAAATGGTTTAAAAAAGATTTTGAAGATAATGGCTCCTTAATAGATTTCTTAAATCAATATTCGGACGTTCAAATTTCTAAAAACGCAAAAAAATCATACTTAGATTATAATTGGGATTTAAACGATTAATTACATTCTTCTAAATTAGAATTAACACCATTTTAAATGTAGTGTGCTAACTTAGGATTTAACGTAAAAATAAAAATTCTTATGAAAAAATATTTAATACTACTCGCTTTACCATTATTATTAAACAGTTGTTTTTCTGCAAAAGGATTGCCAGTTAAAACGGTTAGAGATATAGAACAAACAACTAATGCTGTAGTCTTAGATCACAGTAATTTTGATAAATTATTAAAAAAATATGTTGTTAAAAATGGTGACGTAGATTATAAAGGATTTAAAAAAGATTCTAAAAAACTAAACAATTATATTTCTTATTTAGAAGAACAAAAACCATCTAAAAAGTGGAGTGTAGAAACACAATTAGCTTATTTTATTAATGTTTATAATGCTAATACCATAAAGTTGATTCTTGATAATTATCCTACAAAAAGTATAAAAGATATTAGTAGCCCATGGTTAAAAAATAGATTTAAAATAGGCGGAAAAGAATTTTCTCTTGCAGGTTTAGAAAACGGAATTTTGCGTAAAATGAATGAACCGAGAATACATTTTGCTATTAATTGTGCTTCAGCGTCTTGCCCAAAACTATTAGCTATTGCGTACACCGAAAAAAATGTTATGGAATTAATGGAACGTGCTACTAAAGAATTTATTAATAATTCAGCTAAAAACAAATTATCTTCTAACGAAGCAAAAATTTCTGAAATTTTTAAATGGTATAAAAGCGATTTTACAGAAAATGGTAGTATTTTGGACTACATAAATAAATACAGTAAAACTGCTGTAAACCCAAGCACCAAAATTCAATACATCGATTACGATTGGAGCCTAAATGAACAAAACTAGTAACCGCTTTTTATCGTAAGTTATTTTATGATTAGTATAGTAATTCCCATTTTAAATGAAGCCGAAAACATTGAAAATCTTATTTTTCATTTAATAGACAACGCCTCATTACAAAACATACAAGAAATTATTGTTGTTGATGGTGGTAGCACAGATGGCTCTCAAGAGATTGTAGAGAAATTAGATTTAAAAGTCAAACTCATTCATTCTAAAAAAGGAAGAGCTAGACAGATGAATGCAGGAGCGCGAATTACAAAAGGCGAGATTTTATATTTTTTACATGCCGATTCTTTACCGCCAACACATTATGATAAATACATTATAGACGAAGTAAAACAAAACAACCAAGCAGGTTGTTTTCGTTTAACTTTCGACAATAAACATTGGTGGCTACGTTTAGCTGGTTGGTTAACACAATTTTCTTGGCGTGCTTGTAGAGGTGGAGATCAAAGCCAGTTTATTACTAAATCTTTATTTGAAGATATTGGTGGTTTCGATGAAGGTTTTATTATTTACGAAGACAATATTTTAATTAACGAACTCTACAAACGTAATCAATTTGTAGTTATAAATAAAAAAATAAAAACGTCTGATAGGCTCTATAAACGTCATGGTATTTGGAAACTACAATATCACTTTTGGACTATATATGTTAAGAAGTGGTTTGGTGCGAGTGCGCAGGATTTACTTGTTTATTACAAAAAACATATTGCATAATAGAAATTAAACTTAAAACAATATACTCTTTAAATGTTCTACTTACAAAACCCGCTTCGAGCAGAGCTCTTGCATGTTTTGAGTCTCACTAAAAGTACTGGCCAATACCAAAAACTAATCCTTGTGTATCTCCATTTGTAATACCAAAACCATAGTCAATTCTAAAAACAGCGTTAAAAATACGTTTATGTATAAAACGAAGCCCTAAACCTGGATAAATTCTAATATTATCAGCATCGCCAAAATCGCCAAAATCTCCACCTGGATTTCGCCAAGATCCAGCATCTATAAAAAAATTACCTTGAAGTGCAAACCAGCTTTTATCTATAAGATTTTGCCTATATTCTGTATTTATAACTATAGCACCTGTACCTCTATCGATTGTGTTTCCAACACCTCTAATATTTAAATTATTATCTACTGAAAATGGCGCAAATGGTGTATCCTCGTTAGACGAAAACCCAATACGCATTCTACTCGCCCAATTACCTTTTTCTCCAACTCGCCTATAGTAATTAAAATCGTTCCAAGCGATAATAAATTCTGGTAAATCATTGCTTGTTGAAATAACATATTGCACATTAAGCATACTCTTAAATCCAGAAACATATTGGTAGTAAAAATCCAAATTATTATACTCATAAATGCCCTTATAGAGTACCCTTCTTACAGATAATTCTTGTGGAATCATTGGATTTATTGCGCCATTTAAATAACTATATTCTTCAAGAAAATAATTTATTCCTGCTTCAAAACGGTTTTTAAAATTAACTTGATATAAACCTGAAACCTCGTAAGATTTATTTCGGTATTTATAATCTGAAGTAGTATTTTCGAAAAAAAAGGGTTCTTGAGTAATTAAATCTTGATGATTTATTGCTAAACCTAATTCACGACTAAATAAAAATGGTGCCCTTAAACTAATACCATAAGAACTAAAAATATCTTTCTGGTAAAAGCCACCAACGGTTATACTCTGTCCCAAGGCATTAAACTCGTAAAACCCTAAACGGTATGCAAACTCATTGTTATTAGTGGTATAAATATTTACCGATGGAATTATGGTGAAATTTTCTTCAATATTATAAAATATGTTATACTTATTGTCATGAGAGAAAGATACAAGATAATATGCATGCACAACAGCTGGCAAACGTTTTAATCGCTTAATATCCTCTTCTAAAATTGTAGAATCTAAAACTGCTCCAGGTTTTACTTTTGCTAATTTTTTAATAAAGGTAGATTTTAGTTTTTTATTACCTTGAATTTTAAGGTCTAAGATCATTTTCTGTTGAGCAAAAATAAAAGTTGAAAACAGCGTAATAATTATAATTAATACATTCGTTTTTAATCTCATTTTTTATTTTCAAAATGTGCTTTAATAATGTTTTCTACTGGTTTGTTTTGTGGTGTAAACTGGCTATCGTTTTCTCCACCAACCTTATCATCTTCAATAAACCATTTCCAAATAAAACCTCCAGCAAACCACTCTTCTTCCCAAAAGGTTTTAAATAAGGCTTTTGTGGTATTATTTTGTGCTTCGAGGTTTACAACATTCATACTTCTTTCGGATCGCCAAGGCTCTTTTCCTGCATAATCGACACTTCTATAGCCATATTCTGTAAACAAAATTGGCTTTTTATATGTATCTGAAACTCTTTTAATTACTGGCTTGTGCACTTTCCAACCTTCCAGACACTCTTGAACGGTTGGTGTTTTACTACCGCTCACTGGAAAATAAGCATCTACTCCAATATAATCTATTTGGTTCCAAAAAGGCGTGCGTTTAAACTCGTCCCAATTAGCTGCGTAGGTTAACTTGCCTTTGTATATTTTTTTTATTTCTAGTATAAGTCTATTCCAATAGTCTGGTCTATTGGCTACAAATTGTTCTAATTCTGTGCCAATACAAAATATTTTAGCATTAATTTGTTCTGCTAAATCTGCATATTCTAAAATAAAACTGGAGTAAGATTTTTCTAATTTTAACCAATCGGTTTCCGTTTCCATTTTTATATAACCCGTAAACTCACCATGCCTAACCCAAATTTGAGGTTTAATCATTATTTTTATGCCTTTAGCTTGTAAACTTTTAGCATATTGCTTAACTCCTGCTCTTCTTTCTCCAAACCATTGCCTATCTGTATTATACATAATTTCTGGATTTTTTAAATCTCTAATAAACCCAAATGGCATAACACTGGCATAATTTGCATTAATAGCTACTACTGGATTTATATGTTTTTCTGTAATAGGAATTCCAGCTGCAACAAAACTTACACCATTTATTTTTTCTTGCGCATTACAAGATTGTAATAAGAAAATAAATGATAAAAAAAAGAGCTTAATGTATTTCATATTTCAAATATATTAGTTTTGAAATTTAAAATACCAATCCGAATTATTAAGAGCTAATCTAAGTCCAAAGTATTTTTGCCTTCTAAACGGCTAAAAAATAATTTGAGCGGTATTAAAAAAACTAAAAATGGCAACCATACTTAGTATAATACATTTCTTAACAATTGCTTTTCTATATTATTTGTACAACTAAGTGATGCATAATAAAAGAAAAAACTTAATGGTTTTGCGAATTTCATTTTAGTATATTAGATACTTTAAATTTAGTAATCTATTTTTTAAATGAGGCACACAATCGCAATTCTTTTTAGTTGGTTTATGCTCTTTACATGTTGTAAAAGCGATATAGAAAAAAATTCTGCAACTAAAAACAAAACCTTAATTTCTTATGTAAACCCGTTTATTGGAACTGGTGGACATGGCCATACTTATCCTGGTGTAACCATGCCTTTTGGTATGATGCAATTAAGTCCAGACACACGTTTAGATGGTTGGGATGGTTGTTCTGGTTACCATTATAGCGACGATGAAATTTATGGGTTTTCGCACACACACCTTAGTGGAACTGGAGTTAGCGATTATGGCGATATTTTAATAATGCCAACAAATGCGCAGACATTTAATAATGGAGCGGATGGTGAAAAGGGCTATAAATCTAAATTTTCGCACGATAATGAGGTAGCAGAACCTGGTTTTTACAAAGTACATTTAGACGATACAGATATTGATGTGTCGTTAACGGTTTCTAAGCGTAGCGGTATCCATAAATATGAATTTCCTCAAGCTGAAAATCAATTCGCAATAGTCGATTTAATACATAGGGATAAAGTTTTAGATGCCAAAATTGAAAGGATCTCTGATACTGAAATTGTAGGCTATCGTTTCTCTAAAGCTTGGGCAAAAGATCAACGTCTCTATTTTATTATAAAAACATCGCATCCTTTTAAAGATGTCTTACAGTCGCCTCCAAAAACTGGATTGAAAGGTGCACAAAAAATAGCGCTACAATTTAAAAACCCTAACAACGAGCCTATTTATTTAAAAATAGGCATTAGCGCAGTTGATATTGAAGGTGCCAAAAAAAATTTAAAAGAAGAAATTGGAGATCAAACTTTTGAACAAGTAAAAAAAACGGCTCAAAATTTTTGGGAACAACAATTAAAAAAAATAGTTATTGAAAGTGATAACATAGACTATAAAACTAATTTTTATACTTCAATGTATCACGTTTCCCTAGCACCAAATCTATATCAAGATGTTGATGGGAGATATCGTGGTATGGATATGGAAATTCACAAAACTAAAGATTTCGACTATTACACAGTCTTCTCTCTTTGGGATACCTATCGTGCTGCGCATCCGCTTTACACCATTATTGAACAAGATAAAACCAACGATTTTATAAACACCTTTTTAGCGAAACACGACGAAGGTGGCATTATGCCCATTTGGGATTTAAGTGCTAATTACACAGGCTGCATGATTGGTTACCACGCAGTACCAGTAATTGCAGATGCTTACCTAAAAGGCATCCGTGGTTACGACAAAGATAAAGCATTAGAGGCCATGATGCATAGTGCAACTCGCGATAAATTAGGCTTAAAAAGCTATAAAGAATTTGGCTTCATACCTTTAGAAGAAGAAAGCGAATCGGTTTCTAAAACCTTAGAATACGCTTACGACGATTGGACGATTGCCCAAATGGCAAAAGCTATGAATAAAAACGATATTTATAAGGATTATATTGAAAGGGCTCAAAACTATAAAAATGTTTTCGATCCAGAAACCCAGTTTATGCGTGGTCGTTTTCGTAATACTTGGTTTGCACCTTTCGATCCTTACGAAGTTAATTTTAATTACACCGAAGCCAACTCTTGGCAGTACAGTTTTTATGTTCCACAAGATGTTTCGGGCTTTATAGATTTATTAGGCGGAAAAGATAAATTAGAAACCAACCTCGATAAGTTATTTGGAGCCAAAGACCAGACTTCTGGTAGCCATCAAGTAGATATTACAGGTTTAATTGGGCAATATGCGCATGGAAATGAACCAAGCCATCACATGGCTTATCTCTATAATTTTGTTAATAAACCACACAAAACACAAGAGAAAATACATCAAATTTTAACTGAGTTATATACTAACACACCAGATGGTATTTCGGGAAATGAAGATTGCGGACAAATGAGTGCGTGGTACATATTTAGTGCTATCGGTTTTTATCCTGTAACGCCTGGAAGTAACCAATATATCATTGGAACACCTCTTTTTGAAAAGGCAACTTTTAACTTAGAAAACGCAAAAACGTTTACAGTTTCTACTGAAAATTTAAGTGAAACAAACATCTATATTGAAGCTGCAACATTAAATGGGAAGCCATATAATCTGTCATATATTTCGCATGAAGATATTATGAAAGGTGGCACACTTCATTTTAAAATGAAAGGCACTACAACAAATTGGGCAACAAAAGATAACGAAATACCTATAACTAAAATTCAAGACCATATTATAGTTACACCACCTTTTATTGCAAAAGGTGACACTGCCTTTAAAGGTAAAACTGAAGTTGAATTACAAAGCAATACCAAAGAAGCTTCAATTTATTATTCTAAAAATAATGCTGACTATAAAATATATGAAAAACCATTTACTATTTCTGAAGCGCTAACATTACAAGTCTATTCAAAATTAAACGGAAAAAGAAGTAAAATAATTACTACCAAATTCTTTAAAATAGATTCTAATTTATCTATTAAATTAGAGTCGGAATATGCAAACCAATACAATGCAGGTGGAAACGATGCACTTATTGATGGTGTTTTAGGCACTCAAGGTTTTAGAACAGGCACTTGGCAAGGGTATTTTGATACCGATGTTGTTGCAACTGTAGATTTAGGAAGTTTAAAAACTATTAATTCTGTTAGCATAAACTTTCTTCAAGACCAAAAAAGTTGGATTTTTCTACCAACCAATGTTCTAATACTTGGTTCTAGGCATAATAAGAAATTTGAAGAAATAGATAATTATAATTTTGGTGCTATCGCTCCAAAAGAAAGTTCAATGGTTAGTACGTATAATAAAAATGATATTAACAAAGAATTTCGCTATATAAAAGTTGTGGCCAAAAAATTAGGTCAACTTCCAGAATGGCATTTAGGCTTCAAACACGATGGTAGAAGTTGGTTATTTATAGACGAAATTATTATAAAACAATAGTACATAAATTTTAACTACTTTTAAACAAACTAAAAACTAATTTAATGAAAGACCAAAATAACAAATCTGCTTTAGCAACCTTGGTTACAGTCTTCTTTTTTTGGGGATTTATAGCAGCATCTAATGGTGTATTTATTCCTTTTTGTAAAACGTATTTTAATATCGACCAGTTCCAATCGCAATTAGTAGATTTTGCTTTTTACGGCGCTTATTATTTTGGAGCATTGTTATTATTTATAATTTCAGGCTCATTAAAAAAGGATATTTATAATAATTGGGGCTATAAAAATGGTATAATTTATGGCTTGTTATTATCTGCTATTGGTGCCTTTGTAATGTTTCCAGCAACGGCTGGCGCAGAACAAGGTCAAACAGCTGTTTTTTATTTTGTTCTTATTGCCTTATTTATTGTTGGATTGGGTTTTTCGTTACAACAAACAGGTGCAAATCCGTTTGCTATAGCCTTGGGCGATCCTAAAAGGGGATCGCATCGCTTAAATTTAGCAGGTGGTGTAAACTCTTTTGGCACTACTATTGGGCCTATTGTAGTTGGTTTAGTTATTTTTGGTTCCGCGACACGTGGCACGGGTAAATTAGCAACTATGATTGCTAATAATGAAATTACTTTAGTTACAGTTCAAGGCTTATATCTTGGTGTTGGCATACTCTTTTTAATTGCAGCAGCCTTATTTTATTTTTCAAAAAAATTACCTGCATTAAAATCCGACACCGTTTTCGAACCAGCAAACAAAGCACGTAACTTATTAATTGTTTTAACCTTAGTAATTATTGCGTGTTTTGGCTATATATTTAGTACCTATTCTGGAGAAATAACGACCTCAAAAAGTTTAGAGCAAACGCGATTACTGCTATTATTTATTGCTCTTTTTGCAGTTGTTTCATCTGTGTTTGTTGCCTACACGAGTGCCTCAAAAAAACCTGAAGGTTGGGGCGCCATGAAATATCCGCAACTTGTTTTAGGTATGCTTGCAATATTTACTTACGTAGGTGTTGAAGTTACTATTGGTAGTAATCTTGGAGAACTTTTAAAACAGGGCGTAGAAAGTACAGGTTTAAATAGACTTGGATTACCTGTATTAAACGATTCTACTATTGCACCATACGTGTCGCTTTATTGGGGCGGATTAATGATTGGTCGTTGGGTTGGAGCCATCACCGTTTTTAATCCTTCAAAAGGGTTAAGAAAGATCTTACTAATTATTGTTCCTTACATTGCTTTTGGTGTGATTATATTAGTTAATTCTATAAAATACAGCTTTTCTGAAAACGAAATTTTCTTTTTTGGAATTTGTATTGCAGTTCAAATTAGCGGTTTCTTTTTAGCAAAGGATAACCCAGTTAAAACGCTTAAAATATTTAGTGTCTTAGGTATGTTGGGTATGTTAATTGGCTTATTTTCTTCTGGAAATGTTGCACTATTTGCATTCTTGTCTGGTGGTTTATTTTGTTCAATTATGTGGCCATGTATTTTTACATTAAGCATCGCAGGTTTAGGAAAATACACTTCCCAAGGTTCTTCTTTTTTAGTAATGATGATTTTAGGTGGTGCCATTATACCTCCAGTTCAAGGAAAACTAGCAGATGTTTTTAACATTCAATCTTCTTATTGGATTGCAGTATTTTGTTTTGTTTACTTATTGTTTTATGCGTTTAGAACAAAAACTTTACTTGATAAACAAGGTGTGGAGTATTAAGGTTTTAAACACTAGCTTAATATCACTACAAGTGATTTTTAAGGATAAAAAAAATGTATCGAAAAGCCGAAAGACTTCTCGATACAAAATTGCAGAAAAGCAATTTCACTAGAACTAACACACATAAATTTTAATTGAAAATCCTATCTTGTAAATAAAATATATTTTCATCTTTGCCCAAATTAATTTAGCATAAATATGGAAATGAAAATAATTGTTTTCTATGAACAGAAGAAAATTCTTAAAAAACGCCACACTATCAACTGCAGGTCTAGCAGTTGGAAGCACTTTAATTGGTTGTCCCAAAAATCATAAAACAGAAACATTAGCAAGTAAAACTAAATCGGTTGCATCGCTACCTTTAGTAATTGCTACATGGAATGTGCCAAATGCTACAATAGAAGCATACAAAATTCTCGAAAAAGGTGGAGATGCATTAGATGCAGTTGAAGCTGGTTGTAAAATTGAAGAGGCAGATGTTAAAAATCAATCTGTAGGAAAAGGAGGTTTACCAGATCGAGAAGGTAATGTAACTCTAGATGCTTGTATTATGGATAAAAACGGAAATTGTGGTTCTGTAGTTTATCTTCAAAATATAACACATGCCGTTACTGTTGCAAGAAACGTTATGGAAAACACATCACATGTAATGTTAGCAGGAAAAGGTGCAGAACAATATGCGTATGAAATAGGTTTAAAAAAAGAAAACCTACTTACAGAGTCTTCAAAAAAAGCATGGGAACAATGGAAAATAGAATCTAAATATAAACCCATTATTAATATCGAAAACCACGATACTATTGGTATGCTTGCCATAGATAAAAATGGTGATATTTCTGGTGCTTGCACAACAAGCGGATTAGCTTACAAAATGGCTGGACGTGTTGGAGATTCGCCAATTATAGGTTCTGGTTTATTTATTGATAATAAAGTTGGGGGTTGCGTAGCAACTGGTTTAGGCGAAGAAGTCGTAAAAACGGTTGGTAGTTTTCTTGTGGTAGAATTAATGCGACAAGGTAAAACACCTCAAACCGCTTGTAAAGAAGCTATTAAACGTATTGTCGATAAGCCCAATAGTGATTACAAAAACTTTCAAGTTGGTTATATTGCAGTTAATAAACAGGGAGAAACTGGAAGTTATGCTGTGCATCAATGGTTTAGCATGACGAAGTTCCAGGATGGAAAAAATGAGAATATTCAGTCTGAGTTTGTTATAAAGGCTGAGTAATTATTTGTTTTAAAATTCTCAGGAGAGGTTTAAAATAACATTGTAGGTATTAAGAAAGTGGCTTCGCAGTTTTCGCAAACCATCGGTCTTTTTCTTCGAGAATACCACCTTCCTTAACTTGAAGGAAGGAGCTACTCAATTATTAAAAAATAGTTTTTTAAATTTGAAGTTAAAATGTAATTGAAATAGATGTTGTAGTTGAAAAATATAAAAACCAAAACTTGCGTTTCGGCTTCAGTCTATTATTTATAATCTTCCTTTCTTTATCTATAAAAATTAATCCACAAAATCCAATTCACCTTTAGCTTCTAGGTCTTTAAATTTCTGAACCAATTCTAACGCATCTGGAATAACATCACTACACAATATAATTAGCGAGCCTTTAATGGTATTTTTAACTGCAAAAGTTATGGCTTCGTTTTCCGATGGAATAATGGTTGTTTTCTTATTTGGTTCTTTCATTTTAATACCATCTTTATCGCAAGCAACTGCGCCCACAGTTTCAAATTTAGAATCCTTTTTTTATTAAATGGTACAACTAGAAACTACCTGTATATTTTATTTTTAAGTATTGATTTTGTATTATTTAATCGTAAAAATACGATTTATTTTCAAGCTTGTAATTTAGTTTATTTGTAAAGTGCATGGCACCTTCTCCAGCTAAAAACACGTGTTCATTTTTCTCCATCACACCACCCGCTAAACGTACTGTATTTTTAATTCCTTTAATTAAACTTACTGCGCCAGCGTTAAGTGTTTGTCCATTCATTATCGAGGCATCCTTTTATGACTTTCGGTCGCGGTAAAAATACTTCCTTGTTCCGGCATTAAACAATGGTGAATCTTCTAAAACGGCAATGGCATCTTTAACAGCGTCCGTTGCCGTACCACCATTATTAAGAATACTATAATCCTTATCTAAAGACAACTGTAAAGCAGTTTTATAGCTGGTTTCTAATTCTGGAGTCATCATACCTTTTACTAAAGATCCTACTCCACCATGAAAGGCAATTGAAAATACATTCATTTATTACAAATATTTATGCTACAAAAATACGTTGAGATTTTTTTAAACTTTCTTTAATTCGAGGTTCTTTAATTTTTAAAGAAATTGTAATTTGCGTGAAGTCCGTTTGAGTATAATTAAGCACTTATTTCTAAAATAACAGAAGCGCTTCGAATATGCTCTGCGTGACATTTTTTTTAAACTATAATCTAAACTAATGTCAGACAACAGTAAACGTGTTTTTCTTGTAGATGCTTACGCCTTAATTTTCCGTGGCTATTATGCCTTTATAAAAAACCCAAGAATAAATTCTAAAGGTCAAGACACCTCAGCTATTATGGGTTTTATGAAT
>Ga0079203_1002007_pt1 | contig 14111 bp, 9 predicted proteins | sample PorBlaMBantryBay_FD_68602 | JGI IMG/M metagenome (GOLD analysis project Ga0079203, IMG submission 68602) | Marine algae microbial communities from Bantry Bay - Bantry Bay, Ireland | ecosystem: Host-associated > Algae > Red algae > Blade | place: Bantry Bay, Ireland
TATCCAGTCCAACGGCTATGTTCACGCCGTTGATATTCGTACCAATGGGCATAGCGAGCTCCGGAGTAAATTACTGGAATACTATTTTAAATTAATGGGTCTAAATACCCTCAGACATGTCGGAACCGCAGATCATCTGCACGTTTCCTTAGTTAATACAAAACACCCCGGCGTTATTTAGAAAGGTCAATCAGCTAACAAGCAAAACCTATTACCTTTAATCTGTATCAGAAAAAAAACTGTTCTCCTTCATAATCAACTTCAGTCAAAAACAACCCATGCGGTGGTGCACTCAGACTTTTGACCATTCGCTCTTGTTTATCGAGTGCCGTTTTGACCGTTTCCAATTTTAGTTTTCCCATACCTACATTAAGGCACATCCCTACAACAAGGCGTACCATACCTCGTAAAAAGCGGTTGGCGGCAATGTGAAAAACAAGACCTTGTTGGTCAGGGAGTATTTCCCATTCACTACGGCGAAGGTCGCAATTCATGGTTTTCACATCTGTCTTAGATTTACAAAAAGGATAAAAAGCGCTATAGTCAAGCAACAAAGCAGCTGCTGATTGCATCTTCTCCATGTTGAGCTTGTCCCATTGTGGAAAATGAAAAGCCGTCTGACTAGTAAAAGGATCTTTCCGCGCTACGAGGTGATATTCATACGCGCGCTCTTTTGCATCAAAACGTGCATGTGCATCGGGTGACATTTCACGAAGGTGATAAAAAGCAATATCAGCAGGCAATATTTTATTGAGCCGATTCATAAAATGTTTGGGTAGGGGAGGCTCGTGGTCAAAGTGTAAAAAATACTGACGAGCATGAACACCTGCATCCGTCCGGCCACAGCCAACCACGGACGTCTCTTGTCTTATGATTGTAGAAAGGGAGGTTTCAATGACTTCTTGTACAGATAGCGCGTTGGGTTGTTTTTGCCATCCTGAGTAAGCTGTACCGTTGTAACTGAGTTCTATAAAGTAGCGCATTTTTTAGAAGGAAGATTTCGTTTATCGCTATTTTATGGTTATTGGTCGAAATATAAACTCAAACCTGTAATTTTCCGAGGAAATAGCGTTCTAATTGTATATATTTAGAAAGTGCAAGACAAATTGGAGAGACTATGTTCGGCTGTTGGCGATTGGCCATTAGCTGGTTGGCTTCCCTGAATCGTGAAATTATGTTAGAAAAAAAACTAGCATAACTTGAATGCTACTTCCCCTGATCTACCTGCGGCAGAGAGGGTTGTCTTATACTCATATTTGAAATAGACTTAAAGTTTAGTAGTCGTTGAGCGTTTTTTGATTCAACTTGTATAAACGATAAGCAATATAAAATCTAAAAGTAACAAACTAATGGATATAACGAATAAGATTACTGCAAAAAATCCCGGACTTCAAGCCTTCGCTTACCGGTTGACTCAAAATCATGAGGATGCGAATGACCTGGTACAAGAGACCATTTTTTTGGCGTTAAAAAATAAAGATAAGTTTCGCGGAGGTACGAACTTTAATGCCTGGATCAAAACGATCATGCGAAATACCTTCATCAATAACTATCGTCGTAAAAAACGGTTTATGAAATATATTGGGCTAAAGATCAGCTCTTATTTTATAGAAAAACCACAGGCAATAAACGACGGAGAATCCAGCATTATGCTGCAGGAACTCCATGGTATTATCGAAAAGCTAGATAAGAAATTCAGCATTCCTTTTCTGATGTATTATAAAGGCTATACTTACGAAGAGATTGCCGAGCAGTTAGATGCACCATTGGGGACGATCAAAAGCCGAATCTTTTTTGCTCGTAAGGAAATGAAGATTCACATTCGGGAGCGGTATGGAAATGAGGAGGGAAAAATTATGTATGGGGAGTTGTAGGAGGGCTTCTTTATTTAGCGCTACTTTTTCTTTTTCTCTTTTTAAAATATTTACCGTCAACTAAAAGCAACCCGAAAGATTCACAGTCTTCCTTAGTCTGCTTCGCATGATGCGCTCCATGCGCGCGAAGGATCGCACGAGAGTATTTATTGTCCAACTGGCGAAACCATTTAAATCGCTGGTGAATATAGACATCATGGATCAAAAAATAAATCAATCCATAAATAGAAATTCCTACACCTACAAAAAATAACCAGTGATATTGTGGAAGCGAACCGATGATATAGGAGACGGCACTCGGTATCGCAAAGACCAGAAAAAACAAATCATTTTTTTCAAAAAAACCTTCTTTATGATGTGGATTATGATGATCCTCATGCCAGCTCCATAAGGCGCCATGCATCACATACTTGTGTGCAAACCAAGCGACAAATTCCATGGTAGCGACAGTCGCCAGCGTAATTAAAATATAGAGTAAAATCGTCATGGTTGTAAGATTCCAAAGAATAAAAACTGTAATAGTAACAACAGGATCGCTACTTTGTTGGATGTCTTTTTTAGAATAATAAAATAGGCCGCCAACAATGGTAAAGCTACAAAAAACCAGGCAATATAATTTTGCATTGGCACCACCTGATGCTCCCACCTCCAAAAATCTAACATGATTGCTACTGGTTCGATAAGAAAATCCAGTGTGGTGAGCATCGCAGCGCCAAATAAGGATTTGAGAAAAATAGGTTGGTTTTTAAAAACAGCATTTATCGTTGAGCCAGCCGCGTATACTAGCATCGTCCAGTTGACCCCAATCATCAGCGGTGTACCGAGTATTTTAGGCCCGAGCACTGGCCCATACTGATAACTCCCAAAAATTAACCCTGTCTGAACACCAAGCATTTCTATCCCCACACCGGTCAAAAAACAAATCCCAACCAATTTCCATAACGGAGGGTAAGGCCCCGGATGAACCCAAAAAGCCAACCCCACCGAAAGCAATAAATTGATAGGCGTCAACAAAACAATTCGATCGTCAAAGTCACCGCCAATACCGATAATACCTACAGTATATAGAATGATAAGAATCGACGCTGCAATGGTATTTTTAGACATTATTTGCTCCTTTCTGAATCAATTCACTCACGATTTTTCCTGATAATAAACAAAGCGGAATCCCTCCGCCAGGGTGGACACTGCCACCACAAAAATACAAATTGCTGATCTTACCAGAAAAATTAGGATGGCGTAGAAAAGCTGCAAAAATATTATTGGAGTTGGTACCGTACAAGGCACCTTGATAGGAAGAAGTACGAGATTCGATTGTACGCGGGTCGAGCTGTTCCTCGCATTCGATCAAGGATGCTAAATCAATATTGAGGGTACGGTTTATTTTAGCAATAATCTTTTCTCGCGCCGTAGCAATCAGGGAGCTCCAATCCTGCCCGTCATTAGCCGGAACGTTAATCATCGTAAACCAGTTTTCACAACCATCAGGCGCATCTTCTGCTTCATGTTTTTTTGAAATATTAATATAAATTGTCGGATCATCATCAATCCTTCCATCATCAAGTGCGTCAAATTCTTTTTTATAATTTTTTGAAAATAAAATATTGTGCAATCCTAGTTCTTTAAAAGTATTTTTAATACCCCAATAAAAAATTAAAGCGGAAGTAGAACGGGGTTGTGACAAAGTACGATGCGGTTGCTGCTGATCTGCTAGTAATTTTTTATAAGTAGGAAAGACATCCATATTACTAATCACTTTATCAAAAGGATGATCTACGCCCAGTACGCGAATGCCAGTTGCTTGCCCATGCGTCACAAGAATCTGCTCCACCGACTGATTGAGATGAAAACTAACCTTCAAATCGAGTGCGAGTTGATACAACGCTTTGGTAATTTCGTGCATACCTCCTTTCGGAAAATAAGCGCCGAGATTGTGTTCAAAGTGCGGAATGATATTGAGCATACCGGGGGCTTGGTAGGGGTTGGAACCGTTGTAGGTCGCGAAGCGGTCGAAGAGTTGGACAAGTTTGGGATGTTGTAGTCGCTGCTGATTGTCGTGGTGCATGGATTGAAAAACTGCTTTTGTAAGCATTGGGATATTGAGTAAAGTCGCAGCGACTTCTTTATTAAACCAAGTCTGTTTTTGATGCAATGATTTTTCTAAAAAAGTAGTACCTGTCAAGGCATATTTTTTGGCACTAGCCGCCAAAGTATCTGTAATTCGCTCAGCCGGAACACCTAATTTATCCGCTACTTCGTCAGCAAATTTCTGAGGTTCCGCGTAAGCCTTCAACCGCATACCATCTTCCCAAAAATAATGACAGATGACGTTCAGTCGTTCATACTGAAAATAAGTTGCAATGTCTCTTCCGGCCAACTGAAACAACTCCTCCATATACTGTGGCATGGTAAACAAAGAAGGCCCCGCATCAAAGCGATAATCACCACAGTTAATTTCGGTCAGCTTACCTCCCGGATAAGCATTTGACTCATATACCGTCACTGCATGACCTGCTGTAGCTAATCGAATAGCGGTAGCGAGTCCACCGATTCCTGCACCAATAATAGAGATGTTGAGTTGCTTCATTGTACCTGATGAGTAAGCGAAGGTACAAATAAGCAGGAGGATTTTTTAGCAGAAAAGTAGGCTCACTGTAAAATTTTAAATGTAAGTTTAGAGAAGTGCTAATCTGCGTATTCCAGTTCTCTTTCCTTAATTTCTACAATTGGCAGTTCCACAAAGAATTTTGTTCCTACACCAAGTTCCGTTTCAAACCAGATGCGGCCATTTACGGATTCGATGATATTTTTGGAAATGGCGAGTCCTAATCCAGTACCCGAATTTTTGGTCGTAAAATTGGGCACAAAAACCTTATCTTTTTTATCATCAGAAATTCCGGTACCATTATCATGTACGCACACGATCACCACATCATCCAGCTGGTAAAGGGACACCAAAATTTTTCCATACCTTTCTTCTGGAATCGCTTGAATCGCATTTTTGATTAGATTATTAAATACTCGAACAAGGTGGTTTTTATCTGCAAAGACCACAATCTCTTCCTTCGACATTTTGAGTTGTAAATCTACATCTTCACTTCGGAACAAGTTGTACACACTCTCTACATGTGCATTCAACACGATCTGTTGATTTTCTGCTTGTGGCATTTTAGCAAAGTTGGAAAATTCTACAGCAATTTGTGATAAATTATCAATTTGCTCGATCAGCGTAGCCGCAACCCGCTTGAGTAGTGGCTCTATATTGTCAGGCTGAGACTGAAAGGCATGTTGCAAATATTGAATGCTCAACTTCATTGGAGTAAGCGGATTCTTAATTTCGTGTGCAACTTGTTTGGCCATTTCGCGCCATGCGCCCTCGCGCTCTGACTGTGCCAGTCTCTGCGCACTGGTGTCGAGCTGGCGAATCATCTTATTGTATTGTTTTATCAAGGCCCCAATTTCATCGTCGCTTTCCCATTCCAGCGGCGTGTTACTTTGACCGAGTTTGGTTTGTTTTAGTTTTTCTCCAATTTTGGTAATATGCTTGGTGATAGAATTAGCCGTAAAAATGGCAATACCACCAGCTATGAATAGTAGAAATACATAAACATTAATCAATGTACTCATAAACAAGGTTACATCATTGCTCATTTTACTCTGCTTGGAGTAATAGGGTAGTCCCATGTAAGCAACTGGCTCGTCGTTGGGGCCGACCAAAGATACATAGGCTGCTTTGTATGTCAGGCTGCCAATATGTTCGCCGTCCTGTGTATAATGTGACCGCCCATGTCGAGCTAATGCCTGATATGCTACGGCTCCCATCTGACGGGAAATGACGCCTTTGTTATATAAATCTTCTTCGGAAGATCCGATGAGATGGCCATTCAGGCCGTATAAATTGATATCGATCCGGTGTGTTTCAGAAACAGGTTTTAAGATCGCTTTGATATCATCGGGTTTTAGCGCATTGTCGGTACTCATCCGCTCGATCTCACGTTGAGCATCGGTAAGGACAGAGCTGGCTTTACGTTCTAGTCGTTTTTCGTGATACTCTTCGGAGGAATTTTTAAAGAACCAGGTAGTAGTAATACCGATAAATACGAAAGAAGAGATTGTCAAGGCAACAACCGCCAGTTGGATTTTATTTTTTAAAGAAGGATTTTTAAGCGGGAACAGGCTGAAGCGGTTGGGGACAAATTTAAATAAGCTATTCAGCAATAGTGCAATAACTAAAATCCCGATCATCAACGTAAGCATATAGGAGAATAAAGAGACCGATTTGATAATCGTCTCTTTCTCTCTACCGACAATGACAACCGTTTTTGCATCGGGCGTTTGATAAATTACTTCTGTTCGATTGCCAATTTTTTGTTCCAAAAAGTTGCCAGGCTCTGGTAATATATCCAGGGTTAATATGGGGCCGTAGATATTCCCTTTTGAGTCCAATTGTCTTTTATTTCGGTACACCGCAAAATCATATTTTGCTAAGCGCTGTAGTTTTTTGTAAGGCTGATCCACCAATAGTTCAGTATATACTTTGGACTGTTCGCGTCGGGAGCGGATGAACTCAACTACGAGGTTGACCTCTTGCGCATCTCGATTACTTACCTTTACAGGAATATCCAGCAAATAAGACCAATAGTCTTCTTCCTGATTTTCCAAGAAATGAATGTTGGAAGTGCCAGTGGACTTGGATCGGTTCAGTTTTTTCTGATAGGATGGGTAGCTTTCAGGTTGCCTCTTAAACGTGTAGCTTTTTTCATTATTAAACCCACTTATTTTATAAGTATAATTATAAAAAAGATAATTATCAGAAGTGAGGTATAAATCCAGTAGATCGGAAACTTCCTTTGAGTCAACGCTAAAGTCACTAGGTAGCCTGATACTCTTTTTGATCGAAGGATCATTCTGTACAAATGTTATCAATTGCTTAAAGGAATGCTCTGCATTGGGGTCGCGAAGTTCAGAAAGCTCACGCGCATAATCAAATCGAATAGTAGTATCTAAAAATGAGTTATACATAAACAACAATACGGATGGAAAGGCAGCTAGTATGCCCAGTAGAAAAATAAACCACTGAAAGCTTACACTTCGACGTTCCACAAACATGTCAAAGAAAATGATGAGCATAAACGAAGTGAAAAACAGCAAACCCCAGTGGATCAAAAAGTTGGACCAAAAGAAAATAGGCAAGGCCGCGAGATTGGCAATAGCCAGTGCGGTGATGCGCTTATCAAGTGGCATGTTCAACTGTTTGATAATCAAAATCATCCGATGACTAAATATAAACAAGGCGGCCAATAAAACTACCACGGCAATAATAGCCACTAGACTAATTTTATCCAGATTAAAAACATTATTAAAGTCATAATTCAAACTGGAATTGAACACGATCATTTTAAATACAGCAGTCAAACACAAAAAACTCAATACAATCGTAAAGTAGCTTCCCATCATCCATATAAAGCGAACGGAAGTATTTAGAATCTTACTACGTCGCATCGGGTAGGCCTGATGAAAAAAGATCATCAACCACAATAGTAGGCTTACGTCAAGTAGCATATCACTCAGCGAATGTGTCCAGGCTGAATCAAAAATCTTGGTAAAAAATGGCATGGTGCTAAATTGATCGGTCATACCACTCAACTTAATAAACAACCGAAGGATACCAACGGAGCCCACCATAAAGAATGCGCCTAGTAATGGACGACGGGCTTTTACTATTTTTAACGTAGTAATATGGATAAAACAGCCCAATATGATAAACCCAAACAGATATAACAGTAATAGAATTTTTTGATCTAGTATATTGATGAGGTCATCTGGGGCATCCAGATAGAAAAGCCATTCTCCTGCTTTATTGTACACGGCAAAATCGGTATAGTCGTCGGCCAGCTGAACGGTATTGGGGATACTATTATTGGTGACAAACTCATCCTTGATATAATTACTGACCAATTGATAGTTATAGCGAATAGGAATCATCGCATGGATATTATACTGTCCCAGATGTTCGTCAATACTGGTTTGGCTGGTCAGTTGATAATATCCGTTGGAGTGTTGGATGAATTCATTTCCCCGTTCCCCCGAATCATACTCAAAAGCTTTGGGCGGCAGGGTAGTGAGGTTATTATTCCAAAAAATAATAGAATCTTCAACTGTAATGTAAATGGTAAATTCTTCGGCAGCTAATTTCCGAAGCCGCTTAAGATCTGCTTCGCGTTTAGAAATACTTTCACTGTCAGCTCCTATAATCCGGTAAATAAAATCTCGATCTTCCATGATCTTCTCAACTCTGGATTCCTGCTCATGCAAATGCGTTTCAATTTGTTTGGTATAACGAGACAAGCTGGTCTGGCGATTACTGTAATAATCATACCCAGTACCTAGTGAAAAAAAGAGTAAAGCTAGAATAAGTGTTGCAAATTGACTTTTAGTCATCGTTTCTATCTGATTTTTGTGGATTCTCAGTATGATACGGGTCACAAAATTTAAACCAAAACACTTCAATATATGAAAAAGTATGAATATAATTTATATTATGGTCATAAACAACAAAAACACCCCATCTTAACGAGAATTTATCAAAATAATGTACTTTTACTTAGAGCTTGTCCAAATATTTCTTAGATAAGTTCCTAACCACGGACCACTCTGTCGCGGTTCCGATTTCGGTCGGAAGTGAGGAAAGTCCGGACAACGTAGCGTACCACACCATCTAACGGATGGGGTGTTTTCTTTTTTAGGAAAGAAAACGTACAGCTAGTGTCGCAGAAAATAACCGTCTCGGCTATCAGCCGAGGTAAGGGTGAAAACGTGCGGTAAGAGCGCACGACGCCATCGGGTAACCGCTGGTGTGGATAAACCTTGTGGGTTGAAATGTCACATACATCCCGATTGGAAGGGGAACTCCTCGGAGTTGTCTGACCAGCAGAGTTACGCGCTCCATTTGCTTCGGCAAGTCGGGAGGGGTAGGCAGCTAGAGCTGTTTCGTAAGAAATAGCCCAGATAAATGACAGAGCAGTAATTTATTACTGACAAAATCCGGCTTATCGGTTCGTGGTTCTTTTTAGATTATTATGATAGACATCAAATATTTAAAGCTACTTGCTATGAAAAAAACAGTTTGCTTAGTCCTGCTATTTTTCACGACCTCCTTTATGCTTCAGGCCCAACTGGGTTGTACCGATCCACAAGCCAATAATTTTGATAGCAATGCAATGACCAATGATGGTTCTTGTATCTATCCTGCTACGATGTATCAGATGAATCAACGAGCCCAATTGGTAGATGAACTGGAGGAAAGCTCTGGTGCTGCTTATATAGATGGACAACTTTGGGTACACAATGATGGGGGCAACTCCGATGAAATTTACAGAATTGATACCCTCACTGGTGCTATCGAACAAACTATTTTAGTGGCAGGTTATGAAAATGAAGATTGGGAAGATATGACCCAAAGTGATAATTTTATGTTTCTAGGAGATGTTGGTAACAATCCTGGCAATCGGACAGATTTAAGTATTGCCAGAATTGATAAAAATAACTTAACGAACCTAATTGTCAATGTTGAGGTCATCCATTTTTCTTATAGTGATCAAACGGATTTTACGGAAAGATTCAATAACAATGATTATGACTGTGAAGCCTTTTTTTTCTATCAGGATACGCTTCACCTTTTTACCAAAAACTGGGTGGATGAGCAAACCCGTCACTATACCTTACCCGCTACGCCAGGCACTCACGTAGCCCAACTTCGCGAAACTTTTGACACAGAAGGCCTCATCACTGGTGCCGCAATTGATGAAAACGGGACTATTTCTCTACTCGGATACACGCCTGGTGGGGTAAATTTTATGTGGTTGCTTTACGACTATCCGCCGAATCATTTTTTTGCTGGGAATACCAGAAAGATTAACCTCGGAACCGGACTGACCAATAGCCAAACGGAAGGAATCGTTTTTACCGAAAATGGAAATGGATTTGTGGTCTCTGAAAAATTTAATTTTCTGCCGCCGCGCTTGCTATCCTTTTCAACTAGTCAGTGGACGGAGGACATTACTACAGATACAGACGACCTGTTTTTTGACCGACTTAAATTAACTGCTTATCCTACTCCTTTTACAGAAAGTATTACCCTCAACTGGTCCGCAGAAGATAGACTTTCAGGGCAGATAAAGATATTTGATATATTGGGAAATAGCTTATTGCAGCAAAATTTTCAATCAACAGAAAATACGTTGACCCTAGATCTTTCTGCACTTCCCACTGGCCAATATCTGGTGAAGATGACTAGTGAAAGGGGACAGGGCGTTCGATGGATTTACAGGAAATAAGGCTTCGTCTTTTTTGAAAAATCTTAAACAGCTTCATAATAAAAAAACCGACTTTTAGCTCAAGCTAAAAGTCGGTTTTTTTATTTACCAAGAATATTTCAGTAAAGAATATCTTTTACTCATCTAATTGCTCTCCACCTGCAAAGTCAAATAATAGAGAGAACCTCAAGGTATTGTCCAATGGGTTTCGCTGGTTGGTCGTAGGAACGAGGTAAGAGAAGTTTAGTCCAAAAACATTGTATTTTAAGCCCAATCCAACTGTGAAAAATCTTCGATTTCCTTTGGTCGAGTGTTCCGTGTAGTATCCTGCACGGACTGCAAATTGCTTATCATACCAGTATTCCACACCAAGGGAATAAGTGAGCTCACGAATCTCTTCAGAAAAGCCACCGGGTGCATCTCCAAAGGAGCTTAATACACCACTAAACATAGATTGTTCTTTATAATCAGGAATACCTTCTTCACCACTTTGATCACAAATTTCAGGGCCTCCTACGCAAGGGGTCGGCACCAGTAGTTTGTTAATATCGCTAGTTACCGTTAAGGAATTATAATCATCAAAATTAAATTCCCATGCGGCTCCAATACCAAGGTTGGCGGGGATATAATCTTTATTGATCGAGTTGGTATAAGAAATCTTAGTTCCTAAATTAGAAATTGCTGCACCAATGATTAGATTGGAGGGATTAGCAGTAAAATTAATAGGTGTTTTATAAGTCATAGAAAAGTCTGCACCACCGGCAAGGCCTGGTTTGATCTCTACATTATTTACCATCTGGCCAGCAGCCAAGTTGGAGTAGATAAATTTTGGTGCTACAGCAACTGATAATTTTTCAGATAGCTTACGAGAATAAGCGATAGAGATTTCAAACTCATTGGGATTTCCAGTACCTAAGGGAGTTCCTGTATCATCCGTAAAATTAATTTCTCCTAAGGAGAAATATCTTAAGGATACACCAATTGCTTGTAAATCATCTAATTTTTTATAACCAGATAAATAAGCCAAGTAAACGTCCTGCAGTCCTAGCGCTTTCAACCATGGTGTGTAAGTGATGGACAAAGCCATATCTTGTTCAGCTGTAGCTAGTTTGGAAGCGTTGAAGTGCATGGCGTTTGCATCAGGAGAGATCGCTATACCTGCGTCACCCAGTGCACCACTTCTAGCGTCAGGTATGATTCTGAGGAATGGAATGGCAGTGATGATCGTGTTTGTACATTCTCCAACATATTCACCATCTGGTGTAAGTTCACAGCCAAAACCTTGTGCATATATTTCACTAAATCCAGCGGCAAAAATTAGTAGGCTAAAGAGTAAACATTTTTTTAATCTATTCATGATTTTTATTCAGGTTTCAAAAAGAATTGCAAATATAAGGTAAGTTCAACTAAATTGAAGTTTAGGGAGAAGAAGTTATAGTATGTACGACCTTAAAACTTGTTCTATCTGGGATTAAACGCCATTATTTGGCAATTAATTTTAAGTCAATACAAGTTTATTAACAAAATTTTAAGATTTCTATTTTAACTGGACAACATTTTACATAAACAGCCTGAAAATCAGCTATTTTAGGATCACTAATTTTTCAAATTCACTTTCCGTACGGGTATCTTCATTCTTGGAATTAGCTGCTTTTACCTTGATTTTATACAAATATACCCCACGTCCCAGCCGATCACCATAATCATCTTTTCCATCCCAACCTACATCTGTCACCCGATATCCATCTGCATACGTGTCTTTTTCGATGGTTTTGACTAGTTTTCCGGAAACGGTAAAGATTTGCACCAAAATATTTAAATCCTGACCGCTCAACTGATGTTCAAACTGAAAATTGGTATTCGTCGTAAAAGGATTTGGATAATTCAGTACATGCTTCAATACACTTTCTTCAGAGTTGAAAACCAAAAACTCGGTACTTCCTTCCCCCGAGTTATTCGAGGTATCCCAAGCCTTTACGGTAATGCGGTGTAACCCTTCTGCTATATCGTATAAGGGAAATCGTACGGTACCCTTGGAATAATCATCCAACGCGGCGGTATAGAAGTCATTGAGCACATAAGTATCTTGTGTGTTATCATCTAGTATTCCGGTTAAGTCATGACCAATACTTACCCCACCGATATTAATTCCAAAATCATCCGAAAGATTGACTAGTAATACTGGTTCTTTATCTGTTGTTCCTCCTGAAACAAAGTCTTCGGTATTCATAAATACCTCTACCTCTGGCCCCTGATCATCACGAACTGCATTAGGACTTGTTCCTCCGATAACAATTCGCTTGTATAAGCCGTTGGCATCTCGGACGCCATCTTCTGCATAATAACTAATCTTACCAAACCCAAAGTTATAGTCAATATCCTTTGGCATAATAAATTCAAAACTAAATAGCCCATCCTGAACCGTTGCAGTGCCTTTGAATAATACATTCTTTTGCAAGTCAAAATCCATTGGCTCGTTATCTTCACCCTGACCAAGCGTTCTGATTCGCGCTACTTTATCATAAATAGTAGGATATACCCGTCCATTGAAGTCCGTAATTCGATTGCCATCATTATCATAAATATAACCAGTCACAGTTATTTTTTCCAATGCTCTGATCGTATCAGGTTGGGTTCCTTGATCGACTGAGCGTCCGTTGATTGTTAAGGTGCCTACATTGTATTGAGGAATGGCTAGCCGTTGAGCTGGATCGCCAAGCATGGTAAATTTTCGGGTGTTTGGGGTGCCGGCGCCACTAGTGTTTTTAGCTTGACGAAATATTTCTCCCATCGTTTCACCAGTTTCATTAGCGTCTTCTAAAATGCGGTTAAAAACCGATTTAGCTAATCGAAAATTACTACTAGAGTAGACTGCTCTTACGGTAGTATACATTGCAATGGCGCCACCATCTGGTTTCATAACCGCTACCTCTCCACCAGGAATGACCGTATGATCGTCGTAGCCAGCAAAAGAACAAGTTGCCGTTACAATGAGTGGAAGTCTTTCAAAGTTTCTCCAACCTTGGATATCCTCGAGCTGTAATACCCGTTCTTGCGCCCATCCTGTTGGCCCACCGTGTCCCAAGTAGTTGGTCACTAATGATCCACGATATGCATTGCGATTTAGCGATTGGTTGACTAACGGAAAACGAATTCCTCCTGCTGTAGTCACCCGTTGATAAGCATCAAAAAATATTTTATCTACATTAAAATAATCATATTGACTGACCACGCTGTCTGCAATTGTATTCGCTTGTCTCGTGTGCAATTCGCCATCACCATCATCTCCTACAAAAGTCAGTTGATTACGCCAGTCGCGAAAACGTTTCGGATCTGTATCATAAAAAATAACTTTATCTACATAACGATCTGCACCAAAAGCAGACCGAGCTGGAATTCTGCCAATTGCTAAATCTACCTCTCCGCCCAAGGTACCTCCATCATCATCTGATACCAGTGCAAAATAGTCATCCGCAGGAAACCCTTCAATAGGATCTAAGTGTTCTTTTGTTTCATAAACGGGAACAAAATTGACCCAACTTTGGTCTGTTGACAATTGACGATAATCATAAGTACCATCGCCAAATAATAAAAGATACCGAAAGTTAGCATCCCGTCGAAACACCATTCCTACAAAATCACGAACTGCGGTAGGGTCTTGTCGACCAGAGGAGAATTCGTTATAAATCTGATCTATCAATACGGGTACTACATTTAAATTGTCATGGCGTCGGCGGTGATCCGCCAATCGCTGTACCGCACCTTCAAATTCAGGATGATAAACGATAATCATATCTGCTTCTGCTATTCCGTGAATATTTTGAGTAGGAATGGCACCGATTGCATCGGGTGTAGGGAAATCTTGTTGTTGATCAAAAGCGATAAACGTTTTAATCGGATTTACAAAAGGAATAGTTACCCC
>Ga0079203_1002024_pt1 | contig 14048 bp, 14 predicted proteins | sample PorBlaMBantryBay_FD_68602 | JGI IMG/M metagenome (GOLD analysis project Ga0079203, IMG submission 68602) | Marine algae microbial communities from Bantry Bay - Bantry Bay, Ireland | ecosystem: Host-associated > Algae > Red algae > Blade | place: Bantry Bay, Ireland
ATTTAATCAACATTCCTTAACATTGAAGAAGTCCGTATGTTAATAACCTACCGTTTTTAACAATTACTTAAAGGCATTCAGGCCCGTCACGTCCATCCCCGTAATCAACAGGTGAATATCGTGGGTACCTTCATAAGTCAATACTGTTTCGAGGTTCATCATGTGTCGCATCACCGGATACTCGTTGGTGATCCCCATTCCTCCATGGATTTGGCGGGATTCGCGAGCGATTTCCAATGCCATATTGACATTATTTCGTTTTGCCATACTGATTTGAGCGGGGCTGGCTTTTCCTTCATTGGCGAGTGTACCTAATCGCCAAGCCAACAATTGTGCTTTGGTGATTTCAGTAATCATTTCTGCCAGTTTTTTCTGTGTCAACTGAAAGCCACCGATAGGTTTGCCGAACTGCTCTCTTTCCAAAGAATAGCGCAGTGCAGAATCATAACAATCCATTGCCGCCCCAATAGCGCCCCATGCAATCCCATACCGTGCTTTGGACAAACAAGATAAAGGTCCTTTCAATCCACGTACTTCAGGAAATACATTTTCTTTTGGTACGCGTACATCTTCAAAAACCAGCTCACCAGTAATAGAAGCGCGAAGCGACCACTTACCGTGAATTTCCGGAGCAGAAAATCCTTTCATACCTTTTTCGACAACCATACCACGAATCTTTCCAGATTCATCTTTAGCCCATACAACAGCAATGTCTGCTACGGGAGAATTGGTGATCCACATTTTTGCACCATTCAAGATGTAAGCATCGCCATCATCTTTAATATTCGTAATCATTCCGCTGGGGTTAGAGCCGTGATCAGGTTCGGTAAGTCCGAAACAACCGATAAATTCACCGCTTCCCAACTTAGGTAAATATTTCTTTTTTTGTGCTTCCGAGGCAAAGCGATAGATGGGATACATTACTAATGAACCCTGTACAGATGCCATGGATCGGATACCAGAGTCTCCTCTTTCCAATTCCTGCATGATGACACCATAAGCGATTTCATCCATACCACCACCACCATATTCGACGGGAAGGCTCGGGCCGAAGGCGCCTATTTCTGCTAATCCTTTAAAGAGATGATGCGGACATTCTGCTCGGTTCGCATAATCTTCAATAATGGGGCTGACTTCTTGCTTTACCCATTCGCGGACTGCACCACGAGCCATGAGGTTTTCCTCGCTGAGCAAGGCATCAATGTTGTAATAATCGTGTCCTTGAAACTGGTCTGTTTTAACACTTTTTTTGGCAGCAGCTACGCCATTTGCTTTTCCATTCTTGTTCATTATAATTCTGGTTTTATTTAGGAATATGGACTAAATAGCTTGGCAATTCATCCTTAGAATTTAATCGTCATTCCTTATCATTTTTCAATTTCCATTGAAGATTATTCTATCGGATAAAGTTACGTAATTCTATACACTCTTGTTACTTTCTGGTAGTATCGGAATTGAATTTTACGTTTGGTTGACCAATGTATTGCAAATCTTGATTCTTAGGAATGCCGTATATTTGGAGAAAATTAATAATCATGGCACAGATTTCACTGGAAGGAATGGAGTTTTACGCATACCACGGCTTGTATCACGAAGAGCGGGTGATCGGCAATACCTTTGTTGTCGATGTATTGATTGAGACAAATCTCGAGGCAGCAGCGATAAGTGATGATATTAATAATACGATTAACTACGAGACAATTTACCTGATTTGTAAGGCAGAAATGGGGCATACGGTTCAGCTAATCGAAACCTTGATTGGGAATATGTCTCATGCTATTCGAAAACAGTTTACAACGATTCAGGGGCTTACGATCAGAATTCAGAAAAATCGACCTATTCCCGGACACCGGGTATCACATTCCGCTATTGAGACAAGTGCCCAGTATGTAAGCCAATGTCCTCGTTGTCAAAATCAGTTTATTTGCTATGGCGATGATACCTGCTGGTGTTTTGGTAAAAAAATACCCTCAGAAACTCGCGAAAATCTGAAGACAAGATTTGATGGTTGCCTTTGTCAGAATTGCCTTACGTTCTTTGCTGGATAATAGGTATCGTACGATGGCACACTTTGATCTTATGATTTTAGTAACAAAATCAGGATTTACTTTTTATGAAGGTGTAGGTCTAATTTAGGTATGAGAATACTTAGGAATGGCGATTCCTAATCATTACTAGAATTTAATAAAAAAATATTTTCACCAGAAGGTTATTATCAGGTTGATATAAATTTAATAATAATTTTCACCAAAAATTGTCAGATCATGATAAAGAAATTAATGCTACTCTTGGTAGCTTTTCAATTGACCGCCTGCACCGAGTTGCAGAATATAGCAGGTTCGCTTGCCGAAAGCGGTTTGACTTCCCAGCAGATCGGGATGGGACTCAAAGAAGCACTTAACATTGGAATTGGTCAGGGAGCAGATAAATTGTCTGCTAAAGATGGCTTCCTCAAAGGTGCTTATAAAATTTTATTACCCGAAGAGGTACAGAAGGTGACGAATAAATTGAGTGGTATTCCTGGCTTTACCAATGTAGAGGGAGAGATGATTAAGCTACTGAATCGCGCAGCAGAAGATGCTGCGAAAAGTGCCAAGCCTATTTTTGTAAGTGCCATTAAGCAAATGACCTTTGCCGACGCCACCAACATTTTGATGGGGTCTAATGATGCAGCGACTACCTATTTACATAAGTCAACTTTCGATCAACTTTATGGCGCATTCCAGCCCAAAGTAATCAAGTCTCTTGATCGGGTAAAGGCCAACAAGTATTGGGGTGATGTAATTGGCAAGTACAATTCAATCCCGTTTGTAAATAAAGTAAATCCTGATCTGAATGACTATGTGACGCAGCAGGCATTGAAGGGATTGTTTGGTATGGTAGAAAAAAAGGAGTTAGGTATTCGTAAAAACGTTAGTGAACGCAAAACGGATTTGTTGAAAAAAGTATTCGCGAAGCAGGATCGATAAGGAAGCTGTTTATAACATTTTTTCTAGTACCGCCCAGATCGTTTCCCGTACAATAAGGTGACCCTCCACATTGGGGTGAATACCGTCGGGAAGATTGAGGTGACGTTGACCGCCGACCTTGTCCAATAGAAATGGGATAAGGTCGGCGTTGTTTTTTTTCGCCAGTCGGGGGTAGATGGCTGAAAATTCACTGGTATAGGTATTGCCCATATTGGGTGGGGCCATCATGCCTGCGAGTAGAATTTTAGCGGAAGCATTTTTTGCTTTTACCTGATCGATGATAAATTGCAAGTTCTCTTCTGCGTCTTTGACCGGTAGTCCACGGAGCGCGTCATTGCCTCCTAGTTCGAGTACAAAAATATCGGGGTTGTAGTTTTCCAGAATCCAGCCTACCCGTTCTTTTCCGCCGCTTGTGGTTTCGCCACTATTGCCCGCATTAACTACTTTATAGTTCAGTTTAAGCGAATTAATTCGCTCTTCGATCAATCCTACAAATCCCTGAGCAGGATCAAGTCCGTAGCCTGCGGAAAGACTGTTACCAAAAAATATAATGGTTTTACGTTGAGCAGTAGTTGCTCCTTGAGCAGATGTGTTTTCGTCTGCTTTTGCCACTGGATTAGCCGTGGCACTAGTTTTGCTTGAGGTATTATCTGTGGCGCATTGGAACAAAGTCCCAACAAAGAGAATCATACCAATTATCCGCAAAATTCTTACTTGGAGATATTTCATAGTTTCAAAATATTGTTCTGACAATCACATTATTATTTGGTTAAAAATAGGATAAAAATTAATAATTTTTTAATAAAAAAATATTATTTGGAATAACCGCTTATTGGAATATTAAAAATTGCCATCAAAACCTTCCTTAAAATAGCAAATAACACCAATCCCTCTTCTTGCCAAACCTAAAAATTTTCGTTTGTTTTCTCCACTTCCTTCAACTGGATTATTAGGCAAACTTATTGTAAACTTGTTGTGTTGATAAGATAAACGAAGTATAGATTCATCGAAATTTTTACTTCATTGATCTAACTTTTTTGCAACATGCAACCTTTGAGATTTATATTTGTGTTTATAATAACGACCCGATATAAATCCATTTGAATTAAGAAAATTAAACGTTCATGAAAAATTACATATTACTAACACTGATGCTTTTATTAAGTTTGGGAACTCAAGCTTTTAGCGATCCAGTTACTAAAACAAGTAACTGCCGTCTTGATTCTACTAGCCGTAATTTTACCGCTAACGATCGAGATAGAATTGTAGTAGACCTGGTTAATCGCAACTGGATAATCTCCGAAGTAACGACAGATCAAAGCTTTGCTCAAGCATTTAACTTTGATGAAATCGGTACCGTAACGGTGACCACTACATTCGATGGCAAGGCTGAAGAAGAAGTTAAGACCATGATCTGGCAACTGTCTGTTGAAAACAATCAGGCTATTCTTACCTTGACCAATATCGACACAGATACGTTTACTTCTTATGCAGTCAATGAGACTTGCGAAGGATTAACGTTAACAAATTTATTACTGAATAAGCAACTGGCTTTGATTGTTCAGTAGTTTTAAAATAAGATTTACTTTCAAAAGCCGTATTCGTATATCGAGTACGGCTTTTTTTATTGATCCTTACCATTCCAAGTCACCCAGATTTTCGGGTTTATCCTGTCGGTACCTTTTTTTGCTAATGATCCGCTGTTTTTGTCGCTCGACAATCAATCGCGCTAGTGCAATATTTGCCGGTTCCGTACATAAAGGAGATAGTGCAAGATTGATGTCCGGCTCCAGTACATCAAGGCGATATAGCAAGCTCATCAAAAAATCAATTTGATGCTCGATCATATAAGCGACCTCATTGGCGACCAATTCCAGTAGAGCAGCCTCGGTCATTGGGGTCTCGTGTCCTTCCAGCCCAAAGTCGCGAGCAATGAGGGTCGTCATTTCGGCAATCATTAGTTGATCCATAATCAAATTCATTTAGTGCAGGAAAATAGTCTAGGGATTTAATTAAACTTTAAAACTATGAAAAAAGGATGGAATGTTTTTTTAACACAAAAACTACCTCGTTTGATTAGAGACAAATAATTTATCTAGCAAATTATAATTGTACTTTTGTAAATATGTTTTTATACCATTGTAAAATCTAATCTCACCCTTATGCGTACGCATTCCATTTGGCATTTAAAATACTTTGACGAACTCACCAATCATGAATTGTATGGCATCCTACAATTGCGGACGGAAGTATTTGTCGTCGAGCAAGCTTGTATTTTTCAGGATATGGATGGTAAAGACGAGAAGGATTGTCAACATATTTTTTGTAAACGAGAAGACACCGTTGTTGCTTGCGCTCGTTTTTTTCCGCCGGGGGTGATGTATACTGAGGCTTCACTGGGTAGAATTTGTACGAGTCCAGCGCATCGCGGAACGGGACTTGGCAAAGAGTTGATGGAGCGGTCATTGGCAGCAATGGAGGCGTGCTTTCCAGGGAAAACTATTCGGATTGGGGCACAAATTTATTTGAATAAATTTTATGAAAGTTTTGGTTTTGTTAATGTGAGTAACGTGTATATAGAAGACGGGATTGAACATGTGGAGATGTGTAGGAGGGTGGATGTATAGAGATCACAAGAGGTGCTGTCGCAGTGAGCGATTGGAAGGTTTATTAAATAAGGTAGAGGTAATTTTACGTCTGGAGTAGTCTATATCTGGTACCAGATATACGATGGTTTTAATAGAAAATCTATAGAATTACTAAAGCTTTCGCAATCGCCGAGTCGTAATGATCTTACTATCTTCGCCGACCAGTTGGATAAGGTACATACCATTATCCAGATCTGCTACATTATAGCGCTGATCTTCTATGACTTGAAAGGTTCGAATTTCTTTTCCAATCAAATTCAGAATACGAATGGTTTCGACTCCTTTATCGGAGCTTAGGCCTACATAGTCGCTCGTTGGATTAGGAAAAATATTAATTTTTTTGGTAGGCTGTTCGGTGCTTACTGTCGCGTTGTTATAGGCCGACTGTGCAGATAGTCCGGCAGATAGAAAATAGGATAGTAAAATAAAGAGTAAAGTTTGCTTCATCTATTCGTTAATTTCTTCGTTATTTCCCAAAATAGGGATTTATCTTCAGTTATTCAAGTATGCTCGAAAAGTTTAACGGAATTTAACACGGTGCGGACAATAATCCGTCTTATTCTCTTCATATTGCAAAAGAATCAATGTATTTAGAGCAAAAATTGTTCCTTTTTTTGCCTAAATCTCTTAGACACTCCTTCCTAAAAGATCGCTACCCAATAAATTCTTTATTTCAAAGATAGTTTATTACTTTTATATGATAATAGACGTTTAACCTAAATTTTCAACCTAAAAAAAACAAAAAATGAATTACTTTCTAGATGTTATTAAAAACCATTACGCTGACTTTGATGGCAGAGCCAGACGATCAGAGTATTGGTACTTCGTTTTATTTAATACACTAGGTGCCATAGCTATTATGCTAGTTACGATGGTTCTCGGCGCCATGTCTGATATCTTGGGGATGGTTGGTTCACTAGCTTATATGGCATACGCGCTGGGATTATTAGTTCCTGGAATAGCGGTAGCAGTTAGAAGATTACATGATACAGGTAAAAGCGGTTGGTGGATGCTCATCGCGTTAATCCCGTTAGCGGGTATTGTGTTGATCGTATTCATGTGTATGGATAGTGATCCTGGTGCCAATGCATTTGGTCCTAACCCAAAAGAAGCTGCCGCTTATAATGATGTAGCAGATCACTTGGTAGAATAAAATTTTATACTATTTAACTATTTATAAATAAGGAATGGCGATTAAATAGATTGAGATAAAAGGCGAACTATTTTTTCATCAATTAAGGCGCTGAAATGGGCGTTATGCACCGCATAATAACCATTTTAGTAACGAAGCGTGATGGAAAAAGAGGAAGCATAGTGTCTTAATTTATTCAATCAACATTCCTAAGGAACGGCCTGAATCACTTTAATGTGATTCAGGCCGTTTTATTTTATAAAAAACAGTTTGAGAAAAATCCTATAATTGCTCCTCAATGAATGCGGCAAATTCCTTCACGCCCATACTCCCCTTATCACCATCTCCCTGTATCCGCAAAGCGATCTTTCCCGCTTCCGCTTCCTGCTCTCCCACAATCAGCATAAAAGGAATCTTCTTCAATTCCGTATCTCGGATTTTCTTACCAATCGTCTCACTACGATCATCGATATAACCGCGTACATCTTTTGTCGCTAGTTCTGCCATTACCTTTTCACAATAAGGAATAAACCGATCACTAATCGGCAATAAAGCGTACTGCTCCGGCATCAACCACAACGGAAATTTACCCGCACAATGCTCAATCAACACCCCAATAAATCGCTCCATACTTCCAAAGGGTGCACGGTGAATCATCACAGGACGATGCGCCTGATTATCAGCACCGATATATTCCAGCTCGAATCGTTCTGGTAAATTATAATCCACCTGAATCGTCCCTAGTTGCCAGCTACGATTCAAGGCATCCTTTACCATAAAATCCAATTTAGGGCCATAAAAAGCAGCTTCTCCCAACTCGGTCGTCGTCTTCAATCCTGCCTCTGTCGTCGCTTCAATAATCGCGCGTTCTGCCTTCTCCCAGTTTTCATCCGAACCAATATATTTTGATTTATTCGCTGGATCACGCAAAGAAATCTGTGCCGTAAAGTCTTCAAAGCCTAGTTTTTTAATAACATGCATCGTCAGATCTAGCACATTCAAAAACTCCTCTTTTAACTGATCCGGCGTACAAAATATATGTGCATCATCCTGCGTAAATCCACGTACCCGCGTCAGCCCATGCAGCTCTCCACTTTGCTCATATCTATATACCGTTCCAAATTCTGCAATCCGAATCGGCAATTCTTTATACGAATGCGGTCGATGACCAAAAACCTCGCAATGATGCGGACAGTTCATCGGCTTAAGCAAAAATTCTTCGCCTTCTCTCGGCGTATGAATGGGTTGAAAACTATCCTCCCCATATTTTTCATAATGCCCCGAAGTCACATACAATTCTTTCTTGGCAATATGCGGAGTGATCACCGGCTGGTAGCCCCGCTTGATTTGTTCTTTCTTTAAAAAGTCTTCTAACCGTGTCCGTAATGCAGTTCCCTTGGGTAGCCAAATCGGTAACCCTGCTCCTACTTTTTCAGAAAACATAAACAACTCCAACTCAGCACCAAGTTTTCGGTGATCGCGCTTTTTAGCTTCTTCCAACAGCGCTAAGTATTCTTTTAATTCCTTTTGCTTTGGAAAAGTGATCCCATAAATTCGCGTCATCTGCTGACGGTTTTCATCTCCCTGCCAAAACGCTCCGGCGACATTCATCAGCTTGATTGCTTTGATGGTACCGGTATGCTCAATATGTGGCCCACGACAAAGATCCACAAAACCTCCCTGCTCGTATAAAGTCAATGCTTCCTCTTCCCCACGTTTTTCAATCAACTCTATTTTATACTCATCTCCTTTTTTAGTAAAAAAATCGAGTGCATCCGCTTTTGAAATCGGCTTGCGAACAAACGGAGATTTAGTACGCGCTAATTCCAAAAATTTTTCTTCAATTTTTGGAAAATCATCAGAAGAGATTTTATGTTCTCCCGGATCTACATCATAATAAAATCCATTGTCGATAGCCGGACCCGTTCCAAATTTGATACCTGGATAAACCGCTTCGAGGGCTTCTGCCATCAAGTGCGCCGAGGAGTGCCAGAATGTTTTTTTACCAGCTTCATCGCGCCAGGTCAATAATTCTACTTTTGCATCTTTTTCAATAGGACGATTAGCATCCCATACTTCGCCATCGACACGGGCGGAAAGTACATTACGGGCAAGTCCTTCGCTGATAGATTTTGCGACATCCATTGCAGTGGGAACAGATTCGTAGTTACGGATAGAGCCGTCGGGGAGGGTGATGTTGATCATTTTTGTAAAAATTATCGAGTATGAAACGTATTGTACAAATAATACCTTTCTAACTCTTTTTTAAAATAAGGATTTTATACGTTGTTAGTAACTTAGGATCAATTAAAAAGGTTCCTAAAAAATTGATTTCAAAAAGCAGTAAAAATAAACCTTTTTGTTGGGGTGACCAATGATTTGAGCGTATTCGGAGCAAACCAATGGGAGACACTTTTTATTTTCTAATTAAAAACGCTAAACCTAATTCGATTAACCTTTGTTACAAAAAGGACTTTCTGATTAGACTTTCTGCTGAAATACAAGGTTCATTTTAAACATCGATTAAAAATCTTTTGGCCAGTTAATGATCACTTCCTTCATTAGCGCTTGTTCTTTGTAAAGCGCCCGATTAAAAGCTGCCAATAGCTAAAAAAACATTATGTCAATTACTATCATTCCAAAAAAAGAACAAGCCTACGGACAATTTAACAATGGGCAAATTATTGAAAATAAGCCGATTGGTTTTCCAAGAGAAGGGGGCCCGACAAAACCTTATTCCAGCCTTTTTTATTGGGCGTATGCCGAAGCAAAGGTGGACAGCACCATCGGTCTGCATCCACATCAGGGTTTTGAAATCATGTCCTTTGTACTCAATGGAAAGATCAGGCATTTTGATAATCAACTCAATGATTGGCGCGACCTAAAAAAAGGAGATGTACAAATCATAAGAGCTGGAAAAGGCATCAGTCATGCTGAATTTATGGCAAAAGACTCGGCGATGTTCCAGATTTGGATGGATCCAGATATTAATAAAACCATGCAGCAAGAAGCGACTTATGACGATTATCCTGCGGCTGATTTCCCCAAAAAGGATCGAAATGGATTGCTCGTGACTACCTACACAGGTACGCCTGATGCGCCACTGACAATGGATACGCCGGGTGTGATGATTGAGCGGTGGCAATTGGCAGAAGCGAAAAAAGAGAAGACCGTTGATTTGGAGTCGGATAAGATTTACTCTGTTTATGTTTTGAATGGGGAAGGAACGATTAATGGGAAAGGCGTGGAATCTGACGCTTTTATTATTATAAAAAATATAGAACAACTGGAGTTAACCGCAGAGAATGGGATTGAATTGTTTGTGATTACGTCTCCTATTAATTTGGAATATCGTACGTATGGAGAGGTAATGCAGAAGCGGATGGGGTAAAAAAAAAGCAGCCCCCGTTTCTGGAGGCTGCCTTGTAGTTTTCAAAGATATTTTTTCTGGTGTTACACAGTGTGGGTGGTTTTGAATTAAGACGCCATTGCAATGGCCTTCTTTACTTTTTTCGCTTTAATCGCGCGCTTTGTTCTGTTTACGTTTACTTCCAGATATGCCTGAGCACCGGGAGATAATAATAAATTATGCAGAATCTCTTTGGCGCGGAATAATTGTGCTTTAACGGTACCGAGTGGAATATCCAGTCTTACAGCAATCTCGTCATAGCTCAACTCTTCAAAATAACGTAGCTCAATCATCTGGCGATACTTATCACTCAGTTTGGTAAGTACAGTACGCATTAGATTTACTCTTTGCTGGCGAACCATAGATTGCTCTGGGTTCAATGCAGTAGATCTGATGTTGTTGGAGTAATCGTTGTCGCTATTGTGTTCAATCGGATCATCAATAGACAACAATTTAATTCTTTTCTTACGAATGTGATCAATACAGTTGTTAATCGCAATCTTAAATAACCAGGTACTGAATGCGTAATTCGGTGCGTAGCTGTGCAACTTGTGAAATGCTTTTCCAAAAGCCTCAATTGTTAGATCATCCGCATCTTCGCGGTTGCTGACCATCTTGAGCATCATGTGGAAAATTGAATTACGGTAACGATTCATCAATACAGCATACGCCTTTTGATCTCCGTCAATTGCTTTTTGAACTAGATCATAGTCCTCTTGTCCTCTCTGTGACAAGTTCGTTGTTTTTGGTTCCTTTACGTCCATTGTTTTATTTTTCCTTTAATTAATGATATAGAGAATATCACATAAAACAATACATAAACCGCATCCAAAACAGGTGTCCATAGTGTAAGGTGCCTGTCCTGCAGTTTTCTCAAGATGGGCTTACATATCAGCATTATAACTAATATCCTTATTACAATTAAAATAGTTGCAAACATTATACCAAAGTTTAATATATAAAGTATTATTCCTAAAATATAATGAAAAAAATGACTGGAGGAGACTAAGCCTAATAATAATTTATGTCTGTTTTTATAGTGTTTACCAGTGCTAACGTGTCTTGTCTTTTGTCGATAATACGCTGACCAGCTATCAACTGGTGCAGAATATACGTGTGTATTTTTGTTGAGGATAAGTGCAGTGTTGACTGCGGTGGCGACTTGGTTGATAAAAAGATCATCATCACCTGACATTATATGGTCGTGAGAGCTAAAGCCGTTTGCTCGATCAAATAATTCTTTTTTGTAAATCAAATTACGACCTACGCCCATATATGGATGTCCTGCTAACGCAAAGGAGCCATATTGAAGAATAGTAACAAAGGTTTCATACCTAATAAATGTATTTAAAAAACCTGGTCGCTTTTCGTAAGGTCCATATCCTAGTCCAATCTCAATTGGTCCACGGATATATCTTTGCATTTCGCTTAGCCATTCCTCACTAACGGGACAACAATCTGCATCCGTAAATAAAAGCAAGTCATGTTTCGCGGCTTTAATCCCTTGCGCCAGAGCTGGTTTTTTTCCACTACCGGCTGGTTTATCCACAATACTAAGCACACGCAAGTTACTAAAACTAATATTGATATTATTTAATATGTTTCGTGTTTGGTCTTCTGATTTATCGTCTACTACTATCACCTCAAAAGAACGGTAGTTTTGATTTAGAATACGGGGAAGGTTTTTTTTGAGATTTTCTGCTTCGTTACGGGCGCAAATGATAATGGAGACAGGATCTTGTAGATTGTCTGTTGCAGGAGTGTTTTCTTTTTTTGCAAAAACGGCCAGCTGACGAAAATAGTACAACCAGATGAATAACTGCACTGCGGTAGCACTTACAAACCCGATAAACACTAGTTGAGGAAAAAGTTCTGCGGGCATGGAAATTAGATTTACTGAAATGGTTTTAAATGCTCAATAATCTTTCTCCGGTCATTCCATAATTCTGGTTTTGTCGATAATAATTTTTTCGCACGTTGATTTTTAAATAAATCTTTTATTCGCTCTTTATATTTCCAGGCAAATACTCCTAGTGGATAGATACTCAATGCATAAAGTAAGGCAATCCAGACATTATCCACAAAGTTATAAACAACCTTTGTTTGCAACCAATATAAAATCGGCCATAGCACCATCCCGCTCACCGTCTTTATGTTGGAGTCATAGCCTTTGGAGACATTCATTATTTTAGGTAGAACAGCCGGAATGCCCGCCAGCAAAATATTATTAATCGCACCGTATAAAAAGAATGGAAACCCAAGGATAAGTAATCCAATATTTCCCGGCATAGTCAAGAAATTTTGATCGGTCTGCATCTTTTTTACAGTAGCGTCATCCACCTCATACTGGTCAAGTTTGCTTTTATATTCCTGAGCCGCTATTTTTATTTTATTATAAAAACCAGCATCGGACTGATGCAGCTGCTGAATCATTTTTTTTGCGCGCTGAAAATCCGCCGCCATATTTAATGGATGCTCCGACTGTTGTATCTCTTCAAGTTGACGGACAAAAGCATCTTCTTCGTCATCCTTTGTATCCGGCAATAAGGCTTCCATTGCCACTTGTATATCATGGGTCAAGGTACGTACAGCAGCATAGGCATCCGCCTCATAAGCTTCTTTATAATTGGAAACAAGAATAGGATTCCCGGTATTGATAAGTAGGTCTGTTCGGAAAAATCGAGGGTTTTCATAATTCAATCCAAAAGGTAAGATCGTCAAACCCAGTTTCCAATCATTGTTCTTTTCTGCACTAAGCGCGATACGAGCCGTCCCTGTTTTTATCTCATCAATACGTCTTTTGATAACGCTATAACCCTGCGGTGCAATAAACAACACACCGCCCTTACTCAGGTGTTCGTCACATTTGGCAAAACTATTTTCATTACTAATTTTCCGTCCTCCTTTATCTTTGGGCCGCTCGATTGGAATACAATAGAAGGTCGTAAAAAACCAATTCCCGATAGCTGATTTATATAAAGAACCATTTACCAGAAAGAAAGAATGTTTCTTAATCCGGGAAGCCGTATTTAGTGGGTCGAGTAACGTATTGGGATGATTACAGACGATGATAGAAGGATTATCAAAGTCCATCAATTCGGGATGCGTTACCACAGTATTAGGATAAAAAATAGCTAAAAATATTTTAACTATAAACCGAGCGAACTTGTAAAAATAATACCTCAAATCAGGCTTTAAATGTTAATAAAAAATCTTTGATTGATTTATCAAATGCGGCTCCATCTTCTCCGTGAAATTTCACCTCCACCGGAATAGAAAATACTGGTAGTTTATTTTCTACGATAAACGACTGATGAAGTTGTAAGCGCATTGCATCTTTCTCAGTCGTAAGAATCACCTTACGTTTATGCTCCATCTGCGAAAAGCGTGTTTTTAGATTCGACAGGTCAAATTTAGTAAAATAATGGTGATCTTCATATTCTAATAATTTTACTGACCGCACATTGGGTTCCAGATAGTCCAGTAAATACTGCGTACGCGCAATGGCACAGATGACCAACACATCGAGTTCTTGATCCAAGATTAATTGTTGTCGATAATCAAAAATGTATTGTGGCCGTTGGTAATGATAGTAAGAAAAGAAGATTTTTTGACGAGGCAACAGGCCCAATTCTTCCGTCATCTCTTTGCGCTGTGTGTCAGTCAGTACAGGAGGGCATTTGGATACTACCACATAATCGGCACGTTGATAGGCGGATCGCCACTCGCGCAGCCGACCCGAAGGGAGCAAGTAGTCACGTGTATACGGATGATTAAATTCAGTCAACAACACATTTAGCGCAGGCTGAATCGCGCGGTGCTGAAAAGCATCGTCGAGGAGGACGGTTTGAATAGCTGCATTATTTTTTAGTAATTGAGGAATGGCAAAG
>Ga0079203_1002030_pt1 | contig 14032 bp, 12 predicted proteins | sample PorBlaMBantryBay_FD_68602 | JGI IMG/M metagenome (GOLD analysis project Ga0079203, IMG submission 68602) | Marine algae microbial communities from Bantry Bay - Bantry Bay, Ireland | ecosystem: Host-associated > Algae > Red algae > Blade | place: Bantry Bay, Ireland
CCGGTTGGCGACGGTAGAAATTAATCCTGTTTTGTAGCCCATCGCGATATACAAATCGTATAACAAAGTGGCTGTAGTGGTTTTACCGTTTGTTCCGGTAATTCCTACCAGCGCCAATTGTTGCGATGGATGTCCAAAAAAGGCGGAAGCTAACTTACCGAGTGTTTCGGCGCTGTCGGCTACCTGAATGTAGGTGATTTCAGGAAGAATCGTGTTGGGCAGTTGTTCTGCTACTACGACCTTTATACCAGCGGCGATAGCGTTGTCAATAAATTGATGGCCATCGGTGGCGTGACCTTTAACGGCAATAAATAAATCGTTGGGTTGCACCTTTCGGGAATCAAATACCAACTGATTAATTGTCACTTTTTTTGTTCCGATCATTTTGATGATCGGAATATCTTTAAGTATGTTTTCTAGAGCCGTCAAGCGTCAAGTTTGGTAGGAAGAATATAGTAGTTTCTTTATTGCAAAAAGCAATTAGAAACTACCATATTTACCTGTTTCATAGTGTAAGGGGTAAGGAATTTTAAATCCCTTAAAAGCCAATGCTTATTCCCTGTGTTTCAAAAAAAATAGTGTTTCAAAAAAATAAAATAGTGTTTCAAAAAATATTACTTCCTAGTGTGAGGAGTATTTAAAAAATATAGTGTTTTTTCAATATAAATATTCAATCAGTTTCCCAGACGCAATCTAATGGTCTGTCCACGGGCTTTTGTTCCCGCCAAAATGGACTGTTGTTTTACTTTTCCTATACCGGAAATGATTACGTTTAGTCCTTGATTTTCTAAAACATACAAAGCATCTTTGAGCGACATTCCTTTAACGTTAGGAATTATTTCTTTTGGAAAGTCCCTAACTAACATTGTAATTGTGTCGGCCTCAGCTTGCAACACCGTCCAGTCTTTACCGGCATGATTCTCGTGTGGCAATTTGAAATAGTCTAATAAAAAACTCATTTCGTTTTCTTTGCCAATATTCATTGCGGGTAATTCGTAGCTAGCTAGTTTTGGTTTAGCGTAGTTATTAATGCCTCGGTGAAGTTCGATACGGGAAGCAAAACATTTATCTGCAATTTCCCGGAAGACAGGCCCTGCGACATCGGCACCATAGATACCATTCTGTCTAGGATTTGTTACCATCACCATACAAGTATAAACGGGATTTTCTGCCGGAAAATAGCCGACAAAAGAAGCTCGGTGCTTGATGTTGTTTCTAGGTTTAAACTTTCTATAGTCAATTTGAGCCGTTCCAGTTTTACCCGCAAACTCATATTGGTTGGTTGCCAGCTTTCTGGCAGTACCTCTTTTGACTACTCCGAGTAACAATGATTTTGCTTTCGCAATGGTCTCTGCTTTCGCAATATTTTTTTTGATGACCGTCGGTTTGTATTTTCGGGTCGTTTCGCCAAACTGTTGAATTTCAGATACTAAGTAAGGTCGCATCATCTGTCCATCGTTAGCAACTGCATTATAGAAAGTCAGTAATTGCAATGGCGTAATCAACACTTCATATCCAATCGACATCCATGGTAATGTGATACCGCTCCACTCCATCTCTTTATTGTATGCCTCTTTGATAAAGGGAGGTGCTTCTCCTTCGATCTGTATGCCTGTTGGCAAATGAAGATTGTAGCCACGCAATTGATTGATAAATTCAATTGCTCCCTGATCTTTACCGTAGGTTTGTTCCACCATTTTTGCGATCCCTACATTGGAAGACAATTCAAAGGCTCTTCTGACTGTCGTTTCGTTGAGACCGTGGGGAGACGAATCTTCCATGGCTTCATCATAAAAAGTAGTTTGCCCTTTTTCCAAATCGATGGTATCACTCAGCGAGAAAGCGCCTTTGTCTAGTAGTGCCATCATAGGTGCTAGTTTGAATGTAGACCCTGGTTCGATAGCATCTCCGACGGCGTGATTATAGGTTTCCCACAATCCCCCCTTTTCGGTTTTACCAATATTAGCAATCGCTTTTATCGCTCCTGTTTTCACTTCCATGACAATGGCACAGCCATGATCGGCGTCGTGATAATTAAGGGCTCGTACTAATGCGTTTTGAGCGGTTTCCTGAATTTCTACATTAAGTGTCGTTACGAGGTCTTGCCCATTTTTAGGTTCAATTTCCGTGAGGTCATTGACGGGAATCCAGAAGTCGTTACCCACTTTTTGCATTAGCTGTTTACCAGCCGTTCCACCAAGATCTTCGTCAAAAAAACCTTCCAGTCCTACCTTGTTGGCTCCTTCTCGGATATAGCCGATGGTTCGGTGGGCCAGCATTTTAAAAGGTCGATCGCGTTTGCTTTGACGAATTACGATAAAGCCGCCTCCGAATTGTCCTCTATTAAAAAGTGGAAATTTTCTGATGGTTTCCAATTCTGTGTAGGTGACATTTTTTTTGATCAACATGTATCGTTCTCCGGCCGCGCGCTGATCGATGAGCAGCTGACGATATCCACCTGGAGTAAGTTCATAGATATTATCCACGAAAGTAGCCAAGCAGTACGCGAGAGAATCTACGTTGTTCATAAAGGATTCATCGCTCATGCCGGTAGAATTCAAATCCATACGTATTTCAAAGAACGGTAGTGAAGTGGCTAATAATTTGCCATCTTCGGCGAGTATGTTACCGCGCTCGGCAACGACTCTTTCAAATTTCACTTTTTTCTCTCCTTGGCGACGCCATTTGTCCCCTTCTTTAAATTGTATTTTTACTACTTGAGCAAATAATACAATACCAACTACCACAATCATGGCCAACACTCCGTATACTCTATAGAGTACTTCATTTTTAATATCAGCCATAATCCTTACTGCTTCGTTCGCTTTGGCACCATAATTTTTTTAGGTGCTCCTTTTGGTATTCTTAAGCCCTGTGGAGCTACAGCGCTAGCAACTTTAGCGCGGCGTGTGGTGATCATCAAGTCCGACTGAATGGACATGTAGTGCCACCGTACTTCCTGAATTTCTTTTTGCAATACTTGTATTTGTCGTACTTTTTTTTCCGACAAGTGGGCATTAGCAATATAAATCAGGGTCAAAAAACTTAGAAACAAAACAAAAGGCAGGTTTTTGAGAATTAGCGATGCGCTAAGGTTTCCCAATTCAAAGTAGTCCTTAATACTTTTTTTCTTTTTGGCCATTTGGTTCGCTTACTTTTTCTGCAATTCTTAATCTTGCGCTCCGCGCTCTTGGGTTTATTTCTAATTCTGCTTCACTAGCAGCAACTGCTTTTTTAGTAATAATCCGAAAGGGGCGAGTTATATTTCCGTAAAAATCTTTTTCCAATTCACCTGATAGATTTCCTGATTTAAAGAAATTTTTAACCAATCGATCTTCTAGTGAGTGATAAGACATAATTACTATTCTGCCTCCGGGTCGTACTATTTTTTTTGCAGCAATTAGAAAATCCTGCAATACGTCCATCTCTTCATTCACTTCAATTCGGATGGCCTGAAAAACCTGAGATAAATACTTATTTCGGGTTCCACGAATCAGGGGTTGTGTGATGTTCAGTAAATCTCCAATTGTATTGATGGGTTTAATTCTGCGTTCTTTAATGATGGCCATTGCCAGCGTTTTGGAATTTCTTAATTCCCCATATTTACTAAATACGTTTTGCAACTCTTCGGCTGAATAAGTATTTAAAATATCATCGGCTTTACGTTCGCCTTGCTGATTCATTCGCATATCCAGTTCCGCGTCAAAGCGATAGGAAAATCCACGTGCGCCTTCATTTAGCTGATGGGACGAAACGCCCAAGTCTGCTAAAATAGCATCTACCTGTCGGATGCCTTCTAATCGCAATGCTTTATCGAGGTAGCGAAAATTTTGCTGTATAAACGTAAAATTTTCGTTATCGAGCAAATTCGCTTTTGCATCTTCATCCTGATCAAATCCGTAGAGATGACCTTCTTTACTTAAGTTTTTCAGGATCGCCTTTGCGTGTCCTCCCCCACCGAACGTAGCGTCTACGTATATTCCATTTTGCTTTAGTTGCATTCCTTCGATGCATTCTGTCAGCATCACCGGATCATGATAACTCATTATCAGGATTTGGTGTTTCCGTTGTTCCCTGCTGCGGATTGTTTTGGGGAATCGGATTTGGGTATTGATTTGGATTCATACCTGGTGGGTATTGATTGAATCCAATGTTTGGGTTTTGTTGCATTCCCTGATTTGGGGTATGGTAAAATCCAATGTTGGGGTTTTGCTGTTGTCCCATGTTTGGATTATTGTATCCCTGATTAAAGTTTGGAGGGTTTCCAAAATTAGGAGCACCACCAAAGTTGGGAGAGGTCATTGGAGGAAATTTCTTAGGTTCCTCGCTGACCATTTTTTCGTGATTTTCTTTAGACCAAATCTCCACTTTCTTCTTCATGGCCTGAAGTATCACTGTTTTTTTTATTCCAGCGTGTTCGATCAAATTTTTTGATAATAAAATCCGATCTGCGCTATCAGGGCTTACCAGAGAAGTTCCCCGGTAGAAGTAGCGTTTGAATTTATTGGTATACTCATCAAAATCACTAAGCTGATCTACTTTGGCACTTTCGAATTCCCAAACTGACTTTGGGTATAGTGTAAGGTAGGCATCCATTCCACGGTTGATGATACACTCTCCGTCGCCTCCGAATCCCTGCAATTGCTTCAGAAGGGCTGCGGGCAACCGCAGACGACCTTTTGCGTCAATTTTGCATTCGAATTCTCCTATAAGTGCTGGCATTCGGCTACCTTTATACTAAAATGAGTACTAAATACTAGTAAAAGTAACACAAATCAACACATTTTCCCACTTTTTCCCACCTTTTCTACAAAAAAAGTTACCAACACGCTTGTGGTATTGGTAGCTTTTGACAAATACATGGTATTTATCGTAGAATATTATAGCACCAAAATAATCATTTTTTTAGTAAAAAAAGAAAAATCAGACCCAAGTTTTAAGAAGTAGTCTTTTCAGATTTGACATCTGGAGAAATCTTGGTTGCTTCGTAACTATCGAACAATTTTTGCCAGCGCATTTTTATGACTCCAAGTGCTGCTTCGCTAATAATATTGGAATTCATTTTTGAGTCTCCTTTTACCCGATCTTTAAAAGTAATCGGAATCTCAACAATCTGATAACCAAGACTATGTATAGCATACTTCATTTCAATTTGGAAGGCATACCCTACAAATCTTATTTTATTTAAATCAATATTTTCCAGTGCTTTGCGGGTGTAGCATACGAATCCGGCAGTGGGATCTTTCACGTTCATCCAGGTAATGGTTCGCACATATAGGGAGGCACCATACGAAAGCATGACTCGATCCCATGGCCAGTTTTCCAGTTTACCACCTTTTGTATAGCGAGAACCAACGGCCATTCCTACCCCCTTTTGCTGGCAAGCTTCATATAATCGAACTAAGTCTTTAGGATTATGAGAGAAGTCAGCATCCATTTCGCAAATATGATCATACTCATGCCCTAACCCCCAGCGGAACCCAGCAATATATGCGGTTCCCAATCCTAGTTTTCCTTCTCTTTCGAGAATAAAAAGCCGTTCTTTATTATTTACCTGTAAGGTTTTGACAATCTGAGCAGTACCGTCAGGAGAGCCATCATCCACGATCAAGATATGGAAGGGAAGTGGTAACGAAAAAACTGCCGTGATGATATCAGCAATATTTTCTCGTTCATTATAAGTAGGTATGATTACTAACCTTTTAGACAAAGAAATTGGCTTAGTAAAGTAGTGAACAATAAGTAAGGATCAATAAAAGAATAACTGATAGCATTTGGCTGCTTCTCTTGTGCCTATTCTTCCTTGACAAAAAATAAGCTACCCAAACCTTTATATCTTATTCTTTAATTGATCCTAAGGTTAACTACTTCAGGATGAATTAAATCTTGTAAATACCTTTAGGTAAAAAACCTAAACGAATCCTAACAGTTATAGTACGCCACTGGTTAGATAAAGTTTAAACAAATATACTAAAACTGATATTGTGGTGAGTTTTAATAAAATTCATAATAGGCTTTATGCTGACATATTTTGTAAAGCAACCAAAAAGATCATTTGGGAGCATATAAATTATTTTAGCATAAAGTCTAACAACTACCCCCTATTTGATGGGCAGTGTAAACCGATCTGGTTCTGACTCCTGCATCATCTTATAAATACTTTCAAATATTTGCTCTGGATTGGGTTTTGTAAAGTAGTCACCATCCGAACCATAAGGCGTACGATGAGGTCCGGCAGTGATGGTTAGTGGTGGAGCATCCAAGTATTTATACCCACCTTGTTCTTCTAATACTTTTTGTAATAAGAAGGCAGTGGCGCCACCTGGTACATCTTCATCTAAGAATACGATTCGGTTGGTCTTTTTTAGTGATTGAACAATGCGGTGCTCAAGGTCGAAGGGAATGAGGGTTTGAATGTCTATCAGTTCGATAGAGATACCGTGTGTGTTTAAGATTTCGATGGCATCGTTGGCCACACGAATGCAGCTACCATAAGTAACTAAGGTCAGATCTTCACCAGCTAATAGTACTTCAGGAATGCCAAGTGGCACCGTATATTCGCCCATATTTTCGGGCATCGTTTCTTTGAGTCTATAGCCGTTAAGGCATTCTATGACCAGTCCCGGATCATCGCTTTGTAATAACGTATTATAAATTCCAGCGGCCTGTACCATGTTGCGGGGAACTGCGATATACATTCCTTTTAATGAATTGAGGAGCATTGCCATTGGAGAACCAGCGTGCCAGATACCTTCCAGACGGTGTCCACGGGTACGGATGATGGCGGGCGCTTGCTGTTGTCCATTGCTACGATATCGTAATGTGGCCAAATCATCGGAGAGCGGTTCGAGGCCGTAAATTAAATAATCGAGATATTGAATTTCGACGATTGGTCGGAAGCCACGCATGGATAGTCCGATGGCCTGCCCCATGATGGACCATTCTCGGATACCGGTATCAAAGACCCTTTCAATCCCATATTTTTCCTGCATTCCTGCGAAGCCCTGATTGACGTCTCCAATTTTCCCTACGTCTTCCCCAAAAGCCAATACATTCGGGTTTTCGGCAAGGATATGGTCGAAGAATTTATTGATAATCTGATAGCCGTTAATTTCTGGTGCGTCCTCTGCAAACGAAGGAGCGATAACGGGCACGTTGAGTGCGGCGCGTTTAGAACTGCTGTAGAGATTTGAGTAATATCGTTCTTTGCCTAATTCAGTCGAGTCATCCAAAAACTGCTGAAGTGCCACCCGACCTTCATCGTTCCCCGCACCGAGGGTATACCAGGATCGCCGAGCAACTTGTAAGATTTCACTGAAGGATGGATTTATTAGTTTTTGTAGTTCTTCTATGTAGGCTTCACCAGCCTGTTGTCCATCATGTTGGTCAATGAGCTGATACCAGGTCATCAAACCCTTCATTGTTTGTTTAATCGGTTCTGCGAATTTTTTCCATGCACGGATTTTTGCTTCGCGGACGTAAGTCTTTGCTTCTGTTTCAATTTGATTGAGAGTATCCTCGTCTGCGTAATTTTTTTCTAATATCCATTCTCTCATTTTCACGACACAATCGTGTGCACGTTCCCAATCGAGTCGTTCTTTTCCTTTGTATCGTTCATGTGATCCACTAGTAGAGTGGCCTTGTGGTTGAGTAAGGTCTTCCACGTGAATTAAAACGGGAACGTGATCTTTTCGACATAAAGAGATTGCCTGTTCATACGTTTTCCGTAAGGCCATATAATCATAGCCTTTTACTTTATAAATCTCAATTCCAGATTCTTTTTTAGTGCGTTGAAAGCCACTCAATGCCTCAGAAATACTTTGCTTGACTGTTTGGAATTTTTTAGGAACAGAAATACCATATCCATCATCCCATACCGAGATGGCCATTGGTACTTGCATCACGGCAGCAGCATTCATGGATTCCCAAAAAATACCTTCACTAGTACTGGCATCACCAATCGTACAAAAGCAAACCTCATTACCATTTTTCGAAAAACCGGTTTTATTACGAAGTGCTTCCAAACTACGGTAAGTCCGAGAGGCAGAAGCCAACCCGAGGCCACGTGCCATCTGTCCGCCGGTAGAAGAAATATCGCTAGAAATATTGTAATGTTCGAGATGATTGGTCCACTCGCCGTTTTCGTCAACGCTGGGGCTGGAATAGTGGGAATTCATTTGACGACCGCCAGAAAAAGGATCATTAACTGCATCGGCATATAGCTGGGCAAAAAAGTCTTCTACGGTACTGAGTCCCATGGCAAACATAAAAGTCTGATCTCGATAATAGCCAGAACGCCAATCTCCTTTTTGAAAAGCACGAGCCATAGCGACCTGAGGAACCTCCTTTCCATCACCGAGGATACCAAATTTAGCCTTGCCTGTGAGGACTTCCCGACGACCGAGAATACTTGTTTCGCGGCTCACACGACAAATCCAGTAATCTTTAAGGATTTCGGCAACGAGCTGTTTTTTATTGGGGGTAGCACTGGTTATCTTTTTTATCACGTCAGAATTTTCGATCATTACAAAGTATTTTAATTTGGCTTTTGACCATTAGTTAGGGCATAATTTACCTGAGGTAGCGTCAGGACGTATACCTATAGGGCTGATATGGCTAAAATAATTTGGTAGTAAAAAAGTTCAAAAGTAGCAGCCAAAATGGTTAAATTTTCCTATGACTGGCTTTTGCAAAATTACAAATAAACAAGGGATAATTAGGTCTGTTATTATAGAAGTTAATAGACAACATCCCGTAAAAGATACGAAAATTCAAGGATTAAAGGGTATATTAAATTAAGGTTAGGTTAAAATGGTGTATTTTTTGTGTCCAAAGCAGTAATTGAGCGTCTAAAAAGAGAAACAGATTAAACAAGTTAGATATAATGACGTTTTAACGTTAGTTTAACGGCGAAAAAAAGAGTAAAGTCTTTTGATTTGCCTTAATTTGATTTACATTTGTAGCCTATTCTTTCATGAACCAAATATAAAAGATAATGAAAAAGATATTCACACTATTATTAATGATTGCTTTTGTAAGCACTATCAGCATTGCACAAGACGCACAGCCTGCATCTGCACCTGCTGAAATAGCACCTGTAGACGGACCTGTCATGACTTTTGAGTCAATGACCATGGACTATGGTACGATTGAGCAAAATTCTGATCCATTGAGAAGCTTTATTTTCACCAATACAGGTAACACCCCTCTTCAGATTACTCATGCTAAAGGTAGCTGTGGTTGTACCGTTCCTGAATGGCCAAAAGAGCCAATTATGCCAGGAGAAATGGGCAAAATCAATGTTCGTTATGATACCAAGCGTATTGGTAAATTTGTAAAGTCAGTGACTTTGACCACTAATACTACAGCTGGTAAAGAAAAGTTGACGATTAAAGGAGATGTTTTGAAAAAAGCAGCTGAACCAGACGGATTGCCCGTAAGCGATAACATTCTTATGCCAAGCGGTAATTAATAAAAGAATCTAATATTTTGTACACGCTGTGTACGCTGTATACGCAGATAAATTAGAAAGCCCTTCGATTCAATTGGATCGAAGGGCTTTTTAGTCTTCAAAAATGGGTTATTGAAAGGATAGAGGTTGTTGAAGTTGTTCACAAATTTTCCTGGAAATAAAGAAAACCCTTGTTTTTATTAAAACAAGGGTTTCTAACCCAAACAAATAAACACAAAAACTACTTTTAAATAATTTTGTTAGGACAATTATAAGACCTTTAGTAGTTATTCCCAAGCTTTTAGGCAAAAAAGTGTGACATACATAAATCAACCTAACAGTATATATCCTTGTTTGGGATACTGCTTTTTTTCAATATTTGTGACTGACTTATTTAAAAGTATATAGTAAATTAACGTCACTAATTTAGTTATTGTCTCTAGTCTTTGTCAGATCAAGAAAATCCTGAATCGTAGTAGCGAGTGCAACGCGCTCTTGTGGGGCATACAGCAAGCGAATTTTCGCCGTTTTAGGGCTTTGAAAAACCAAATTTGAACCATCTTGAATATATTTCTGCAATTGCATCAAAAACTCAAACTGTGATAGATTATCTTCTTTCGGCCAGCCAATAATCTGCATCGAACTATCCTTGGACATTTTCGCCAAAACTACTTCTGTAGGTAAATTTCTCGTTCCCATATTTAAGTACACTTCATCCTGCAACCAATTGTGGATCAGTACAGGCCAAATCTTTGGCTCCGTGGTTTTCGTTTTTTTGCTAAAAATTTTAGGATGATAGTAATCCAATTGGGTGGTTGGATCACGAAAGGTCTGATACTTCAAGCTTCGAATGTTCTTAAAATATAAAACGGATGGATCGTTGGTACGAAAACGACTATTACCATCTTTAGTGCCCTGATTCCCATTAGGCTGACAGCCTGATAATAGGAATAAACAAATACAACCTGCTAATAATGAGGCAAAGGTGTTGGGAAATAGGAGATTCTTTTTATCTTGGATCATAGCGTGTAATTAATTAATTAAAGAAAAACATGAAGAAATACGTAAAGTTCATCCTCTCCGCTTTAATTTGCGGTGGACTGACTTGTTTATTGAGTAATCCTATTCCACAGACCAAGATTCCTGCTTTGGGGCCATTACTAAGTCCTTTTACTGGATTTTGGCAAAATTCAGGTGAAGAAGAAACAGAAGAAGAAATTTTATTAGAGAATAAAAAATTAGAAAAGCCAGTCCGTATCATTTTTGGCGATCGGCGAGTACCTCATATTTTTGCTGAGTCTAATAAAGATGCTTTTTTTGCGCAAGGTTATTTACTGGCAAAAAACAGGCTTTGGCAAATGGATATCGCTACCCGCTCAGCCGGAGGCCGGTTAAGTGAAGTCATGGGAGAAAGATTGCTAAAACGTGATAAGCTCCAACGCCGACGTGGGATGGTCTTCGCTGCGGAAAATGCTATTTCCGCTTGGCGAGAAACCCCGGAATTTGCTTATGTCGAAGCGTACACCAATGGGGTCAATGCCTATCTGGCGCAACTCTCTCCCGCTGATTATCCTATCGAATACAAACTGATCAATTACGCTCCCGAACCCTGGACACCCCTCAAAACCGCTCTATTCAATAAAGCAATGGCTGAAACGCTTTCCAGCGGCGATCAGGATTTAGAAATGACTAATCTAATCAAGCTATTGGGTGATTCTATTGTCGCTGAACTGTATCCGGATACTTTTTCAGATCAATCTCCGATTATTCCTAATGAGGTAAGTTATGATTTCCAACCAGTTGCTGTTCCTGCAAGTACGTCTACTCCACTCAGTATCATTGACCATCGAGCGTATGCCAAGCATCCACCATTTTTAGGTAGTAATAACTGGGCAGTTTCGGGAAGTAAGACCGCTTCTGGTTATCCTATTCTTTGCAATGATCCACACCTGGGATTGACATTGCCTTCTACGTGGTACGAGCTACAAATCAAAACACCTGAGATGAATGCATACGGGGTTTGTTTACCTGGCGTTCCCGGTATTGTGATTGGGTTTAATGAAAACACGGCGTGGGGTGTTACAAATGTAGGGCACGATGTGGTGGACTGGTATAAAATAAAATGGGCGGATGATGATAAAAAAACCTACTGGCTGGATGGTAAAAAAGAGGAGACAAAAATAAAGATTGAAAAGTATGAAGTACTGGGAATAGGGACGGTTTATGATACGGTTCATTATACGCATTGGGGGCCTGTTGTATACGAAGATGCAGGACACCCGGAACAGGATTTAGCGATGCGCTGGATGGCCCATGATCCGGCAGGCAATGAGCTCAAAACGTTTATGGGATTGAATACCAGTGCCAACTATACTGACTATCGAAAAGCGATTACCAACTTTGCTTCTCCCGCTCAAAACATTGTATTTGCAGATAAAGAAGGAAACATTGGAATAACGGTACAAGGAAGGCTGCCCCTACGCTCGAAAGGACAGGGACTGACGGTACAATCAGGAGAAACACGTAACAACGAATGGGGTGGACAGATTCCAATGGAACAATTACCACACGTAAAAAATCCGGAAAGAGGGTTTGTTGCATCGGCTAATCAAAAATCTACCGGATTAAATTACCCTTATTATTATCATTCCATGCGAGGTGGATTTGAGGCTTATCGGGGCAGGACTTTGAACCAGAAACTGAGTAGCATGAATCAAATTACCGTGGACGATATGAAGGCGCTACAAACGGATGTGTATGGACTAAAAGCGGCGGAAGCATTGCCGGGATTAATTGCTTTAATGAGTAGTGAAGCGCTGGATGAAACGGGAAAAAAATATTTGTCTATACTCAAGACATGGAATTTTGAGTATGAAGGAAAAGCTGCTGGTCCGATTTTATTTAATGAATGGTACCGCAACTTTTATAAAAAAACCTGGGATGAAATTTACAAACTGGATGAAACAGCGGACGTTGCTTTTCCACAAAACCGACAAACGATTAAGATGCTAAATACTAAACCCGATCATCCTTTTTTTGACGACCAGTCTACTACTAAAATAGAAACGGCAAGGGAAATAGCGTTGATAAGTTTTAAAATGATGCAGGAAAAAATTAGTAAATGGGAGCAAGAAGGAAAACCGTTTGAATGGTCGGCTTATAAAAAACTGGACATTAATCATATCGGATTTATCCCTGCTTTTTCACGTACTGATTTAAAGGTCGAAGGAGACTCTAAAGCGCTCAATGCGATTGGCCGAACCTGGGGGCCGTCGTGGCGAATGATTGTAGCCTTTGGGCCAGGGAAGCCTAAGGCTTATGGCATTTATCCTGGAGGGCAATCGGGGCATCCAGGGAGTCGGTTTTATGATAATATGCTGGAGGATTGGGCGGAAGGGAGGTATTATGAGTTGGAGTTGATGGATGACTAAATAAACCCAAAGGGTAATGCCTGACAAGGCATTAATGAAGGAACTGCGAAAGCGGACGGATGAGCTTTTTAATATGCAGATTTTTTGATAGTGGATATATCGAGGCTTAATTTAATAAAAACAACAATTATGAAATTTATTGTAGCGTTAATTGGGATGATGGCTTTGAGTTTTTTGGTGGGATTGTACTTGCCTTGGTGGAGTATGGTCGGCGTTTGTTTTGTGTTTGGAATATTTTTGAAAGGGTCTGGATGGCAGCATTTTTTGTGTGGACTGGTCGCTATGCTTTTGCTTTGGGGACTCGGTGCTGGATGGTATTTTCATACAGATAGTTATATTATTGCGCATCGAATGGGAGAATTACTGGGTGGAATAAACGGTGCACTGATGATGTTGGTGACCGCTATTTTGGGTGGACTGATGGGCGGTTTGGGTGCATTGAGTGGTGGGTACTTTAGGAAATTATTTGTTAAATAAACTTGCAGAAAGAAGGGGAACATCCGTATCTTTACTAGTAGAAGGGCAAAGCATTAAACAACTACACCCCGTTAATTGTCATAGGTAGTAGGCGATAATTCGTTCAAAAAACGTTAAAAATTTAAATTAGATGGATCCATATCAACAGGCAAGAAAAACCGTTCGCAAAAAAAAGGCTTTTTATCAACATCTAGGCGCCTACCTTGCCGTCATCGGTTTTCTATTTACGGTCAACGTAATGGATGGACTGTGGGAATTATGGTTTATCTATCCGGCGGCTGGCTGGGGAATTGGACTGGCTATACATTACCTAAATACCTTCGGTTTCCCGTTTACCAAAGGCGTCATGTCACCCGAATGGGAAGAGCGAGAAATTGAAAAAGAAATGGACAAACTAGAAGGTTTCCCCGAACGACCAGAACCGGATGAGGAATTAGAACTAAAAGAATTCAAAAAACTGAGAAGTGAATGGGACGATCAGGAATTTGTGTAAACGTATAAATAAGGTGTTTGTCAAGGACTCCAATAAGGTTTTATTCTAACGCTAAAAGCAGTTATATTTGCTGCATTTTTAAGCTTTAAACATACTATCAAAAAATGTTCGACACCTATATTGACCTCATCGCCCGCAACACGGGGATACCTACCCATAAAATTGCCGCTACCATAAAAT
>Ga0079203_1002031_pt1 | contig 14024 bp, 15 predicted proteins | sample PorBlaMBantryBay_FD_68602 | JGI IMG/M metagenome (GOLD analysis project Ga0079203, IMG submission 68602) | Marine algae microbial communities from Bantry Bay - Bantry Bay, Ireland | ecosystem: Host-associated > Algae > Red algae > Blade | place: Bantry Bay, Ireland
AAAGAGCTCTAATAAAGGCTTTTCGACTTCATGTAAAGAATCAACTTTTAAGTCTGAGGTGTGAAAAACCTAATAATCCTATGATAGATTCGGGTTTTCCACCGAAAAATCGTATGATCCAATCAAACCTGTTTCTCAGCTCTTCACTGAGCCTCATTCGCTGTTGCAACATTTGCTTCGTTGCCCACAAACTGTAAATGACTTTCTTCCGTAGATGCAGCAGTTTACTCTTGTGGAGGATAAGCAATTGCGTGGATTTCCTCTTTGACTTTCGCAAAGGGAATTTGCTCTCCTTTTTCACCTTTTCTTAAAGATCCTCTTCTGCGAAATCGATTCAACATCACTCGCATTGCTACAATATCCTTTGGTGGTTTGTCCCTCAACATTTTGTATATCTCAAATGTCTGCTGCATATTATTGGAATGTAGCACTGCAAGTGAAAAATCCAAAAAAGCACCGAATTGACAATGATTTCTAAGACGCTCTTGGGCCTCAGTATCAAAGGCCCTCAGTTCATCTGTTGTAATTTTCGAGTAACACATGTCGTGCTCCTATGTTCAATGAATGCTTGCTAAAAATAGCGTAATTTGTAAATTTTGTAAAGTCTAAATACTTCGTAGGATAAAAAAACCGAGACGCACCCATGGGATACGTCTCGTACTAATTGCACATAGTGTTTTATGTGCCGATCCTGGATTAACCAGTTTGATGGATACCATCAGCCTTGGTGACATCGCCGTCATCATTCGCTGCATCGAGTGGTAACTGCACAACATTACGATCAATATCTGTTGTCTGCTCTGGCAGTCGTTCAAGTTCTGCCAGGGAGTAAATCGTGGAGCCAACAGTGTCCCATGTGACTTTTGTATTCATCCGCTTTTCGTCGAGAACGCTATTGACAACTTGATACAATGTTGTTCTGTGATTGGCAAGAGTGCCGCGAACAGGACTCCCATTCGCCTCTTCCACAACTTGCTCAAAGGTTTTGCCGGCAGCGAGCTTTGCAAGCAACGCAAGTACCGCTGGCTTACTGTGAAGCCTTGCTGCTGTACATGATATAACTCCATCTTTCTTGTATTGATCCAACATTTTTTGTCCTCGGACTTTATGAGCGCACGAAGTTGTACGCAAAAAAATATTACACTATAAGACATACTCTGTCAAGAGTAGAAAGTTTTATCAAAGGTGTGATCCAATCTGCATTAACGCCATCACTCTTTCACTATTGAAACCTACGGAACAGTTACCTGTCTCGAAAAAGCAATCAACTCAATTTGCTTTTTTAGCTCTGCAAACACATCACTTCCCTCAGATGGTTTGCGGAGTAAATCTTCACCATATACCCTCTTCAGGACTTGCATGAGTTGATTGGCTTTTACGTTACTCTTGAGACCGCGGTTAATGCGGTACTCCCGCAATGCTTGCTCAAACGACTCTGAGATCATTACAGACACGGCAGCATCATAATAAGAACCCTTTGAGAAATACCAACGCAATCGCGCGAGACTCTCAGCACTTAATAAGCAAGAAACTTTATGTGTATACCTTCTTGTAAATGAACACATCAGAAATCTCCTCAGTGATTTCTTTAAAAGTATCACATAAAGTATCTTCTGCATAACTACAAATAATCTCTTGCATGCTACAATGACCTCATAAATACTTTAAGCATCGCTATGAACAAACACCACACCATCAACTACATCGAGCTTCCCTCAACGGATCTCACCGCGACAAAAGATTTTTATAGCACACTCTTCGGCTGGTCATTCACAGACTGGGGACCTACCTACAGTAGCTTTGACGGAGCTGGCGTAAGCGGTGGGTTTGATTCCACTGGCGAAGCCAAGCCAACCAAGGAAGGTACAAAAGTCATCCTCTACAGTCAAGTCCTCGAAAAATCACGTGATGCAATCAAAGAGTACGGGGGAGAAATCACCAAAGACATTTACAGCTTTCCAGGTGGAAGACGCTTCTACTTCCTCGATCCCAGCGGCAACGAACTGGCCCTATGGAGTGAGTAATATCAAATCAAATTAACTGCTATCTAATGGGACAGATTCCCAGTCAAGACCCGTCACTCGTGAGTGACAGGTCAAGCTGAGAATGACACAGCCCTGATTTTTTGGATAGTCGCTAATTAATGATGTTATACCACTACAAAAAAAAGGTGTTCACATCTCATCTCTTCACTCTCACCTCCTTGTTATTCCGTAGCCTTGGCGAAGGCTGATCACCTCTCTATTCTCATCTCTACCCCCTCACTTCAATCACCTTCTTATTTCCAGACATAAAAGGTTGCAAAACTTCTGGGATTTTGACACTTCCATCAGCTTGTTGAAAGTTCTCGAGGATAGCAATCAGCGGTCGTACCGATGGTAGTACCGTGTTGTTGAGCATGTAGACATGCTGCGTCTTACCATCTGCATCTTTGTAGCGCGCGTTAAGCCTGCGAGATTGCCAGTCGAGGAAATTGCTGGCACTTCCCGTCTCACCCCAGCGATCAAGTCCTGGCATCCAGGCTTCGAGGTCAAACATGCGGTACTTCCCTGCACTCATATCCCCTGTACAGATGATGAGCTTGCGGTATGGCAATCCCAGTTCTTTATGCACCTCCTCTGAGATCCCAACCATTTCTTGTTGCAATTTCTCAGTCGCTTCCACATCTGCAGGTGCGATGACGACTTGCTCGATCTTCATAAACTCATGCACACGGTAGAGTCCTGTAGTGTCTTTTCCGTGACTGCCAATTTCACTACGATAACACTGAGAAAACCCACATAACTTCAGTGGTAAATCTTTTTCTTCGAGCACTTTATCAGCGTAGTAAGCCAAAAGGCTGGGCTCAGATGTTCCCACAAGATATCGAGGAGAACATCCACAATCAACCTCATTAGCGCAATTTGGCTGACATCCGTCTAATTGATAAATCTCATCAATATCTGAATCATACTCCACACCTTTGAAGTATCCCGTCCCAAACAGAGCTCGCTCTTTGACGATCGTCGGTGGGATCATCATGGTAAATCCTTTGGAAACCATTTTCTGCGCAGCGTACATCATAAGCGCCATGACAATCTCTGCACCTTCGTTCTTGAGGTAATACCCTCGATACCCTGAGACTTCCGCACCTTTTTTGAAGTCTACAATATCAAGCATCTCCGCAAGCTCAACATGCGTCCGTGGCGCGAAATCAAACACAGGCTTATCACCTTTCTCGTATGCTACGACGTTTTCATCTTCACTTGCCCCGACAGGCACATCTTGAGCAGGCACGGTCGGCACACTGACCATAAGAGACATGTATTTTTCCTTGATATCTCGCAACTGTGGCGTTTTGACTTCAAGCTTTGCTTTGATCTCCTTTCCTTTCTCAATTGCCTCTGTGCGTTCAGTGTCATTCTTCGCTGATGTGATCAGATCATTGATGTCATTTTTCATAGACTGCAAACTCTCCACCTCTTGCATGAGGCTGACACGTTCTTTATCAACACTCAGTAACTCAGAAATATCGATCTCAATGTTCTTATTCTTGGCAGCTTCTTGCACTTCTTGGGCATTCTCTCGTATGTATTTGATATCAAGCATAAAATATAGTTTTAGTCAGTCGATTTTTACCATATAGCGAAAAGTATAAAGTAATCATAAGTATATAACACTGTTAGACACACTGCAATATTCAGTCCCTTGCGGTGAGAATGATGTATCAGACATTCCTATAAAGCTCCGCATAAGCTTCAGCAGCATGACTCCAAGAAAGCTCCTCAGCAATCTGGAGTGATTCCTGGCCCATACTGTCACAAAGAGTGGGATCTGTAACAAGTTTTTCTAATTTCTCAGCGATATCATCACCATTAGAAAATGCGATCATATAACCATTTTTTCCATCTTTCACAAGCTCGGCACTACCACCAGTTGGCGTCATCAGCAGAGGCAGGCCACTAGCAAGCGCTTCCAGCACATTATTGCTCATCCCCTCATTAAGCGATGGCATGAGAAAGACGTCAGATTGTTTATACATATCAGGCGCCATCTGCTTTGTATAATACCCCGGAAAAGAGATCGCCTTATGCACGCCAAGTGCTTGCGCCTGCCCTTTAAGCTTGCGCATGACACCACCGTCCCCCCCAGCAATAATCATACGGACATGCGGAAACTTCTCATACAACACTGCAAACGCATCGATTGCATCATGAAATCCTTTTCTATACGTCAAACGTGCAGCGCATAATATAACAAAATCTCGCTTTTTATCCTCTACCGTACGCTTGCCAGGATTAAACGACATTGTATCAATACCATTAAAAATCTCTGCAAACTCTTGTTTTGTCGAAGACTGCTGCGCTAACTCTGTAAGCCCCCGACTATTGGTAACCACATGAGAAGCTTGCCACCAAATCGTGCGAATCAGCGGTGTAAAAAGACAATACACAAAAACAAATCGCTCACTATAGCCTGGCACATCCGCACCTCGTAGTGAAACGATATACGGCAAACGAGCGAAGATCTTAAAGTATAGCGAAATCGCCCCACATGGAATGCCAAAAAAGCTATGTGTCAAATCATACTTGTTTTTTTTGACGAGTGTTCTCGCAAAAAAAAGTGATCGCCAGGTATATCGTAGCAACTCTTTTTGTGACTGATAATTGAGATTATCATCATTTTTTCCAATCGGGACACGATAGATCGTGATGTTCTCACTAAGCCGAATCACCTCATGCTCGCTACCCAAAGCACTCGTCACCAAATCAATTTTAATATCTTCATAAACAGGATCATCTTTAAAAACGCGAAAGATCTGCTCCGTCGCATTTGCTGCTCCACCGCCAAGTGGTGGGTATTCATAGTTAAAAAAGAGAACCCGCATACCGTGTCTTTATCTGTAAAATTACCCAATCACATCACGCCGACCAATACTCAGATACGAAAACCCCAAAGCCTGCAACTCCTCTGGATCATAGAGGTTGCGCCCATCTACAATCAGCGGCACATTCATTGCATCCTTCATCCGATCAAAGTCAGGAGCGCGGAATTGCTTCCATGGCGTCGCGATGATCAGACCATCGACATCTTTCAAAATCTCATATTCATTTTTTCCGTAGACAATGTCCGATGACTTTCCAACAGAGGTGAAACTTTTAAAGGTATCCATCGCCTCAGGATCATACACACTCAATTTTGCACCTGCTCCTACAAGTGCCTCGGCAATCTCCACAGCCAGCGACTTCCGTACATCATCTGTTTCTTCTTTAAAGGCAAGTCCCCACATGGCAAAATGCTTACCCTTCACAGCTCCCTCGTGGAAGCCAAGAATTTTCTGTACAAAGAAATCTGGTTGCTTCTGGTTAACGGTCTCCACACTGTTCAAAAGATGTGCTTCAAGTCCATATTTTTTAGAAGTGTTGATAAGCGCCTGCACATCCTTGGGAAAGCATGAGCCCCCACAGCCTGGGCCAGGATAGATAAAATGCTTTCCGATGCGAGGATCACTGCCAATCCCAGCACGTACCTGTGTGATATCAGCCCCAACTTTCTCAGCTAATTGCGAGAGCTCGTTCATAAACGAGATCTTGGTTGCTAGCAAAGAATTAGCCGCATATTTGGTAAACTCAGCACTAGGACGGTCCATAAAAATCAATCGATTCTCTTGGCGCATGAGCGGCTTATAAAGATCAGAGATCAGACCTTTTGCCTTCTCAGATTGTGTTCCAACGATGATACGATCAGGTTTATGAAAGTCGATAACCGCACTCCCCTCCTTGAGAAATTCAGGATTAGAGACAACGTCAAATGCATAATTTATACCCCTTTCTTCCAGAATATCTCTCACTATTTTTTCAACTTTTTCCCCTGTCCCCACTGGAACTGTAGACTTGGTAATAATGACTTTATACCCACCCATACGCTGTGCCACGCTACTGGCAACATCCAGTACATATTGCAGATCTGCACTACCATCCTCCATGGGTGGTGTGCCCACTGCACTCATAATAATCTCACCATGCGCAACGCCAGAAGCCACATCCGTCGTAAAACTGATTCGTCCTTGAGCAACATTTTCCTTAAGCAATTCTCGCAATCCTGGCTCATAGATGGGACACTCACCTGCTGTGAGCTTTTGTATTTTATCCTCATCGATATCAACACACACAACTTGATGTCCGATATCTGCCAAACACACTCCACTGACAAGTCCGACGTACCCCGTCCCAAAAATCGTAACTTTTTTCATAAAAAATTAAGTTCTAAAAAGATAAAATGCAACACTACAAACGTTCTGTAATGTTCTTTGTCGCATAGTTCATCCGACCGCGCATCTTGTAGTAATTTTTCATCACCATATCTGCCAGCAATCCAAACACAAAGAACTGTACCCCAAGCATAACCAGAAATACGCCCATAAGTGGCCAAATACGATCTGAGAGAGACTCTCCTAAAAAGATCTTTACATATGCCATCCAGGTAAGGATGATCGTACCTAATGAGATCAAAACCATACCAGATCCACCAAAAAAGTGGACCGGTCGCGACGAGTAGGAACGCCAAAACCAGATAAAGACCATGTCCACAAAACCTTTCACCCCACGCTTCCAATTATACTTCGTCTGACCTGCAATACGCGGACTATGTGAAACCCTCACCTCACCAACACGCCAACCGTCAAGCTCTAGTAAAGCTGGTATAAAACGGTGCATCTCACCAAAGAGGTCCAAATCCTTCAAAGCTTCAGATTTGTAAGCCTTCAAAGAACAGCCACTGTCATGGATCGAGTCCTGTAGGAGCACTTTACGCAAAAGGTTTGCAGTGCGAGAGAAAAAACGCTTTGCAAATGAATCTTGACGTTTAAATCGCCAGCCAGAAACAATGTCAAAACCCTTATCCATCTCAGCCAGAAGCAAAGGAATATCCGCGGGATCATTCTGTAAATCACCATCCAGCGTAATAATGATTGCCCCACGCGCAGTCTTAAAACCTACGTCAAAAGCTGCAGTCTGACCAAAGTTTTTACGCTGCTGAATAAGCGTCAACGGTCGTAAATCACGACACATTGCCACGGTCTGATCAATGGACCCATCATCCACGAAGATGATTTCAAATGGGCGGCGAAGAGCTTCGCAGGCCAAGTGAATTTTTTTGTGCAGCGCAGAAACATTATCCTCTTCATTAAAGAGTGGCACAACAACTGAAATTTTCGAATCGGACATGAGAGATTAAATAAAAATTAGCAACGACAACAATACCCCAATTGTATGATAAATACACCCAAGGCGCAATCAAACAGCGCAAAGGGATGAAACCACGAATAGTTCATCCAAAACCCATGCTATACTACTACTATACAATTTAGAATATTTTCATGAAACCAAAACCTTTTACTAGGGAATCTCAGCGAAATATTTTTCGCTCCCACAAAAACATCCTTATCGCTGGGGTATTACTTCTTCTAGCTATAGGCATTATCTTTTCAACCAAATCTCGTATTGGCTCTGTGTCAAACACAAAACCAACAAGCATTACCCATGAATCAACCTCCAGCGACCTCGCTGTACAACAAGACTTAGAAATCCTTGGGACTCAAGGCCTTGAGCGAGAATTCTTCCAAGCAGACATTCCAACGCCAGCCATTGACATCAGTGCAAGTGATGAATTTTTAGCAAACCCACCAGATACAAAAATAACCCCCCTACCCACAGAACAGCCAAATACACCACAACAAAACCAAGAGAAAAAAATCATAAAAAATGGGTATCTTTCTTTTAGTGTAACCAATATCGAAGTAGCAGCTGACACAATCACAAAAGTAGCCAAATCCAATGGTGGCGATAGCATGTCTCGCGATATCACAGGAGAAGACCAAAGAAATCGCCTTGGGACAATGACACTACGTATTCCTTCTGAAAATTTTGAACAAGCTTTTGTCGCTCTCAAACAAATCGCTTCAGTAATCCACTCAGAGTCCATAAGCACCAGCGATGTCACGGAGCAATTTGTCGACACACAAACACGCTTATCTACCAAAAAATCCCACGAACAAAGACTTGTCAGTTTTTTCGAGGAAGCTGAGGATGTTGAAGATCTCATTCTGATCGAAAAAGAACTTTCCCGGGTACGTGGTGAGATAGAGCTCATCGAAGGTCGTCTAAACAGGCTAGAAAGCCAAACATCCTTTAGTACCATTACAATTAGCTTAGAAGAAGACGTGCAGTTTGGCGCAAAAAACCAATGGCGACCAGCACAGGTCGTAAAAGACTCCGCCAATGAGCTCGTCACTCGATCACAAAAACTCATCGATCGCCTGATTATCATTTCGATCTCTTCATTACCACTCATAGCCATCTCATTGATCGGACTAGCCATCGCGTACGCGGTGATCAAAAAAGCAATCCTCGCATACCTCAACTATCTCGAGAAAAAACGCTAAAACACTTCAGTAATAGCATACTGATTACAAGGATTAACGAAAAAAACATGAAAATACTCGTCACCGGTGGGACAGGTTACATTGGCTCGCATACTGTCATTGAACTCATCCAAGCAGATCACACACCAATCATTGTCGATAACCTCAGCAACTCAAAGCGAGAAATTTGCAACAAAATCGCCCAAATTACCGGCAAAGAACCAATATTTATAGAGGCTAACGTCTGTGATGCTCAAGTACTAGATGGTGTTTTTTCTGACCACCCAGATATTCAGGGTGTGATCCACTTTGCAGCATTCAAATCTATAGATGAATCCCTCGAAAAACCACTTGAGTATTACAAAAATAATCTCAGCGGACTCATTGAATTGCTACAAGTTATGAACAAACATGACGTAAGCAACATTATCTTTTCTTCTTCAGCTGCTGTCTATGGCACACCGGACACCAATCCACTTACAGAGCTTGCCGACAGAAAACCTGCCACTAACCCCTACGGCAAGACTAAAGCGATTTGCGAAGACATCCTCCAAGATGTCTCTAGAGCCACAGATCTCAAAGCTCTCAGTCTGCGTTACTTCAACCCTCTCGGTGCGCACCACAGTGCCCTCATTGGTGAGATCCCAGCAAGCACTCCAGCAAATCTAACACCTTACTTGATGGAAGTAGCTGCTGGAAAGCGTGAGACACTACATGTATATGGCAATGACTATCCCACTCCTGACGGTACCTGCATCCGCGACTTTGTTCATGTTGTAGACCTAGCGCAGGCCCATATTAAAGCCCTTGACTATCTCATCACTAAATCTGAGCAATCCTACGAAGTCTTCAACGTCGGTACAGGCAAGGGCACAAGCGTCATGGAACTCATCAACACCTTACAAGAAATTACCGACAAAAGCATACCGTTCATAATCAAAGATCGTCGCCCTGGTGACGTCATGGAGTGCTTCGCAGACGCTTCTCTGATGAAGAAAAAAATCAACTGGAAAGCCCAAAAAACCGTCAAACAAGCCTTAAAAGACGCATGGAGGTGGGAACAAAAAAGATAAACGAAGGCCAACACACTACTATGTTATAATGCAGTATGCATAGAGCTCTCGCTCTTTACCGTTTCTACCAGCCAAAAACGAGCAGGTATTGTTGAGCCAAGTATTTCTAAATCCCGTCGTTCGTCCTATCGCTCGTAAACAACAGGACTCACAAGTAACGCACCGCAACGGTACTGAAAAGTGAAAGTCGTAAGCATATGAATAAACAAAAAAAATATAAGCGCAACCCAATAAACCTTGTCGCCATCATTTTTTTCATGGCACTACTCTTTCCTTTGGGCGCATTTGCACAATCAGACAGTGCAAAAGTCTATCGCTTTTACAGTGACAGCTACCGATCACATTTTTATACCAATAGCCTCCGTGAGCGAGATACACTCATTGATACTAACCCTAACTGGTGTTACGAAGGAATAGCCTATCTCACACCTACAGACACAGATATGGTAACACCTCTTCACCGATTTTATTCTCCTACTTACAAGTCACATTTTTTTACCATTTCTCCACAAGAAAAAGACTTCTTGATCCAAAATGATGGCAATTGGAACTACGAAGGTATTGCCTACAATGTCTCAACCAATAGTTCAGGTAATCTTCCACTATACCGTTTTTATTCACCCGTATTCAAGGCCCATTTCTTTACTATAAGTGAGGCAGAAAAAAAACAACTCATCACAAATGATGCAAATTGGAACTACGAAGGTATTGCCTTTTACGCAAGCCCTGGGCCGCGTGAAATACCTGAAACACCCTGTGGGAGACCCATCCCAGTAGGTGCCGTAGGTCCAGATATATCCGTAGGACTCGATACATACGAAAGGGATGACATTCGTGAGGATCCAATCACACTCTCCGCAACGCACGCTTTCAATGCACTTGATACTGATGGATCCATTTTGGGAACTATAAAAAAAAGTGATACCGCAAAAGTGTTCTACGATGGAGACAGCATGCTCAAACTCGTTATTGGCGACAGCGAAAAACTTGTCGAACGAGAAATATATTTTGAGTCCCTCTCATCGCAAGATGATAATGCAATTATTTTTACGATCTCTCGCCCAAACTCAGACTACGATGAATTTCGTCATAGCATGAGAGTCCGCTACACAAAATCAGTCAAAAGAATTTGGACTATCAACACCCTTCCCCTCGAGCTCTACGTATGGGGGATTGGTGAAATAACAGCAACTGGGCCCAAGCAATATAATAAACTCATGGCAACAGCCTTTCGCACGTACGGATACTGGAAGCTACAAAATTCAACAACCTATGCCGCACAAGGATTTACTGTAGTTGCTACTCCAGCCAATCAAATCTACAGTGGCTACAAATGGGAACAACAATATCCTCGTATAAGGGAAGTAGCTATGGAGACACAAGGCAAAGTAGTGACATATGATAATGAAGTGATCCTCCTTCCCTTTTCTTCTTGGACTGACGGTAAAACAAGGCACTATCTCGATGGGCACTGGGGTAGCAAATGCAACAAAGACCCAAAACAAAAAGTAAGCAGCGTCTTCCCATATCTTGTAGGTGTAGACGACAGCCAAGGAGAGCACCCTTCTTCTTCAACGTGCGAACTTGCCGCAGGCGGTAATCACATGGTCGGCATCAGTGCTAATGGAGCTCTCAAAAGAGCCAAAGATGATGACAATTGGGACGACATCTTACAACACTACATCACAGACAGCGACGTAACCACCATCTATTAAAGAAGTGCGACTTCATTGTTCGTAGATACAAATTCATAAAACGCACCGCAATGCAAAAAACGATTATTACACTTATAGCCTTTGTTCTCAGTATCCTCGCTGTAGCATTTACGGTATTTTCTCAAAGAACCCAAACAGACCGAGAGCAAATCACTGTCACGCCAAACATCGACCCACAACAAGAGCAAGAACTCTCAAGGGAACGGTTTGAACAAGAAAATACACTTCAAGAGCAGACAACACTATCTGAAGATGACAAAAATGCTCAGCAGCCTTCACAAGAAAAAACGAGCGCTTTCCACATTACCCCAAAAGACTGCGCTAACGAATGTGAAAACTTTACCCCAAATTCTGCAGGATGGCGGTATTGCGCTACAAGATGTGATATAATACCTGTACAAGCTGTTGCCATAGAATGCGACGCAAAGAGCGGACTTTCCAGAGATTACTGCCTGAGAGATGCAGCAATAAAAGACAACAATCCCAGTGGCTGTGAGGAAATAGCTGACAGAGGTATAGCCGAGCAATGCACAAATAAAATCATAGAAAGTCTTGTTGATGGATTCTAGAATTCTCAGAAACGACACGCAGAAAAAACCACAAGATGGCCAATTTTCTGTTTCCTCTGTTTACCTTATCATGACTTTTCTAGGTCTAGCAGTCCTACTTCCTTCACAAACCAAAGCAAATGATCAGGACCTTGCGCGCGCAAACGGTGTAATCGTTCAATTCAATGAAACCAGAGGTCCTGCAAGCACGGCACCTCAAATGCAAGAAAGTCTTGGAAATAGCGCTCAAATTGTTGATGCGGTAGAAGATCTCAACATCGCGCTCGTCAAAGACCAAAGCCAAGATATTGAAGACCTTATCGAGGAACTAGAAAAAAATGAAAACGTGAGGCGCGTTGAGCCAAATCTCAGCAGAGAATTTGCAGCATTTATACCCAATGACTCCAATTTTTCTAACCAATGGTCTCATAGAAATACCGGTCAATCAGTCAATGGTAGCAGTGGACGAAGTGGATCCGATATTGACTCCACAATCGCTTGGGATAACGACAAAGGGAGTTCAAAAAGTATCATCGTAGCAGTGATAGACACGGGAGTAGAGTACACGCACCCTGATCTCGCAGCCAACATGTGGGATGGTTCATCTTGTGTAAATGATTTTGGTAATACTATTGCAGGTGGTTGCCCTTTCCACGGATGGAACTACGATAGCAATAACAACAATCCGATCGATGACGGTCAAACAAACTCCTCCTACACAGGTCACGGAACATTTGCCGCCAGTGTCGTTGGCGCTGTTTCAAACAACACCCAGGGAATCTCTGGATTTTCCAGGAATAACCAGCTAAAAATAATGGCGCTTCGGTTTAATTTTGACGTCTTCTCAGAGATCAAGGCCATTAATTTTGCAAAATTTAATGGCGCAAAGGTAATCAACGCCAGCTACGGCGGAGGTGGTTTCTCACAAATAGAGTCCGACGCCATCGCAGCTTTCCCTGGGGTCGTCGTCGCTGCTTCAGGCAATGGCGGCTCAGATTTTGTTGGAGATAATGTTGACAACGAAGCCTTCTACCCGTGCAACTACAAACTCACTAACATCATTTGCGTCGGTGCTACAAATCAAAATGACCAACTAGCCAGCTTCTCCAACTTTGGCGCAGCAAACGTTGACATTGCTGCTCCTGGTGTAAACATTCTTGGTATATATCGTGGCGATTACCTCTACGGCAACGGGACTTCATTTGCCGCACCTTTTGTTAGTGCAGCTGCTGGCATGACCTACCTCAATAACCCATCTCTGAGCCCGTCACAGGTCAAAAACATTGTCCTGACGCAATCTGATTCAATAGGAGCGCTCAATGGAAAAATTGCAGGGGCAAGACGACTCAACTATGCAAAAGTGCTTGGCGCGCAAATTCCGGATGTTTCGCAACCTACAAATCCATCAGAGCAAAACACCTACCGTTTTTATAGCCCAGTTTACCAAGGCCACTTTTTTACAACATCAGTCGCAGAGAGGGACAGCCTTATAACCTCCGATCCAAACTGGAATTATGAAGGTGTCGCTTTCAAAACATACAAAAGCACAATCAACTCTCAAGTGAAGCCAGTATTTCGATTTTACAGCAATAACTTTCGCGCTCATTTTTATACCATCAGCGAAGGAGAGCGAGATCTCCTAATCAATAACGATCCAAACTGGAATTACGAGGGAATTTCCTACTACGCAAGCAGAGTCATCAACAGCGATGTACAACCCCTCTACAGATTCTACTCACCCGTTTACCGAAACCACTTCTTCACAGTCTCTCAGGGAGAAAGAGACAGCCTGATCGCAAACGATCCAAACTGGAGTTTCGAAGGAATCGCCTACTACCTTCCAAAATAATCATTACCCAACTCCAAAACCGTACAGGTATTACACACAAATCTGGCACAGCTCGCTTCACACCACCTGAAGCCACCTGCCAAGTAACCTTCTACATACAGAAAAGTCTGTAATCTTACGCTACCTCACCCAGAAAGCGAAAACTTTTTCATAGTTAAGCCATCTCCATTTAACCACTTCCCATAAGATCAACACTGTGTCATTCTCAGCTTGCACCCAAAGAGCATACCAACTGGGCCTTCCTGCCGATAGGCAGGGATCTACCAGTGCAAACGCACTGAAATCTCCTGTAATAAAGCCGTTTATGATTTCCCGGAGGCGATTTTTCTCTCTGAACGAAGTGAAGAGTGTGAAAAATCTCTATCCGGCCTGCCTGCCGGTAGGCAGGGATCCAGGGAGTATCAATAAGCCCTAGGTTTAGCATTTAATAATTTTTTG
>Ga0079203_1002038_pt1 | contig 13996 bp, 6 predicted proteins | sample PorBlaMBantryBay_FD_68602 | JGI IMG/M metagenome (GOLD analysis project Ga0079203, IMG submission 68602) | Marine algae microbial communities from Bantry Bay - Bantry Bay, Ireland | ecosystem: Host-associated > Algae > Red algae > Blade | place: Bantry Bay, Ireland
GCACCTTGGCCTGTCCCCACGCACATAGTTACTGCACCGTACTTGCCTTGCATATTTTGTTTACGCATTTCATCAAATAACTGTACTGAGAGTTTGGCTCCTGTACAACCTAATGGATGACCTAAGGCAATGGCGCCTCCGTTTACGTTTATAATATCTGGATTTAAATTTAATTCTCTTATTACAGCTAACGATTGGGAAGCGAACGCCTCATTTAATTCGATAAGCGATAAGTCATCTTGTTTTAAACTTGCCTGTTTTAATGCTTTTGGGATGGCCTTTACTGGTCCAATTCCCATAATGCGAGGCTCTACACCAGCTGCTGCATAGTTTACTAATCTTGCAATTGGTTCAAGATTTAATTCTTTAACCATGTTTTCACTCATTACCATTACAAATGCTGCGCCATCACTCATCTGCGATGAGTTACCAGCAGTTACACTTCCGCCAATAGCAAATACGGGTCTAAGTTTAGCTAAAGCTTCTTTGTTTGTACCTGCACGTGGCCCTTCGTCTTTAGTTACAGTATAGGATTTTGTCGCTTTCTTTCCATTAGCATCAATATAAGTTTGTTCTACTTCGATGGGTACAATTTGATTTTGAAAACGATTTTCTGCCAACGCTCTTAAAGCTTTCATGTGAGAGTTATAGGCGAACTCATCTTGGTCTTCGCGAGACACATTAAATTGGTTAGCAACGGCTTCCGCAGTATTTCCCATGCCCCAATAATAATCTTCATGACCTGCTTTTACAATGGCATCGTAATTTAATTCTGGTTTAAAACCCGTCATAGGTACGCTACTCATACTTTCTGCTCCACCAGCAATAATACATTCTGCCATTCCAGCTTGTATTTTTGCAGTTGCCATAGCAATAGTTTCTACTCCAGAAGAGCAAAAACGGTTAACGGTTACTCCTGGTACATCGACAATTTCTAATCCCATGAGCGAGATTAATCTTGCCATATTTAAACCTTGAGCACCTTCTGGCATGGCGTTACCAACTATAACATCGTCAATACGTTTTAGGTCTAAACCTGGCAATTCCTTGATCATGTATTTAATGGTTTCTGCTGCCAATTCATCTGTTCTTTTAAAACGGAATACTCCTTTTGATGCTTTACCAACTGCAGTTCTGTATGCTTTTACTATATATGCTGTTTTCATTTGTTTTTTTAAGATTAATAGAATTAAGACACAAACAAGACTTATATCTTGGATTATTTATTACTGTTTCTTGGTTCTAATTTCTAAGCGGTTTCCCTTTCGTTAACATGTGCTGAATGCGTTCTAAAGTCTTACGTTCTGTACAAAGCGAAAGGAAAGCTTCGCGCTCTAGGTCTAATAAGTATTGCTCACTTACTAAAGTTGGTTCAGATAAATCTCCACCAGCCATAACGTATGCTAATTTGTTTGCAATTTTCATATCGTGTTCAGATATATATTTAGAATCTTTCATAGAATTTGTACCTACCATAAACATACCCAAGGCTTTTTTACCAAGTACCTTTACATCAGTACGTTTTACTAATTGTGTATAACCTGCATCTGCCATTAATTTAGCGTGTGCTTTTGCTATTGCAATTTGGCGATCCTTATTAACTACAACAATATCTTTTCCTTTTTGCATAAGACCTAGGTCGAAAGCCTCGTAAGCAGAAGTAGATACTTTTGCCATACCAATAGTTAAAAAGTATTCTTGAAGTGTATTTAATTGTACATCACCTTTTTTAAAGGTGTCTGAAGCTCTTAAAGACATTTCTTTAGAACCTCCACCACCAGGAATAACACCAACACCAAATTCTACAAGTCCCATATACGTTTCTGCTGCTGCTACAATTTTGTCTGCGTGTAATGAAATCTCGCAACCACCACCAAGTGCCATACCATGCGGTGCAGAAATTGTAGGAATTGAAGAATAACGCATACGCATCATTGTATCTTGGAAATACTTGATTGCTGCGTTAAGCTCATCGTATTCTTGTTCGGCTGCCATCATAAAAATCATACCTATATTAGCGCCAACCGAGAAGTTTGGACCTTGATTACCAACTATTAATCCAGCAAAATCTCTTTCGGCCATATCAATAGCTTTATTTAATCCTGCTAAAACGTCGCCACCAATAGTGTTCATTTTAGATTGGAATTCTACATTAAGAATGCCATCGCCTAAATCTTGAACAGAAACACCAGAGTTTTTGAAAACTTCTGTGGTTTTGCGGATATTATCTAATATAATAAATGAGTCCTGTCCAGGGATTTTAGTTTGTTCTTTTCTTGAAATATTATAGAAATATGTTGCACCATCTATAATAGAATAGAAGCTATCACTACCAGAAGCAATCATATCATGAACCCAGTCAGCAGGTTTTAAACCCTCAGCAGCCATCATTTCGATACCTTTTTCTACACCAATGGCATCCCAAATTTGGAAAGGCCCATGTTGCCAGCCAAAACCAGCTTTCATAGCATCGTCAATTTTATAAAGTTCATCTGAAATTTCAGGAATACGATTTGAAACATAAGCGAATAAGGCAGCGAAAGTCTTTCTGTAAAACTCTCCGGCTTTATCTTTTCCTTTTACTAATACTTTAAAGCGATCTGCAACATTATCAATTGTTTTAGTTAATTCTAATGTGGCAAATTTTGCACGCTTAGATTCACGATATTCTAACGTATTTAAATCTAAAGTCAATATCTCTGAAGAGCCATCCTCTTTTCTGATTTTTTTATAAAACCCTTGTCCTGTTTTACTTCCTAACCATTTATTTTCCATCATCGTATTGATGAAATCTGGTAATTTAAATAGTTCTAAACGTTCGTCTTTTAGGCAGTTTTCTCTAATGCCGTTAGCAACGTGAACTAAAGTATCCAATCCCACGACATCTACAGTTCTAAAAGTTGCCGATTTTTGGCGACCGATAACTGGACCTGATAATTTATCGACTTCTTCAACTGTTAAATCTAAATCTTTAACTGCGTGAAATAAACTTTGAATACTAAAAATTCCAATTCTATTTCCAATAAATGCAGGTGTATCTTTAGCAATTACAGATGTTTTTCCTAAAAATTGTTCTCCATAACCACTTAGGAATTCTAAAACGGAGGCATCGGTTTTTGGGCCAGTAATAATTTCGAATAATTTTAAGTAACGTGCGGGATTAAAAAAGTGTGTTCCGCAGAAGTGTTTCTGAAAATCTTCACTACGACCTTCACTCATAAACTTTATAGGAATACCAGAGGTATTTGATGTAATTAAAGTTCCTGGAGTTCTGTATTTGTCTAATTTTTCAAAAACTTGTTGCTTAATATCTAGTCTTTCAACTACAACCTCCATAATCCAATCCACGTCTTTTACTTTAGTAATATCATCTTCTAGATTTCCAGTAGTGATACGATTTTGAAATGACGTGTGGTAGAGTGGTGCTGGTTTCGATTCAATTGAAGATGTTAAAGCCTCATTAACTAATCTATTTCTAACAACTTTGTCTTCTAAAGTTAGGCCTTTTGCTTTTTCTTTTGCGTTAAGTTCTTTTGGTACGATGTCTAATAATAAAACATCAACACCAATATTGGCAAAATGACAAGCGATACCGCTTCCCATAATTCCTGATCCAATAATGGCTATTTTTTTAATTCTACGTTTGCTCATCTTATTTTAAAATGTGTTCTTTTTGATTGTATATTTTTTTATTTGATATTAATTCGTTTATTGTTTCTGTAACCTCTTGAAAATGTTGTAATTTTTCTTCAGAAACGTGTTGTTTAATAGTTTCATTAAACGTTAAAACCCGTTCTCTAGAGTACTCTCTTTTTTCTCTTCCAAGTTCTGTTAAATGAATTAAAACACCACGACCATCTTCTGGATTTGGCTTACGTTCTATTAAACCAAGTTCATCCATTTTTTTTAAAATACGAGATAGGCTAGTAGCTTCCATTCCCATTATTGGGCCTAGAGAGGTTGATGGGGTTCCATTTTCAGGATCTATACTTAGCAAAGTAAAACCAGTTGCCATTGTAGAGTCGAACTTGGCTGCTTCTTCATTATACATTTTATTTACTGCTAACCAAGTAGTGCGTAGTAAATAATCTATGGTTTTTTCTTTCATTAAAATTAAATTGGGTAGAGTTGCGAATTCAAATATAGCGAAAATTATTATGCATGCATAATAATTTTCGCTATATTTGAATTTAGCATTCTAAATAAATTGTGAATACAGAATAATAAAGTTCTTTTTGCAATCGTTTTATTGCATTATTCAGTTTTATTTATAAGAAGTAAAATATTTGTTTAAATATTTATTTATAGAATAAAAAAGCTTATTCTTTTATTATTTTAAATTTTTTAAAACCTTTATCGTGTTCTATATCAAGTATATATATGCCATTTGGTAAATTAGAATATTCTACTACAGTAGATTCGCTATTATTTTCATTTTCTTTAATAAGCTGTCCATGTATAGTATAGAGTCTATAATCATAATTTAAAGCATTGGTATTGATATTTAGTTTGTATTTAACAGGATTAGGATAGATTGTAAAGTTACTTTGCATAAAATCTGGTGTACTTAAACTACCTGTATTTATAATTGTCACCTTTAAATCATCAAAATAAAACCCATCTTCTTGAACAGCACCGTCGGAATGTAATAGAAAGCGAATTAGTATAGTATTGCCTAAATAATCACTTAAGTCTATGGTTTCTAGAACCCAATCATTATTTTTACCATCATATAACGGCTCATTACTTGCTCCAGATTGGTTAGATGAACCAATAGTGGTAAAATTTCCACATTGTGGTATCCAACTAGAACCAGAATCTGTAGAGACTTGTATTTGCACATAATCATAATCTTTTTCAATACTCCATTTAGCATAAAAAGATAATGTGGCATTATTTGCTACTGTTAAATCAAGACTATTAAGTAATGAAATTGTATTGTCTGAATTAGCACTATAATTTCCAGTTGGAGAGTCTGTAATAGAACTACTAGGTGTATTAAATTCTGTGGTAGATATTCCCCAAGAACTAGTAGACCAATTTGTTGATGTATCGTTTCCAGACTCATTTAGAATTGTAGTAGTAGAGCCAAAAGTTCTTGTTATTCTAGTTTTTTTATCGTAGAAACCATTGTTTACAACAAGATCATAACTAACAGTGTCGCCTGGGTTAATACTAGAGTTAAGATTTAAAATTATAGTATTAGATTGTTCTTCTTCTAGCTCTAATCCATTATGATTTATTGGAGCTCCAACAGACATAATATTTGAAGTTATAGGATTGATTGAGACTGTGAAATCACCATTTGTTAGTCCAATACGCTTGATTGTGTAGCTTGATGAAGGAGATGTAGTATCTATAAAGAAATTAGAATTATCTTTTATATTTGCTGCATTACCAGCAATTTGAGCAGCAGAAATATTTAAAAATAACATATCTTTACATATAGTATTTATTTGAGAAGCTGGTGGCCAGAAATTTTTTCCAATTTCTGGAGTCATTGCAAATGTTTTATTTCTTACACCACCACCAACTTTATTAATTACTCCATACATAAAGTCATCACTACCTCCTGCTGCTGCATATAATTCTGAAGCCATAATGTTTGAATATTCATTTTTCTGAACCATATACTCAGAAATAGATTTAAATAGTGATTCGTCTGGAGTGGGTTGATTTTCAGCATAACCATACGGTAATAATAATAGATTACTATAACTATGAGCGTTTAATGCTATTTTAAAATTATTTTGTTCTACCAACCATCTTATTGCTTGATTTTCGGGTTCAGAAAATACATTAGCACCAGCATAAGTTTCTCCATTTGGTCCTGATGTTCCTTGTGTATTCCATACTTCTGTTCCATTAGGTTTTACATAAGAGTAATTTCTATTATTATCAACACCAAATGAGCCTCCATTATTTCTCCTGTTTTTTCTCCATAACCCACCACCATTAGGGTTTGTAGCTTCATTATATATATAGCCATCAGGATTTATACAAGGAACAAAAAATAGTTCTGTATTATCTACGATAGCTTTTATTTCTGTACTAGTGTCATAATTTTCTAGTAAATACCACATGTAAAAAATTGTTTGCTGAAGTGACATTGGTTCTCTAGCATGATGAATTGCAGTGTATAATACCTGCTCCTCTGAAGCTGTTTCATTAGATGTTGGATTATCAGAAATTTTTACATATTGTAGTTTTCTACCTTCAAAGGTAGTAAATGTACTTATATCTTCTCTTGTTGTAATAAGATTAGGATATGCTGTTTTCATATCATCCAATTCCTGAAGCATTTCAGAATAGGTTAAAAAACCACCCATAGAACCGTTATTAAAATTTACAGGTGTAACGTAAGAAATGTCGTTATTAGAACAACTAGGGTTTTTTTTTTGCTTTTTTGAAACGTACGATTTGTGAGAAGGATTATTTTGATTGATGTATTGTTTTTGAACATCATCTATTATAATTTCAACTTTAAAGCCTTCTTGTTTTATTAAATTTATATTTTTTACTGAAAATATAGATTCAAAAAAAACATTTTTTTTATGATTACCATGGTCTAAAGCTAAACCTAAATCTGATAATTGCTTAAAATCATTTTGAGAACTATAATAAATTTTTGCTTTTTGGTACTTTTCTTGTGCGAATGACGCAAAACTTAATAAAATTAGAAGATTAACTATTAATTTTTTCATTTTAAAATATGTTGAACATTATAGTTGCTAATATAGCACTTAAAATACTAATAATCTTGATTTTACGTGTTGTTTTTGTTTTAAATTAGTATTTGTATGTCTATAAAAATTTTAACAGCGATAGATTTTATCATAAAGATTTTGATAGATGTTTTTTATAATAGATCGTTTCATTTTCATGGTAGGTGTTAAATGCCCTCCATCTATAGACCAAACGTCTGGTGTGAGCTCAAAACGCTTTATTTGTTCCCATTTGCCAAACTTTTTGTTGCAAGTATCTATTTCAAGCTGAATACGGTCTTTTATGTCTTGAGAATTTGCAATTGCTTCTCCAGTTTTTTCGATGTTTTTATTTTTTCTATCTATCCATTCTTTTATAAAATCGAAATTAGGTTGAATAATTGCAGCAGGCATTTTTTCGCCTTCACCAACGACCATAACTTGTTCTATAAATCGTGATTGTTTTAATTCGTTTTCTAATAATGGCGGAATAACATATTTACCACCAGAAGTTTTAAACATTTCTTTTTTACGACCAGTAATTTTGAGAAAACCACTGTGGTCAATATCTCCTTTATCACCTGTGTGAAAGTACTCTCCAGTCATTACACTTGCCGTTTTTTCTGGATCTTTATAGTAGCCCATCATTACGTTTCGACCTTTAACTAAGATCTCTCCATCTTCTGCTATTTTAACTTCTACACCTTTAATAGGTTTTCCAACTGTTCCTAATTTAAAGTTTTTGTTTTTATACATTTCTACCGATACTACAGGTGAGGTTTCTGTAAGACCATAACCTTGCATCACTTGCATTCCTGCTGCAGAAAAAATACGAGATAAGCGCACTTGTAAAGGTGCAGAGCCAGATACCATTGTTGTTAGTTCTCCGCCAAGTGCTTCTCTCCATTTGCTAAAAATTAATTTGTTAGCAATACTAAGTTTAAAGTTATACCAAGCTCCATTTATTCCATAAGGTTCCCATTCTTCTCCAAGAGCAATTGCCCAGTGAAAGAGTTTGCTTTTTATTCCAGTTAACTCTGCACCTTTAGCAAAAATTTTATCGTAAACCTTTTCTAATAGCCGTGGAACAACACTCATTAAATTGGGCTTTATTTCTTTAGCATTGTCTCCAATTTTATCTATACCTTCAGCATAATAGATTGAAACACCAGCATGTTGGTATATATAAATAAGAACACGCTCAAAAATATGACAAATAGGTAAGAAGCTTAATACTCTTGGGTTTTTACCAGAAAGCGGTAATCTCTCAACACTATTTAAAACGTTGCTTGTAATATTATCGTGAGATAGCATGACACCTTTAGGTTTTCCTGTTGTACCAGAAGTGTAGATAATAGTTGCTAATTCTTCTGGTTTAACATTTTTTTTTCTATCTTCAACTTCTTCTTGATTGCTCTCATCTTTACCAAGTTCGAATAATTTAGAATAATGTTTACAGCCATCAATTGTATTAAAAGAATAGATTTCTTTTAATTGAGTATTTGCTTTTATTTTATTCACTTTTGCTAATACTTCTTCATCGCTAACAAAGCAATATGTAGAACCACTGTGGTTTAGTACATATTCATAATCTTTTGAAGAAATTGTAGGATAAATAGGTACGTTTTGAGCACCTATTTGAAGCACACCAATATCCATTATATTCCATTCTGTTCTATTAGTTGAAGAAATTATAGCAATTTTATCGTTTTTTTTAACACCCATTTTAAGTAATGCTCGACTTACAGCATTAGCTTTATTTAAGTATTCCTTAGTTGACATTGGTGTCCATTCTCCATCATATTTGGTAACTAAAGCAGCATCAAGATTGTGTTTTTCAAGCTGATAATATGGAAAATCGAAAAGGCGTGTAATCTCTGTCATTAATTTAAAAATGGAATTATAGGTATTGCAAAGTAAGGGTTTTATTTTTATTTTAAATATTTAACAAAAAAAGGAACTGTTAAAAAGCTCCTCTGCTAATTGATAAATAGTGGAAATTTACGCTCTGTTAAGTTAATTTAATAATTAACTATTCTATAAACTAAGTATTATTACAAAAAATTTTAAGAGATTTAAATAATAGTAATTTGCTAAATTATTCTTTTATAATTTTAAATGTTTTGACTTTAGTTTTTGTTTGTAGTCTAAACAAGTATATTCCATTAGCTAAATTTTGTAAATTAATACGAGTGGAATTTGTAATATCTGTTTCTACTTTACCCGATTGAATATGTTTTCCTGTAAGATCGTAAATTTGATACACGCCACTTAAATCTTCTTTTCCTTTTAATATCACATCTGATTTAAAAGGGTTTGGATATAATTTAATACTATTTATTTCTAACGTATCTAAACTTAAAGTGTCATCATAACAACTTGCAGGTACTTTATGAGTATCTTTTATTAATTCTTCTATTTTTTTAGAATTAAAACTAGTGTTGTTAGTGTGGTCAAAAAACGTACTATCAATTATTGTACTTGATACACCTAGGAAGTTTTGTAAAATAGTACCAAAGGTTTGGCGATAATCATGCTGAACAGTTTCAATTTGGTAATTGTTATTATTAGTAGCCTCTTGTAAATCTGGATTTGTACCAGAAACGCCACCCTCAATTGGCTTACCAAATACAAACATTGGTGATATTTCACCATGGTCTGTGCCTAAACTTCCGTTTTCTGCGGCTTTTCTTCCAAATTCAGAAAAAGTAAGTCCTACAATATCTTCTGCTAATCCTTGGTTATTTAAATCTGTTAAAAAAGATTCTACTGATGAAGATAAATCTTGCAATAAGTTATAGTGTTTTCCATTTGGATTTCCAGAGTCTTCTATTTGGCCATTATGTGTATCAAAACCAGATATTCTTACCATATATACTTTAGAATCTAACCCGCCACTAATTAGTTTAGCGACAGTTTTTAATTGATTTGATAAATCTGTATCTTGGTAAGTACCTGAGTTTGTACCATTATTAAAAGCCCCAGAAATAGTTTGCGAATATTGGTTAGAAAGAGCGTCTGTTTGTATTATATAATCTAATTCAATACCGTAATCTGAATTTGGAATATTTGTTGGAGCTTGACCAGATAAACCATTTAAAATAGAATAAAAACCAGCAGGATCTTGTCCTGTAATATTTATAGACATTCCATGTTCGTTTTCTCCGTGGAAACCTAATGAAGTTTTATTAGAGCCTATTTCTACTGCTAGTGGATAATTAGCATTTAATTCATTTTGATAAAAAAGCTCCATGTAACGTCCTATCCATCCTGAGGTTTCTCCATTTAACCAACTATTACCATCATTCCCAGTTAAATATAAATCTGTAGAGGTAAAATGGCTTTTGTTTGAGGATGGATAGCCAACGGATTGAAGGATACGCATCCATCCTTGATCGTAAAGTGATTTAAAGCCTGTTAATGCAGGATTTAGTCCTATTTGTTGATTGTCTGGTAACGTACTATCTAATGTAATGTAACCATTTGTTCCAGAATTTCCAACTTTTATATTGGGTCTAAGTGAGCTATAGATATCATATTGGTTAATTGGTATTAATGTGTTCAGTCCATCATTTGCACCCGCTAAATTCACTAACACTAATTTTCTATTAGAAAAATCACATGGGTTGATAGATAATTGTTTTAGCATTGCATTTAATTCAAGAGGAAGTAACCCAATAGCTGCAGCACTTGCAGAAAGTTTAATAAAATTTCTTCTTTTCATTTGATTTTTTTAATTACATTAATTGAAATTCCGGAGCATTAACCATGCTAGTAATTAGTGCGTTTAATCTAACTCTTACAACATTATCATCTCCACTATTTATGTACTCAGTCCACGCGCTTGTCCAATAAAAGTCTGGGAAACCATCTAATGTAATACTAGCAAAATAATTTATTCTATCGGTATCAATATCTTCTGGATACATAAGTTTTGAGATTTCTGTTACCAAACTTGTTATGTTGTTTGGATCCTCTATATTATTTTCAACAAAAAGAACAGTATCTAAAACCACTTTAATATTGGCGTTTGAAGAGATTGTATTTTTACCTCTAATAAGGCTTTCTACAAACTTATAACGAGATATGATTGTGTTTGAGGAAAACCAAAGTCTATCAAAATCTGGTTCTTGATAATGCGCGGGATAACCAGCTACACTATCTGGATCGAAAAAACTCATTCCAGATCTTGGTAAAAAAATATTTGACATAAATCTATTAAAGAAATTATGATAATAATCTAGAGCTGATGTATTGGGGTCTGGTAAGTCAACATTAAATAGAGTAATTACTTCGTTCGTTAGTTGTAGAGGACTTTTAACTATAGACCCTACTATTTGATTTGTATTGTCACTATCATCTTCATCATAAAAATGTTCACTAGTTAGTAAAGTAGTTACTACAGGTAATATTTCAAAGTTATTAGAAATTAATTGTTGGGCAAGAGGTGTAATAATATCGTTCTCAACAGTGCTATCCCATTCGCTTTTAACAAAATAGCGATATAACTTTCTACAGTATGCTTTTGCTGTTTCTTCTTGAGAGAAAATCATGTCAACAAAATCATCTAGTTCTTGATCCATACCATTTTGAGTAGATCTCCCTATAATAGTTTGATTACCAAAAGCACTACTAAATGTTTTATCACCTGAGTCGTGCCTATTTTGTTTATTTACTCCTTTAGGCAAATTTGTATCTGGATCTATTATAGATCTGTCAATTTTCTTTTTAAAACCAGTTAATACTCTAGCTGCTTGTTGTACATCTATTTCAGTATAATTTGTATAATTACCAGCGCCTATTTGCGGGCCTTTTAAAATAGTAAATAATTCTAGAAATTCTCTAGCGTAATTTTCATTTGGATTATTAGCGTTATTATTAGTATTGTCTAAATAATCTAACATTGCATTATCAAGTGTTACTTTTTTTGCAAAGGTTTTTATATTACCCATAGCATAAAAATCTAATAAACGCAAGTAATCAAAGTGAAAAGTAGCTGCTCCAGAGCCATTTTTACTTGCTGTAAAGCTAGTAAAAAGAAAAAATGATAATTTATGTTTAATCGTTATTTCTTTAATGCCATTATACCACCACCATGCGCCTATGTAGTTTCTTTTTCTTCCTTGAGAAGAAAAAGATGAAGGGTTTTCACTAGAACTCGTCCAAAAGCCATCTGCTTTAGGATCTTGAGGTTCTGATATTTTATAATCTGTGTCAACACTCAAAAAATCTAACGCTTCAGATGCTGTCATTGAAGCTACAGCATTAATATTAATTTTAGAAAAATTAAATGTTGCTCTTCTTAGTAAGTGTTTTGCTTTTCGCAATCCAAGAACTGGTGCATATGTATTTAATGAGGCCATAGGTTTAAACTTGTTTGCTTTTAATTTTTAGTATTAAACAAATATATAATTTTTTTTTTGGTATTAAAATTTTAATTGTATATAGGAAAATGAGTTCGATAAAGTGTTTTTATTTATAGCTTAAATACAGATTAATCATTTGGTTTTAAGTGCTTTATTTAGAGTCTTATCTGCAAAAAACAGGAGGTAAAAACTTTTATTTATAGGTGTTCTTTTTATTTATTACAAGTTTGCTTTCTATCTATAAATTGCTAAATTTAATTTATAATAGACCTTAATAAAAGTTTTTTAATGCTAATTTTAATTCTAGTTATTGTTTTTCAATCCATAGTCTAGCATTAACAAACGCTTCAAGCCAAGGTGAAACTTCGTCTTTTCTATTTGTTGGATAATTAGCCCAATTCCATTGAAATGTAGAACGTTCAATATGTGGCATAGTTACCAAGTGTCTTCCAGTTTTATCGCACAACATGGCGGTATTAAAGTCTGATCCGTTAGGATTGTTAGGGTAATTTTCATAACCATATTTAGCAACAATATTATATTGTTTTTCTTTTTTGGGAAGGTTAAATTTACCTTCTCCATGAGAAATCCAAACGCCCAAAGTTGAGCCTTCTAAGGTGGATAACATTACAGAATTGTTTTTTTGAATTGCTACAGAAGTAAAGGCACTTTCGTGCTTTTTAGAATCGTTATGTATCATTTTTCCATGCACATCGTGTTCAGGATTTATTAAGTCTAATTCCATAAATAATTGGCAACCATTGCATATGCCAACAGACAATGTATCTTCACGATTAAAGAAATTATTAATAACCTTATTCGCTTTTTCGTTGTATTTAATGGCTCCAGCCCAACCTTTTGCAGAACCTAAAACATCAGAATTACTAAAACCACCAACAGCTCCTAAAAACTGAATGTCTTTTAAATCTTCACGACCAGAAATTAAATCGGTCATGTGTACATCTTTTACATCAAAACCTGCTAAATACATGGCGTTTGCCATTTCACGTTCAGAATTTGAGCCTTTTTCGCGAAGTATTGCTGCTTTAGGACGCTTATTCTCATTTCGAGGGGTTTCCGACGTGACAATCTCAACATTTTTAAAAGATTGCTTCCCAGCGTTCGAAATGACGTCTTCTAGTTTTCCTGTAAAATGTTTTGGAAAAGTATATTTTAATGGCTGATTTTTATAATTATTGTAACGTGATTCAGCTAGATTATTTGCCGTTTGTTTTTGGTCTAAAAGATAAGATGTTTTGTACCAAACATCTCGCAAACGAGACACTGTCATTGTAAAAACCTCAGCATTGTTAATTATGTTAAGTGTGTCGTTTTTTGTTACTTTTCCTATGTTAAAATATTCAATATTTGCATCAGTCAATATCTTTTCAATTGATGAATCTTTAGACTGAAAAACAATACCTGAATTTTCTGAAAATAATAATTTTGTTGAATTTTTTTCAGCTAAATCGGTAACATCTAATTGCGCACCAAGATTATTATCTGCAAAGCATAGTTCTAACAAAGTAGTAATTAACCCACCAGATGCAACATCGTGTCCTGCAACTATTTGTTTATCTGTTATTAGTTTTTGAATAGTATTAAAAACATTTTTTACAAATGCAGAATCCTTTACATTTGGGGCATCATTACCAACTTTGTTTAATATTTGTGCAAAAGAACTTCCTCCTAATTTAAATTCGTCTTGAGAGATATTAATGTAATAAATATTACCACCATTTTTTTGTAGAATAGGTTCCACAACATTAGAAATAGCGTTACAATTTCCAGCTGCAGAAATAATTACTGTTCCTGGTGAAATTACATCTCCATCAGGATACTTTTGTTTCATAGACAACGAATCTTTTCCTGTTGGAACATTAATTCCTAAATCTATAGCGTATTCTGAAATGGCTTGCACAGCTT
>Ga0079203_1002045_pt1 | contig 13942 bp, 8 predicted proteins | sample PorBlaMBantryBay_FD_68602 | JGI IMG/M metagenome (GOLD analysis project Ga0079203, IMG submission 68602) | Marine algae microbial communities from Bantry Bay - Bantry Bay, Ireland | ecosystem: Host-associated > Algae > Red algae > Blade | place: Bantry Bay, Ireland
CTTACTTGATCCATACGTTTAAATTTTCCCATGTTTTGGCGTTTTGTTAGGCCATAAACATGGTGATTATTATCGTATTTATCCACAAAATCAGGGGGTCAGTACTCCGGAATGTTACCAACATTCGCTCCTGTCTAGGGGGGTCAATGGCCCGGAATGTTATTAACATTCGTTTCCTATCTAGGGGGGTCAGTATACCGGATTGGGGTGGTCAGTGGGGTCAGAATATGCATTTTAGTCGGTAAAGATGGTTTTTATTTTGAACTGTTTGATCCGAGGTTGAAAATAAAACCTTATTACATCTTCTATTATAAAGAGCGTTTTGTGTAAATCCATCCCTGAGAAAACCCTGCATTCGCCGCAATCTGTATAGACGGCGCGATATGTTGATATAGCTTCTCTGAAAAAGCAGATTTTGAAAATCTGACTACTTGATCCAGCTCTTCGTGAAACAAGATCGCGTAATCTTCCAGTAACCTTTTCTGTTTTTTGTACAAAAGATGAAAAGCATCAAACTGGACGGTAGAGAATTTATCAAAGTAAGTGTCGAGTTCCGGTAGACAATTATTTTTGGAGGAGTTGACAGATTGTTCAATCGGAATCAGATTCCACAACAGGTCATGGGTCAGAAAACTCCAGGGGATAAAGTGATCGATAGCAAAGTTGGTGGGATCGATATTTTGATTTGAAAATATACAATTCATCGGCCTCTCCTGAGAATAAATATACCAAAACTTCCTTGCTTTTTTAAGATCTCGTTGTTGTGGTCTCCAAAATATCTTTCCACCAATATTGGGAATATTAGGATTTCTTTTTTGTAAAAATTGCGTAAGATTCCAAAGCGTAAAGCCTTCCACAATGGCGATTTGTTTTTTAAAATAGGCCATCCAAGTCGGATGCAGTTCAATTGAATCTACACCCGCAAATCGATACAGTGGAAAATTTTCTTTTAGACTAAAAGTCTCCGCCGCTTCTTTTCTAATCAACTCATTTTTTACTGAATCCTTCTTGCCGCGCAATTCCTTTGCAAAGAAAGGAGACAAGAATCTATACGGCACATATCTATGAAACTCCGCAATTATTTTTTGTACCTTCTTATTTTCTTTTAGCTGCTTCCTAATCTCCTCAGCAACCCTCTGTGGCGATGCATCTTCTGCTAGATTTGAGATCATTCGAATAGAAGCTACCGCTTGCCTAAGTTTATCTTGCTTCCCAAAAGATATTTTAAAATAGTTGATCGTATACCAAGTGCTAGCAATCATTTCAGTGGTGATCTCGTCAAAAGTAATAATTGGTTGGTCCTGCTTTTTGAGGATTTGTAGAATGGCGTAGAACCAATATAATTTGTAAGAATTGGTGGTCTGGTTGAAGGCGCTGGCTAGTGATGTGACGGGGAGATTGTATAATACGGGTAAATTATTCATAAGATTAAATTTTTTTCATTCTAAAACTTAGATCTCCTTACTGCTTCCATAATATTCGTCTCAGTACATTCCTTACCTATATCAGTTTGCATTCTTTGTAAAATGCTTTTATTCCATAAAGGGTGAGTAATTAAAATACTCTTATTTTCTGACTCAATAAGATAAGTAGAATTTATACTCGTTTTTGTACCCGCTATCTTTATCTTTATTTTATCGGCAATTACTCTCAGGTGATCAGTCCAATATTCTTGAGCAAAATCAAATTGTTCATTTGGGTCATTTGATCGCCTAGCCATATCCAAACCAAGTCTCCAATTTAAGATTCTGTGTGAGGATTGATTATAATAATCTCTCAGACAGTCATAGCAGGAGTTTTCACAAATATGAAGTTCATCAATAAATGTTTCATAAAGTTTACCTCCTTTCAGGAGCGGAGCTACAAAAGCTTTAAAAGGAGTTTCTTTATCTTTTTCTCCATTTAAGTAATTACAATAACCTGCACCATTATCCATTTTTTCTACGATATAGATTTCGGGAGTATCTTGAATAATTCTAAATCCAATATCCAATTCAGTAAAATCAATTTCCATAAACTGACAGATTGAATTTCTAACAAGGGTTCCCCACGATAAAAAGGCAGCTTTTATTTCCGTAGCATATAGATTTTCGATTCCAAGTGACTCCCAATTGTTAAATGAAAGCGTTAAAACACCTGTATGTCTCGTAGAGATGAAAATGTATTTTTGCTCTTCTTGTAATCTGCTAGTTGGAAAATCAGAACTTAGATATCTTCTATCAAGATACCTGAAATTATCTCCGTAACGATACAAGGATAGACCGAATTGCTCTCCACCGTTGTCGTTTATTTGATGAACTATTCCTGTTTCCGGAATCTTATTCGAGCAAACTAGTAGATTCTTAATCTTTTCATTTGTGTCTAATTTAGAACCAGGATCTAGAATAGATTCACTGGACTGTGGAACAAATTCAAAGCGTCCGTCAAAATCTTCACTATGGCCATACTCAATACAAAAGCCAAGTGGCTGTGCGGCCTGGTATTCAATCAAAGGAGTCTCCGAAGAGCAGTTGTCACAAACAGTTATTTCTGCGTTATTGAAATAAATAGCTAAACACTGATCACATTTTTTTACACCATGTTTCACCAAATTTAGGCCATCCGTCTCAACGACTCTTCCTCCCTGCCTTTCATAGTTTACGATTCCAATTGCGGTATAAAGTTTCTTATCTTTTACAATTTGACTTCCAGGTGCAAAAGCTGAAATTGCCATATCCAAATCTCTATCGGTTTTCTTCTTTGCTGGAAATTCTTTAACTTGCTCTTCATATAAAGATCTTACCCTAGAAGGAAAACCGAACATTGGAAGGATACCTGCATTAGCTAATATCTCGCTTATTTTTTTAATAGTGTACTCCTTACTGTTGATTTTCTCGTCTATCTGGTTAACCAATTTCTTACTAATATCATCCAGCAAGACTTTAGCCTGGTCTTCTATTTTACTTCCTGCAATGACTGTTGCTATAATTTTCTCAATTTCCTTTGAGCTATTGTTAATCCAGTTTTTTATACTATTTCGGTAGCTGTTCCATTCGTATTTATTTCCAAATGCTCCGTGAACACTATTACCTTCATCTTCTACTAATCCGTGAAACGCCTTTCTCAGCACTTCTTTTATGATAATGCGTTTTGCAACTTCTTGCCTATTTAGTACGAGATAAGGATCTTTGGGAATACTGGAAACCATTCTTTCCGTTTGGTAATAATGAGACTGATCGTGGCTATTTCCTTTTGCAATTACTAGTGCTAAAGAAAGGGCATGACCTCTTCTACCTGCTCGTCCTACTCTTTGCTGATAATTAAATCTTTTGGGAGGTACATTGCCCATCATTACTGCCGATAAAGATCCTATATCTACTCCCGCTTCCATAGTAGTTGTTACGCTCAGTAGATCAATTTCATCGACTATTTTAACTTCATTGTCCAATGTAATACCTTGAAATAAACGCTGTCTTTTTCGAGCTTGGAAATTATCAGTCTGCCCGGTCAATTCCTCGCAATGTAAACGAAACGGTTTTATTTTTTGAGATAAATACAGGTAGTAGTTTGAAGTATTTTCCTTCAATTCCAATGTTAAAATTTTAGGAACCGGTAAAGGGCTACTGCACGAAACACAAAAACCACAACTGCGATGAAGATGAATGGTTTTACATTTATTACATTCCCAATACTGATTATCCACTTTAGAAGGAATAAATTCTAGATTTGTCCTGAGAAGGTATCTGTCATTCGGACTATGAATAATCCCATTCCTGTGAAGAAAATCTAGTAGTTCATTTAGTTTTGGGTGATTTGTACGACCTACATCATATACTTTTCTAGCAAATTTCCAAACGGATACAGGCCATCCTGGAATCGGATATTTGAAATTAGATCCTTCTATTCTCCAACTTTCTCCCATCAGTCTAATACACGAATCAATAAACTGTTGGAATTGAGGATCACTGTGTCTTGCTTTAGTTGTGACGTAACCTTGTGCCAAAGATTCTACCGACCTTTTACCGTGCGCGAAAATAGTAACTAGTTGTTCTCTTTTAAGTTTATGAGAAATACCTTCTGCAATTCGTTGCATGGTGGTAGTGGTAAGGGGTCTGGAAGAATAAGTATTCCAATCATAATTATTTTTCCACTCATCATTTTCTATAATACTTGGTTTTGGACCGGATGGACTAGTTCCCGTTTCTAACAGTTTTCTTTCAACTTTTAGATCTATATTTTCTATAGCAATTCGATCCATAAGAATATACGCTGAAACATCTCGTAGTTTATCGTCTTCGTTGTCATTACGAATTTTCCGTATTATATCTTTGTAATAGCTAACTTCTCTTAAGGCTATCCAGTCCCTTCTTTCCACCTCCGTAAATCCTTTGGTCGTGGCACCCTGTTCAATAAACTTTTTTACAAGTAAAATCGAGTCTGATTCTGTGCCTAAAGATTTAAGCACTGCCTGCCTTAATAAATCTCGATAATGATCCAGCTCTATTCCAGCAGATAATTTTGCGGCGGCTTGTCGACTATCTGAGAATAAAACGAGTTTAGGTTTATCATCTCCGTTCTCACGCATGGTCCGCATCAATCCATCTGCTAGTACTTGATTTATTTTTTGTACACCCGTATAGTGTCTGGAGATAGGAGGAAAAGAATTTGATCGAGATGAGATATTACAGTTAGGACAGATATTAGGATACTGGTTAGTATCATCTTCTTCAGGAGTAAATATACACGAATTGTTACCTTGCTTTATCTCACCAGAAATCGGATCAAAGCCTATGGCAATCCAGTTCTTAGGTATTTTATCTGCCTTCCGATTGAATTTATTTAAATATATGGTTCTATATCGACTATTTTCGATATCACCGTCTATACTAACCGTCTGCGATCCTTCTTCCTGGTAGCCGCCCAGATATATTTCACCACAAAATCGACAAATCAAAGCTTCTAAAATAACAGATCCACAACTGCAGTTTGTTTTTGGACTTCTATATAGTTTTCCAATCTTTCGTTCCTCAAATTGGTATTTCTCTTCCACTTCGCCGCATTGTGAATTAGTGCAGGCCCAAAGTCCTTCTATATTTCTAAAAAACAAATGACCTCTAATTGGCTGTAAAGCGGCATTACTTTCTGACTTCCCTTTTGTCAGTATTTTGATTAGTCCTCCAATCGCATCATCTGAGGTGTCTTTACCAAATATGTTTTCTTTCAGAATTTTGATTGATTTGGCATTCAGTTTAGTATGATCATCACTAAGTAACCCTTTCTTAAAGTGATCTATTACACCCAATTTTTCTATTAACTGATTTACATTATCAACCTTATTTTTTTTGATAAAATCACTTAATGAAAGTCTATCGTTGTCATATTCAATAAAATCCTTTGCATCTAAATTGCCAAAAGTTGATAAGTAAGATAAATCTTCTTCCTTATCATTAATTATCTTGAATTTCTTATCATACGATTTCAAGTCTAATCCAAAAAATCCACAGAGATATTCTTTTGTCTTCTCATTTTCCTGCATTGAAGCACTCGAACATAGTATCTGCAGTTGTTCTGAATCAGGAGATAGTCCTAATCGTTCTAATAAAATTCGCATTAGGTAAGCTACTTCCGTACCTGCGGTACCTCGATAGGTATGAAGCTCATCCACAATTAAATGGAAAATATTATTGGAATCACTTCGTAGCCACTTCTTTGTCTGATCCCAAATCTTATTTTCTACATTTCTCATCAGCATGATATTCAACATACTGTAGTTGGTAATTAAAATGTCTGGAGGAGTATCTTGCATGTCCCAACGGTCCCAAATCTCAGCACTATTCTCTTTCATGGAAGGTATCTGATATAAAATATCTCTTTCATCTTCGGATTTGTCCTTGACATTTTTAACCACAGATCTCCACTCGTTTCTTAATTCGGCTTCTATATCTTTTTTTGTTCGCTTTTTACCAGGACTACGTTTAGTACCACTTCCAGGGGTACTACCCGTGTATCTGCCGAAAGTAATTTTTCCCCGATTACACTTTTCAGTTAAATAACTCCATGCTCCTTCGTGTTTTTCTGACAAATCTCCACCACTGTTTAGGGATTTTCTTAAACGAATCATCTGATCCTCTGCCAATGCATTTAATGGATAGAGAATTAATGACCTGATAGCAGGTTTTTTCTCTCTACCTAATTTTTTGGTTTCTACATAAAGGTTGTAGATCATTGGAAGAAGAAAGCATTCTGTTTTTCCCGATCCTGTACCAGTAGTGGCAACAATATTTTTTCGTTCAACCAGTGCTTTTTTCAGTGAATCCAACTGATGGACATAGAGCTTATTCTTTTTTGGAAATAAACCGTACGCGGCAAACTCAGCAAAACTAATATCTAATTTCAAATCCTTACAGGCTTGTTCCAGGGTGATTGCTTCTTTATATTTTGGTACCAATTCAATGATCGGTTCCTTGCAGATAACATCCTCTTTTGAAAAAAGAAGGTTTCTTTCTTCGTTTAATTTGTCATGGCGCAATGCGAGACCGGTACTTAAATACTTTAGATAAATTTCTTTTAATTCTTTGTATATCTTAATCGGATTATCCATTATTGTCAAGATTTATTCTGTTCATAAAAATTCCGTTCAATTGCTTGAATAAAGAAGGGCTGACGTCTTTAAACAACATTTCACTATTCTTTACTTCCACTTTATTTTCTATATCATCGATAGAATTCAGCCACAAGATTCTTTCTATAATTATTGGAAAAAATATATTCCTAATTGACAAAATCTGGCTATTATAATCGTAGGCTACACCTAGCTGAAAATTGTTAAGTAACCTTCCATAACAATATGCCCAATTAAAACTATCAGGATTTATATTTTGTAAAGGGATTTTTTTCCAAAGATCATCACGAATTTTCAAGTATCGGTTGTTCGCGACCTTGTCACCGGACTTGAAACATCCTAATAAAGTATCTGCAAAATTTGGCTCCCACTTGAAGCTATTATTCATAAAAGTAAAACCTTTCGTATCATAGATATCGACATCCTCATAACTTTCAATTAGATTTGATATACTAGGAGTTTGAGAAATTACTTTCTTTATATTTTGTTTTACTGCAACTAATCCTGTTTTGCCCTGAATTTCTTTTATATATTTTAGCTCATGAACTAAAATGGATTTATGCGCTTGTGAATTGATAATGGTATGTTTAAGTTCTGCTATGTGGGTATCGTTTAAATTTATACTAATCAATTTTCCTTTTGTCAAAATAAGTGTTGTTGATGATAAAACATATCTCCCTTCTCTCGTAAATTCAATTAATCCGATTCTTACCAGTGGATATAAAAAATGATAGAGATAATATTGGTCTTCAAAATTACCTAACTGATTCCGTATAGCCTTACATACCACCCTGATCCTAGCGATACTTTGAGCTTTTTGACTATTATGCCTAAACCATTTCATTAGAATTTCCTGTCCTTCTACCTTATCCATTTCAACTCAAATATTCTGATATATTATTAGTAATATCAAGTTTATATTTTTTCCATTTTTCAAATTCCTTAATCCCCAAATACCCTTTATATAATTCAGGTGCTTCATCTGGTTCAACAACAAGGTCAATTTTTCTTATAGCTCCCCAATTATTAAAAGTAGATTCTAAAACTGGTAGTCCAACCTCCGGCGTAGGTTGAGTTGTTGCAATAATTCTTAAGTTTTTAGGCCAACCTCTACCGTCATAAGGTAATCTTTCCCTTATCCCTCTATCTACATCCAATAGCGGAGCAGCGTAACATTCGGGACTTGATAAATTACAGTCTCTCAGAATTAAAAAATGTATGACGTCAGGCTTTTCATATGCCAAACTCCAAATTTCACTTAGTCCATTTTCCCAGCAGTCTTTAAAGCTTAACCACTTCGCTTCAACTTGACTAATGATATATCTGTAATTATTAGTCGCTTTTATGAAAGCCAACACTAATTCAAGTGAGTCTGCAAAAACACAATTATAGGTTGCTATCATCTCTCGAATAAATCTAAACTTTACCTCCTCTATTCCTTTTGAATAATTTGCCAAATAATGAATAATATTATTGTCAAACTCCTTTATAGATAATTCGCTAGATTCAAAATCGGTTTCTGATTCTTCGATTAAGAAACTTTCTATCTTTTTTTCTGTACTTATAGAATTATTTGTATTCGGAAGTAAGCTTTGTAAAACTTTAAAGTCAGCAAGTAAGCGATCTTTATTTTTTAAAAAATGACTCGTATCGGCTTCAACTTTTATCTTTTTTGCTATCAATACTTCCAGTTCTTTTTCACCTTTCGTTTTCTGCTTTTTTAACGCATCAATAATATTTGTGAGTGCTCCTAATTCCTCTTGCATCTCTATCTTTTTTTCCTTAATAATCTCTCTTTTAAAGATGTCAACTTTATTCTCGAAGTAACCTTTTAACTTTTCAGAATTGTCACATAATACTTTAAGCTCATTTAACGTGATGTCAAAACTATCTAGCTGACTGATAACCTTTTTTAACTTTGCTTTATCAACAGATAGATCCCCAATTGGTAAGTCGAATAGTTCACTTTTCCAATCTTTGTTTTCTAGCAAGGCCTTAAAAAATGGTGTATTTGCAGATCTTAAAATTTCCTTAAACCACTTTTGAAGTTGATCATCGTTGGAAGCATCGATGTAAGAAGATGTTTTTTTAGGATTACCAATTACAATTTTTTTATTGTTGTACTCAGCTATATTATCCAGAAATTCTCTAAATCCTACGGTTGTACCAGTTGAGGGTTTTACTAAATTATTTATCTTTTTAAATGGTCCGTAATAACCTGAAGTGTTTTGTAGGAAAAATTTATCTGGAAGATTTTTTGCAATACTTTGTAAGAAATTCATATCGACAGTTCCACTCGCTGTCATAATATTATCAAGAGTAATAACCTGATATTCTAACTTTGTTTTTATAAAGTCAATTTTAAACTTGTCTTTACTATCATCATCAAAACTATATGAGTTTTCAAGGGGTACAAATCTAATAACATCTCCCTCAATGTATTGCTCATATTTACTGGTAAAACTATCCTCAAATACATATCCACTAGGTGAAAATTCTTCCCTAATATCTTGTTCATCCATATTCAATGAACCAGGTTCTTCGATAGCTAAAACCTTGATTTTAGCATGTCTTTCATTGATAAAATAATCAATATATCCAACTACCATTATTTAATGTTTTGTTTAGAGAGTATTTTTAAGACCTGATTTTCGCCTGTAAATTTTCTTGTAGCATGCGTATTCAAATCAATAAAATTCCTAATAGAAATTTTATCTTTAAGAATTTTTGTAAACAGTCCAGAGATATTCCAATCTGTTTCCGAAGGGTTCAACGTACTAAGGTTCCACCCAGAGCGTTCGAGTTCAGAAGGAAAATCGTAAATCGATTCACTAATCAAAAAGTTGATTTTTCTTCCATCCATAGGTTGAATCGTATGTTCTCCTAGTGGTAAATGTTGCAGATGTAGGATTTCATCTTCATTCAATTTTCTAGGAGTACCATCTACAGAAATGATACATTGCTTAAGGGCTTTGTATTGAGGTCCATATCCGCTCAAATAGGTATTCCTATCTAGTTTTATACCTCCTATCCATTCAATTGAAATATTACTCTTGGAAATAAAATATTTCAATTCCACCAAGTGAGCTTTTGTCAAGTCGAATTGAAATACAAGAACCTTCCTATGGGTAAGTTCCCTAATAGGCTTCTCAGTTCTAATTAAAAAATCACGGATATTAGATTTCATGTTTAGCGTAACCACCATGATTTTATCTCCTACTTGTACTTTTTTGATTTCCTCGTAATCCCCATAACTAGGATCTCGTTTTAGAAAAATGAGATCATTTCTTTTACTTGTGATCGCTAAATCCCGAAGAGACGTCTTGAAATTTTTGTCAAAAACAATCTCAATCTCTTGGTTGCCTTTATAAGTGAAGAATCCTTTATCATCTTCGAAGTATAGTTTTTTCTTTGAATTAGTTTTGGTCCCTTTCTTTTGTCTTCCACAAGTCCCATCCCATTTTAAATAGTAACTATAAATTTGTTTTTGTACGATTATTGGTTTTAACCCTGCGTTTGAAAAAACTTTATCAGTGTGACTGGTCACGAATTTTTTTGGGATTCTATCTAAATACCTAACGTCTAAAATACTCAGAAAATCATCAAAGCTGATATCGAAATTCGGTTTTAAATTTATTTCTACGAACCACTCAGAAAGCTTTTCCAGATCTTTATAATTCAAATAAGACTGTGATTTGGGATACTGAATAAAACAATTAGGACCTTTTGCTTTTTCTGGAAAATAACATAAATACCCTAGAGACTCAATATGGAGTCTAGCAGTTTGCCAAATATCATCTTGGTATAATCTGTATAATTTTTGAACATTAAAATGAGGTGTTTTAAGCTTTTCTTCCAAAATTTCGTTATACCTTCCAAATTCCATATTCGAGGCGCAAAGAATCTGCATCGCTATCATTCCATAGCAAAGAGGTATTTCTTCCTCTTCCGTAATAAATATTTTCCAATTAACTTTTCCCGTCTCTGCAATAGTATCAATTATTTCTAATTCTGAAGTTTCTAATTTGCTGGCAATAATTTTCAAATCATTATCATCGAAGGCCATAATGAGCGTATCACTTCCTTCACTCTTTTGTTGAAAGTGTTCGAAGATTAGTTGATTTATATTTTTATAAAATAACAATTTATTTTTTTTGTTAAAAATTAATAAAGATGTATGTAGGGGTTTTCACAGCGAATTAATTCTTCTTTATAGCGTTCAAGATATTTCACTAACTGTCTTTTCATCTTTCGCGCCTCAAAATTCCTCTCATGTAATTCATCTTCGTGCTTATGACAGAGTGCGCAAAGCGACTCCAGGTTTTCACTTTTTACATTTACCTTAATATGATCTTTGTGATGAACATGTAGATACTGTCGACTCATTGATAAATCAATAGAACATTTTTCACATTTAAATCCTTTTGACCTACGATATTTTTTACTGATAGACGACCAATCTAATGTGTAGCCATTTAAGTCAACTTTTATATTTATATCAACATTATTATTTACTCTGTACTTTTCCTCTAGGGCTTCATAAAAATCAGCTGTTGTTTTATAGCGATTAGAAGACGCTTCTGCACAGTTCCAGCACAATTTCATTTCCACTTCATAAAAGGGCTCACCATGATACCTGTTCGCATTTTTCACTTTTACCGTTCTAGTATTTGACGCCTTAAAGCCGCTGTGTTGTTTAATGGTTCGACATTTTAAAATATGAAATTTTGGATATTGTATACCTTCATGATATTTACTATAAAAATAAAAAGGATTTTTATAAAAATAGACTGGCTGACTGTCACCATTATCATCTATCACATAAGCTTCATTTTCGTCCAGCATTGCCTTTCCCAAATCCAATTGCTGAGCAAAGTCAATATTTTTGAAAGTCTTAAATACACTATCCACGCTTCTCTTAACCACTCCCATATCCCTAAGAAATTTATCTACATGCCCACTATTAAAATCATATATCATCGCTTGTTATTTTAACTTGGAAATAATATCTGCAATAACCTGTTCACTCACCGTGATAATTCTAAACTCGACTCTCCTCGAACAGTCTTCGCATATTTTTTGATCAGAAATTTGAGTATACTTGCCTGACTTGTCTAATGTTCTTCCGTAGCCGTAGCCGTTAGCTACCAACCAAAACTCTAGACGCTTTTTGACTTTATGATCGTAAGATTTAAATGCTTTACCTTCGATGGTATATTCCAAAACATTTTTTGCTCTTCGTTGAGACCACTTAATCCCATCCATGTAGGCAGCAGCATTGATCCGTTCCGAATTCGGATTATTAGCATGACCTTCAATGCGAACCTCAGCTATTTTATCCGCATACTTTTCTTGCGCTAAAACTTCGAGATATTTTGGTAAAAAATCATCCAATATATTTCTAAATCTAGATCGGATTCTATCTTGATCCGCTCGAAACTGAATATCCTGTCCAATAAATTTTATGGATAGATTCGAACGATCAAATTCAATATATTTAGACCAATTTTTAAGATCTTCTTCCACTAAAAAAACAAGGTCATTCCGAATAGAATCCTTTGTGTTTTCGTAGATATTGATAATCTCTTCAATCTCTTTCCTTTGCTCTACAGCTTCACTCATATAAGAGATAGAAATAAACAAAAAGATAACCATAAGTGCCGTCATCAAATCCGAAATGGACATCCAGTTTTCTACTGAGCTACTTGTATTTTTCTGCATATCTAATTATTTACTAGGTAACCTTTCATTAATTTATCCAGTGATTCAAAAGTATCTTGTAGCCTTTCCCTGAACTCTGTATCAACACTATCTAAACTATCACTGATACTTTTGCTACCGTCATTGAGTAGGCCAATACCTTCGTTCATTTTTTCTTTTACATCTTTCCAGTAGTCTCCATTTATATCATTAAATTTTGCTACTTTCTGTAACTCTGCCATAAGAATCACCAAGCTCTCTTGTGTTCGATAAACATTATTATTTAACTTTTCGGTCTGTTCCATTCCGATACTAAATTGCTCTGTAGCAGCATTCATATTTGTTATCGAACTTTCCGCTTGGGTAATAATGGACTTAAACTGATTATCGCCCATCGCAACAGATTCTAACTCCCGTAAAATTTTGTTTAGTCGACTATTTTCATCCGTTATCTTTTTGGTATTAGTGACAATCTCTAGTATATCCGTAGAAGTTTTATCGAAATTAGTCTGTACGGTTTCAGCAGTAGTTTCAAACTGTTTTGTGATCTTACCATTTTCCTGGATCAAGTTTTGCTGTTCCTCGATCAACTGTTCCATATTCTTCATATTCGTTACCTGCCAATCGTTTAGTTGCTTCACACTCCTATTAAGTATTTCAAAATTCTCTTTAACGAGTCGTTCGAGCAATTCTTTCATCTTTTCGTTAAACGCCTCCGCAGATCTTTCCATAGCTTTAAGCAATTCCTTTGAATTCATCTCAGCAATCTTTTGGCTAAGTTCTTCATTGTTTGTGTTCAATGTTTGTATAAGTCGATTAGTCTCCTTTGTATTATGATTGAGCAGGCTAGTGTAATGAGTAGACTGTGCAGAAGCAGTACTAGAGATTAGAGATTTCACATCATCGAAATTTTGACTAAGAGCACTGATGATTTCTGGAATGGCATCAAATTTTCGAAAATTTTGTGCATTCTGCTCATTAGAACTTTCCAATAACTTTGAGATCTTTCTCAATAAGGCGGTGTCCTGATTATCTGACAGACTTTCATTATCCTTGCTATTGAATTCAATGATTTTAGCACTAACGATAGAGAAGATGATTCCTAAAATAGAAGTGGTAAATGCATATTTTAAACCTTCTAGAAGAAGCGGAATACTGCCGGAGATATTTTCAACATCAAAATCCCACAAGCCAAATACAATTCCGATAAACGTTCCTAATACTCCTGTCATGGTAAAACCAGAAGGAATTGTTTGGATAATAGATCTAGGAATCGGTCGGACATAACAGACTAGGCAGAAAATGGTCCAGCCGATAATTGGCAATAGGGTTAATAGGATTATAATATAAAAGTCCATAGAAAAACTATTTCATTTGTTGTAAACAATGAGTACCAATAGTTTTCCCGTTCAAATATTATTGTAAAATTTGGATAATTCAATCCCACTGAACTAACCCTAATATAACTATCTTAGTTTAAAAGATAAAGTATGAATAATCAAATATAGATAAAAAAATATGCTTGTAACACTAATAGTAATTTTTCCGATTGAAAAGTTTAGATTTTTTCAAAAAAATAATGGCTGTCTGTAAATATTTCCATATTGTTTTTTCTTTTTGTTGACTATAATTATCTCAATC
>Ga0079203_1002050_pt1 | contig 13930 bp, 9 predicted proteins | sample PorBlaMBantryBay_FD_68602 | JGI IMG/M metagenome (GOLD analysis project Ga0079203, IMG submission 68602) | Marine algae microbial communities from Bantry Bay - Bantry Bay, Ireland | ecosystem: Host-associated > Algae > Red algae > Blade | place: Bantry Bay, Ireland
TCGATATATCGAATTTTGACTTGCGAGTTGGTTTTAATACCTGCGTGTGTCAACGCTTCATTCAGCGATTTATAAGATTCTGTAAGTTCCGTGTACTTTCCCACCATACCAATGGTGACCAAGTGATCGGTGCTGCGTATGCCTTCGACCACAGCAATCCACTCGGATAAATTAGCCGGTGGTAAATCCAGACCAAACTGATTTACCACCAGCTCGTCAAGTTGTTGTTCGTGCAACATGCGCGGAATGTCGTAAATGCAGTCTACGTCGGATGCCGCAATAACGGCTTTCTCCTGCACATTGGTGAACAACGCTATTTTACGACGATCACCAGCGGGTAAAGGTCGATCACAACGACAAAGCAGGATGTCTGGCTGGATACCAATTGAGCGCATCTCTTTGACCGAGTGCTGTGTTGGTTTGGTTTTTATTTCACCAGCGGTGGCAATGTAGGGCACCAGCGTCAAGTGCATAAACAAGGCTTTTTCGCGGCCCAGCTCAACAGCCATTTGTCGAATAGCTTCGAGAAAGGGTAACGATTCGATATCACCCACTGTGCCGCCTATTTCGACCATGGCGATATCGGCATCCCCTGCACCAACCAATATGCGTCGACGAATTTCGTCGGTGATGTGCGGAATAACTTGCACAGTCGCGCCTAGATAGTTGCCTTTTCGTTCGTTGGAAATGACCGTCTCGTAGACACGACCCGTGGTGAAATTGTTATTTTGGCTGGTTTTGATTCTGACAAAACGCTCGTAGTGACCAAGATCAAGGTCTGTCTCAGCGCCGTCTTCTGTGACAAATACCTCACCGTGTTGAAAGGGACTCATGGTTCCCGGGTCAACATTGATGTAGGGGTCGAGCTTGAGCATGGCGATCTTTAAACCGCGCGCCTCTAGTAAAGCCGCAAGGGATGCAGCTGAAATTCCCTTACCAAGTGACGAAACAACACCGCCAGTGACAAAGATAAAACGTGTCATAGTTTGAATATACGGAAGAGACAAGCACGGAAGGCTTAAATAGCCCCAGAATGGAGGTAAAGTTTACCAGAATCGCAGCTTATCGACAATTGCAAAACTGCCTTTATGCAAACTCTGAAGCAACTCTGAAATCGATAGCAACAGCTATATTCCACACCGCCACAAGACGTCCGTCGTTGTACAACAACGGAATGGCGTCGCGTTGCCACGGAGGCACAGCAGCTTCTTGCAAGACTTTTTTGACGGCTTTATGAAACGCAGGTTCACCCAGTTTGATCAATTCGCCACCAGTTCTACTGCGAACCGTAAGACTGCCCTGACTCGGCAATTTAATGCCCTGCTCATCACATTCTGCTTTGGACAAAATCTGACCAGTTTCCGCGATAAGCAAATCGTCATAGGGTGCAGCCCATTGATGCTCAAACGCCTCGTTTGCCGCAGTAGACCCAACAACCAGATAAAGCTTGTCGCGATGGCGTCTAAATTCGTAATCGCGCACGTTAACGATGCCCAGCGCATCTTCTCGAGAAAGTAATAGATCGGACACCAACTGGCGCAAGTCCTGTAATCGAGGCATACGCAGACCAGCCTGCCGCACCCATAGCCTGACGACGTTGTAGCAGCGCTCTCTTGGCAACGCATTTAAACCTGAAATGCTTAATTCACTGCTGTCTTTTACACGAACCAGACTGAGATCTTCTAAAGCGACATCGTTTAGTGTTTGCACCGCGGCAGCACTTCGCATAGCCGAACGACTCAGCGTTTGTGTGGCTGCAGGCCAACGATTGCGCAACAATGGCAGCACCTCGCGTCGAATAAAATTACGATCAAATCGTGTGTCGTTATTGCTTGGATCGTCAATCCATGCGAGCCCATTCAATTGCGCGTAATCAGCAATCGATTGCTGTGTGCAGGCAAGCAGCGGTCGCGCCATATAGCCACCGGCAAAAGTTCTTTTTCTGGGAATAGACGACAAACCATCCGGGCCGCTGCCACGTAATGCCTGCAACAGAAAAGTTTCAGCCTGATCGTCGGCATGCTGCGCCAACATTAATTGTTCACCTGCTTGCAGTACGTCAGCAAAAGCTGCATAGCGGGCTAATCGGGCACTGGCTTCAGGGCCATCGGTGCCCAAAGAGATTTCAACGCGTCGCACCACAAGTGGCACGTTTAGGCCATCACACACGTACTCGACATGTCGCACCCACTGTTCGCTGTCTTTCTGCAAACCATGATCTATATGAATGGCGCGCAAACTGACATCCGGATGATCATGCAGCAATTGCGCTGTGGCATGCAATAGAACATGAGAGTCCATGCCAGCACTGTAGGCAACACACACATGCGTTAAGCCTGCCTGCGCTTGCAGGTATTGTGCGATCGATTCTACCGGAGGCGTAGTTGCCGAGCTCACCGACTAGGCTTCCTTGTATTGTCCGTAGGCGCGTAATTTAGCCATACGCGCGCTCAACAATTCTTCGTCTGGCAATCCAGACAAGCGCGCAAGTTCATCAACCAACACCAACTTAAGTGATTGCGCGATGGCATCCGGGTCGCGGTGAGCACCGCCCAGTGGCTCTTCGATAACACGATCAACTAAACCTAATTTCAGCAACCGTTCGGATGTGACGCCCATGGCTTCAGCAGCATCCGCCGCACGATCAGCACTTTTATATAAAATAGACGCACAGCCTTCGGGACTGATGACTGAATAGATACTGTACTGAAGCATCATTACTTGATCGCCAATGCCAATAGCCAATGCACCACCGGAACCACCTTCACCAATAACAGTGCAAATGATAGGCGTTTTTAGGTCGGCCATGACAAACAAGTTACGTGCAATGGCCTCACTTTGGCCACGCTCTTCTGCACCAACACCGGGGTACGCACCTGGTGTATCAATAAACGTGATGACCGGCAATTGAAACCGCTCTGCCATTTCCATGAGGCGTTTCGCTTTACGATAACCTTCTGGTCTGGGCATGCCGAAGTTATGATGAATTTTTTCTTTGGTGTCGCGGCCTTTTTCATGGCCAATCACCACAACAGGCTTTCCATTAAGTCGTGCGATGCCACCAATAATGGCTGAGTCGTCACCATAAAGTCGGTCGCCATGGAGTTCGTCAAAATCGGTGAACACACTATCGATATAAAACCGCGTGTAAGGCCGCTGTGGGTGACGCGCCAATTGTGTGATTTGCCAGGAAGAGAGTTTGGCGAAGATATTTTGGGTCAGTGAATCACACTTGTTTTTTAGCCGATCAATTTCTTCGCTGATATTGATATCCGCGTCGTCGGAGGCAAACTGCAACTCCCGAATTTTAGCTTCAAGCTCAGCAATCGGTTGTTCGAAATCTAGGAAATTCGGATTCATGTGATCAATGCGCGTATCGCTATTTTTATCCCCTATTCTACCGCAGTCGCGGCCTTAGTACACCAGCTCCACACTGCCATCACCTGTCAGCTGATTTAAATTGGTTATTAATTCATGCTTTGGATTGACCCACCACAGCTGCCCTGCCTGTATTCGCGCCCTGGCAATGCCATTATCATACTCAAAGCAAACGGGGGTACTGCCACTTTTGAAGCCCTCCAGAGTGGCCAATAATTGCTCAAGCCCGTTTTCGCGTAATTGCTCTTGTTTCAAATTTATGACCAATCGCCGAGCAAAGCGCGATCGCGCGAGTCCCATGTCATAAATTTCTCGTGCCCGAATTTTAAAGCCGCCGTTAAAGTCATCGGGACTGACATCGCCATCCACGACCAGAACATCATCTTTCACTATTAAATGAGCACTGCTGTCGATAAGCTCGGCTTGCAAACTCACCTCCACCCGACCAGTTTGATCGTCGAGCGTCACAAACGCCATGCGTCGCCCTTGCACTTCGCGAAACCGCACCGCCATCACCAGCCCTGCTGCGATGACAGGTACACCCCGTTGTCGATAGCTGGGTACGTTGTCATTGCTGCCGGCTTTGCTGCAGATAATCTTTAGATTGCCGTGCGAGAATTTTTCCAGCTCTGCTTTAAATTCATTAATGGGGTGTCCACTGAGATACAAACCAAGCGTGTCCTTTTCGGCGCGTAAGCGTTCACGGTCGGTCCAGTCTGGCAGGGTTTGCATGGCCGTGGTTTTCGCAGCAGACTCGACATCGTCCGGTGCGGATGCGTCTAATCCAAACAAATCATTTTGCCCGGCAGCTTTATCGCGGTGCATTTGATCAGCGCCGTGCAGCGCTGCACCCAAATGCGCAAACAGGGATGCTCGATTAGGACCCAAAGCATCAGCAGCACCTGACTTAATTAATGCTTCCAGCACACGGCGATTCACACTGCCAGGGTCGGCTCGGCGACACAAGTCATCAAGGTCACTGAACACACCGTTGTTATCACGCTGTATGAGCACGCTGGCTAAGGCCGCCTCTCCTACACCTTTAATAGCGCCCAAACCATAGACAACGGTTTTTTCATCCAAAACAGAAAACCGCACAGTGGATTGATTGACGTCGGGCGATTGAACGGATAAGCCCATGGCATTACATTCTTCGATCAGCACAACCACTTTATCGGTGTTGTCCATATCGGCCGAGAGCACGGCTGCCATAAACGCCGCTGGATGATGGCACTTTAACCAGGCCGTTTGATACGACAATAAAGCATAGGCCGCAGAGTGGGATTTGTTAAAACCGTACCCAGCAAACTTTTCGACAAGATCGAATATATTCCCGGCTAAGTCTTTATCTATTTCATTGGCTTCGCAACCTTCAAGAAAACCCACCCGCTGCCTGGCCATTTCTTCGGCCTTTTTCTTACCCATGGCGCGCCGTAAAATATCAGCACCACCCAGGGAAAAACCACCCATCACCTGCGCTATCTGGATAACTTGTTCCTGATATAAAATAATGCCGTAGGTGGGTTCGAGTATCGGCTTTAGAATATCAAGCTGATAATCTTCATGCGGCCACGCAAGCGGTTTACGTCCATGCTTACGATCTATAAAGTCATCTACCATGCCCGACTGAATTGGCCCTGGCCGATAGAGCGCAACCAAGGCTACGATCTCTTCAAAGTTATCGGGTTGCAAACGTTCTATAAGACGTTTCATACCGCCTGATTCAAGCTGGAACACCGCTGTTGTTTGCGCTTTTTTCAATAGCTCATAGGTTGGCGCATCGTCCAATGGCAACGCCATCAAGTCTAGTTTCTCGTCTCTCTTCTCAACCAGATGAGAATTTATTTCCTTCACCGCATTGTCGATAATGGTTAAAGTGCGCAAGCCAAGGAAATCAAACTTCACCAGACCGACGTCTTCAGCATCGTCCTTATCAAATTGCGTCACCAACGAGCTGCCATCGGCCTCGCAATAAAGTGGCGTAAAATCAGTTAATGCGGTAGGCGCGATAACCACACCCCCGGCATGTTTACCCGCATTACGAGCCAACCCCTCTAACGACAAAGCCATGTCTAATAATGACGTAACTTCTTCATCTTCACGATAAGCACGGGCAAGGTCTTCCGATTCTTCCAGTGCTTTTGTTAGCGTCATGCCAACTTCAAACGGCACCATCTTGGCAATACGATCAACAAAGCCGTACGGGTGGCTCATGACCCGGCCGACATCACGTACAACCGCTTTTGCTGCCATGGTGCCGTAAGTAATAATTTGCGAGACACGTTGCGAGCCGTACTTTTGAGACACGTACTGAATAACACGGTCTCGCCCGTCCATGCAAAAGTCGATATCAAAATCGGGCATGGAAACACGTTCAGGATTTAAAAAGCGCTCAAACAGTAAGTCGTATTCCAACGGGTCAAGATCAGTAATTTTTAACGCGTAAGCCACTAAAGAACCAGCACCAGAACCACGCCCCGGCCCTACCGGTATATCGTTTTCACGTGACCAGCGAATAAAGTCGGCCACAATTAAAAAGTAACCGGGAAATTCCATTTGGGTAATAACATCGAGCTCTTGTTGTAAGCGCTCGTCGTAGGGCTTGCGGGTGTCAGCAAAGTTCTCAGTGCTGGTATCGTATAACTGGTTTAGACGTTCCTCTAAACCTTCGGCTGAAAGCTGTCGAAAGTATTCCGATTCGGTCAGGCCTTCAGGAATAGGGAAATCGGGTAATACAGGCTTACCTAAAGACAATTGCAAGTTACAGCGTTTAGCAATTTCAACTGAGTTTTCCAAGGCACTGGGTATGTCCTTAAATAAAGAACACATCTCTTCTTCTGTTTTGAGGTATTGAAACTCAGAGATTTTTTTGGGACGGCGGGTATCTGCCAGTACGTAACCCGTTTGAATACACTCACGTGTTTCGTGAGCCGCAAAATCATCGCGATGAATAAAGCGCACATCGTTGGTGGCTACAACGGGTATACCGCATTGCGATGCAATAACACAAGCACCGCGAATGTATTGCTGCTCGCCGGGACGATCGGTACGGGTCAATTCCAGGTAATAACGATCACCGAACAAATTCTGCCAGAAGCATGCTGTGTCTTGTGCTTCTGACTCTTGCCCACGTTGCAGCGCATCAGCAACATCACTTTCTACACCACCAGAGAGCATGATGATGCCTTCGTGCGCATCCAGCATCCACTCACGCTGTATAACGGGTGTACCCGAATGCTGCCCCTCCTGATAACTGCGTGACACCAATCGCGTCAGGTTCCCATAACCGATGTCGTTTTGCACCAGCAGTTGTGCCCGGAACACGGTGTCTTTTTTAGGATCCGGTTGAATGCGAACATCGACACCGGCAATCGGCTTTACGCCACCGGACAAAGCGGCGCGATAAAATTTGACCAGCGAAAACATGTTGGCGCGATCGGTCACAGCGACCGCTGACATGCTGTCGGCCACTTTTGCAATAAGCGGCTTGATGCGTACCGTGCTATCAATCAGTGAGAATTCGGTATGAACACTCAGATGTACAAACCGTGCGCTCATGCTTTAGTTGTTTTTTTGGTTTTACGTTTATTGGGCATTTGTGATTTTTTGGCCTTTGGTGTTTTTTTTAACTCTTCAGCGGCCGCAGTAACGGTCGTGTTGGATTGCCCCAGCAAAGCATTTCTGACCGGTGCAAAGGACTGCCTGTGCAAAGGCGTCACACCGAACTGCATAATAGCCGCTCGATGCTGTGCTGTGGGATAACCCTTGTGCCGATCGAAGCCAAATTGCGGGTGTTGCTGATGCAGCGCCACCATTTGCCGGTCGCGACAGACTTTGGCAATAATCGACGCCGCGCTGATTGACTGAACCCGCTGGTCACCTTTTACAATGGCCTGTGCCGGGTAATAAATCTCTGGCAGCCGATTGCCATCCACCAACACCAATTGCGGCTCCATGCCCAAACCTTCAACAGCGCGCTTCATGGCCAGCATGCTAGCGTGCAAAATGTTCAACTTGTCTATTTCTTGTACAGACGCTTCAGCAATACAAAAGGCCAGGGCTTTGGCACGAATTTGTTTATCCAATGCTTCACGACGCGACTCATCGAGTAACTTTGAATCCAAAAGCCCAGTAATGGGTTTCTTTGGGTTCAATATGACCGCAGCAGCCACCACAGCGCCGGCCAATGGCCCCCTTCCAACCTCATCGACTCCAGCAATAAGGTGCGGTTGCTGGCTGATTAATTTAGTCGGTTTTGACGGCATGGGACGCAATATACTTTGTCTTGAGCGATAGCCCAAGTACACTATCAGAATGACAACACTAGCAGCGCCAAAGAGCACCGAAAATATGTCGCAAGATGACACATCGGCACCCATAAACCACGGTCAAACTTTGCGCATGGCTGTGGTAGGCACAGGTTACCTTGGGCGATTTCACGCACAAAAATACCAACAGCTAAAGCAGTGTGAACTCATTGCTATCAGTGATGTGGACAAAAAACGCGCAGCTGAAATTGCCAGTGAAGTTGACACTAACGCAGTAGTCGATCATCAAGAACTGATTGGCCGTGTAGATGCTGTGAGCATAGCCTCACCGACGACCACGCATTTCGCTGTTGCCAAAGACTTACTAGCCGCCGGTATCCATGTATTGGTTGAAAAGCCCATGACCGTTACCGTTGCTGAAGCTGAAGAACTGATCGCCATTGCCAAAGACAAGCAATGCGTTTTGCAAGTGGGTCACCTTGAGCGTTTTAACCCTGCGCTGCTGTCGGTGGCTGATCGAATAAAAGCTCCCATCTTTATAGAATCACATCGTCTTGCGCCTTACACCTTACGAGGGGCCGATGTAAATGTTGTACTGGATTTAATGATTCACGATATAGACATTATTATGCATTTGGTTGACGCTGAGCTCACCGCCATCCATGCCAACGGTGCGCCCATTGTGTCTAGCGCCACCGACATCGCTAACGCCCGACTCGAATTCAGCAACGGTTGCGTTGCCAATGTCACCGCCAGCCGTGTCAGCGGCAAAGTTGAGCGACGTATGCGATTTTTTCAAAAAGACACTTACATTGCTGTCGACTTTCAGGAAAACAATTCACGCATTTGTACTGTTGATCGCGACAAGCCTGACAAAGACGGCGTGCCCGCCATAGATTGCGTGGACGAAACTTTGGAAAAAGGTGATGCCATTCGCGCTGAAATTGAAGCTTTTGTTAACGCCATAAAAAACGGTACGCGACCTTTGGTCAGTGGTGAGGATGGTTTGCGAGCATTAAAAACTGCCATAGAAATTGAACGCAAACTTAACTGACATTCACTATGCTAAGCGCCCCTGATCGTGGTTTTTCTGTAGCCGAATTTGAACAGCGCACTCAACGCGTGCAACAGGCTATGCAGGATGCCGGTATAGATGTCTTGTTGTTGACTACCCCCAGTGATATTTATTACTTCAGTGGTTTTTTGACGCAATTCTGGCAAAGCCCAACCCGACCCTGGTTTTTGGTGATTCCACACTCAGGCAAACCTGTTGCAGTTATTCCGGGTATTGGTGTTGAGTGTATGCAGCGTACCTGGATAAACGACATTCGTAGCTGGGCAGCGCCACATCCAAGCGATGATGGTGTGAGCTTACTGGTGTCTACTGTTAAAGAACTGGGTGGTAAGTCGCTGCGGATTGGTGTGCCTATGGGTCAGGAGACTCACTTGCGCATGCCATTAAACAACTTAAGGCTAGTACAAAAAGAACTCGACTCATCTAATTGGGTAGATGCAACCCACGTGATACGTTCGGTTAGATCTATAAAGTCACCGCATGAGATAGATAAAATTAAATATATTTGCGGCGTGGCCTCCAGTGCGTTTTCACGAGTACCAACTTATGAGCTAACGGGTCGCAATACGATAGATTTATTTCGGCAATTTAAAATCAGCTGCCTTGAATTGGGTGCTGATGATTGTGCCTACCTTGTCGGGGCTGCAGGACCTGATGGCTATACCGATGTCATATCTCCAGCAAGCGCACGGGCTTTGCAAAAAGGCGATGTGTTTATTTTGGATACCGGTTGTGTTTGGGATGGTTATCACTGTGATTTTGATCGTAACTTTGCGGTGGCTCATGCTAGTGATGATGCGCACAAGGCTTACTCCACATTGTGGGAGGCCACCGAGCGAGCCATTGAAGCATTGAAGCCTGGTATGACTTGCAAAGAGTTATATCAGGTGATGATGGATGCAATGCCAGGTACTGGTGGCGGCAGTGTTGGCCGCATTGGTCATGGCTTGGGCATTGACTTAACCGAGCCGCCATCGCTAACCGCATTTGATGAAACCGAATTAAAAGAAAACATGGTGATGACTTTAGAGCCGGGCGTTAACTACGGCAATGGACTGACCATGGTGCATGAAGAAAATCTTGTTATACGTGAAAGCGGGGCGGAGCTACTCAGCAAGCGTGCATCAGAAACACTGCCTGTTTGTCAGCGTATTTAGTTAGCACTTGAGCACGGGTATTGATAACGGCGCATTTTATGCTTTACCTGCTGAGTAATGCTTGAGCGAACAGTTAATAAAACAATTCAAGCTCAAACAATAAATTTTCACGCTTCGAATTTTTGTGGTTTGATTAACAGTGCTTTGAATAGTGAAGTCAGGTAGACTCAAACCGAAGCTAAGTACCGCTAGACCATTTCCCATAAAATACAAGGGCTATTTGCGAATCAAGGTGTAGTCTACATTCCCCAAAATGCCAATTGCGTATGTTATTGAACATAACATGGCGATATGCCATCGCTGACGTTATGTTAACGTTGATACAGATTGAAACAGTCTGTGGATCGTCGCCGCTATACTATTTGCAGAACGAACCATCACGCGGGCTTTATTAAATGGGAATCATGAAAAAAACAACTTACAGCGTTATCGTGATCACAGCCGCCTTGTTAATCACTAGCTGTGGTGGATCTTCCGGTTCATCGGATGGGGCACCGACGAACAACCAGAACAACTCCGAAGACAGTTCGCCAAACAATTCACAAGATAACAACGAACAAAGCAACAATAGAGCAGCGGAAAGTTTTGTGACATTCGAATCAGGGCAAGTTCGGCCACTAGCACTAAGCCCGGACGGCCAAACTTTACTGGCAACTAATACACCGGCGGGCACACTCGAGCTATTCAGCGTAGACGATTCAGGCGTTGCCTCAACAGCCTCAATACCTGTTGGACTTGAACCCGTTGCAGTGGCTTTCAGAGACGATTCAGAAGCATGGGTTGTCAATCATTTATCAGACAGCATCAGCGTTGTGGATTTAACGCAAAATCCACCGCGTGTGATAAACACCTTACTTGTTGGTGATGAACCACGCGATATTGTGTTTGCCGGAGCTGACAATCGTTATGCCTATATAACAGCTGCACACCGTGGGCAAAACGGCGATGATGACGAACCACTGGATGCCGAACTTTATACACCTGGCGTTGGTCGTGCAGACGTATGGGTTTTCGACTCTGACAACTTGGGTACCACGCTTGGTGGCGCGCCAACCGATATCGTTACATTGTTCGGTGATACTGCGCGTTCTCTGGAGGCCAGCATCGATGGCAGCAAGGTTTACGTGGCCGTTATGCACTCTGGCAATAAAACCACGGCCATCGGTGAAATACAGTTAGAAAAATCCGGGCCAACTCAAAGCGCTGATGGCTCGCAAGCACCTGATACCGGATTGATCGTGCAACAGCAAGGCACACAATGGGTTGATGAAGCCGGCGCCACTGCAGATTTAAACGGGACCGTTTTTGGCGATCTCGTGCCGTTCTCATTACCTGACTTGGACGTGTTTGTTATTAGCGCCACGGCTAACCCACAAGTACTGGATAGTTACAGTGGCGTTGGCACAACGCTTTTTAACATGGTGGTAAATCCTGCTAACGATCAATTACTGATATCGAACACTGAAGCATTAAACGTCAATCGATTCGAAGGCCAGGGTATTGCCAGCAGCTCGGTCCGTGGTGATTTTTTACGTAATCGAATTACGGTAATAGCTGATGACAATGTAACCACTCAAAATCTTAATACGCATATCGACAGAACAGCTGCACGCGCTGACGACAATATGCGTGCCAACTCTATATCCCAACCCATGGGCATGGCCATAGATGAATCAGCTAACCGACTGTATGTCGCAGGCTTCGGCTCAAACAAATTATTTGTATACGACACCGATGCTATTGGTGATGACGTGTTTTCATCTACTGCCAATCAACCTGTTAGCTTGAGTGGCGGCGGACCCGCAGACGTCATACTTAATAGCGATGCGAGTAAAGCTTACGTGCTAACACGTTTCAACAATAGCGTCGCTGTCATTGACACAAACGCACTTCAAGAAGAACAAGCGCTGGTGATGTTTAACCCGGAACCTGCACCTGTTGTTGAGGGTCGTCCCTTTTTGTATGCAGCCGAAAACGCATCACGCTTTGGCGATGTGTCGTGCGCGAGTTGCCATGTGTTTGGCGATACCGACGGATTAGGCTGGGACTTGGGTAACCCTGATGGAGCAGTTGTTTCCAACCCGAATGAATTCGTCAATGTGTTTCTCGACAACCCTAACGCGCAGTTTCATCCAATGAAAGGCCCAATGACCACACAAAGCTTCAGAGGCATGGCCAATGCTGGGCCCATGCACTGGCGTGGCGACCGCACTGGCATCAGAACCGGCGGACAGGAATCACTAGAACTGGCTGCATTCAAAGAATTCAACGAAGCATTTGTTGAATTGTTGGGCAACGATAGCGCACTATCAGAAACCCAGATGACGGCGTTTGCAGAATTCGCACTGGCTATCACCTACCCGCCCAACCCAATTCGCGCGCTGGACAACTCGCTGAACGACTCTGAGGAAGCCGGGCAAGAGATATTTTTTAATGAGCAAACCACGGGCGATGTGTTTACTTGCAATGCATGCCATACCGTCAATGCTAGCGACAACCATTTTGGTACATCAGGCAAAAGCAGCGTTGAAGGAGATGACATCTCGCAGGAATTTAAAGTCCCACACTTTCGTAATTTGTACCAAAAAGTAGGAAAGTTCGGAAACTCCGGGCGCTTTTCATCCAGCACAGGTTCGTTCGGCGACCAGATTAAAGGCTTCGGGTTTATGCACGATGGCAACATGGATACATTACAAAACTTTTTCAAAGGTGAGGTATTCCTTTTCTCTGAAGACGATGCTGTAAATGATGAAAAAATTCAGCAAGTGGTTGAGTTTGTTATGGCATCCGACAGTAACCTTGCACCGATTGTCGGACAGCAGGTTACGTTAAATAGCAGTACTGGAACAGATAGCATGCAGCGCTTAGATCTTTTGGTCGAACGCGCGCAAGTTACCGAAAGAGAAGAATGCGATTTGGTTGCCAAAGGCGTTCTAGAAAATGAACAACGCGGTTACTTTATGGACACAGGCACCCTATTCCAAAGCGATCGAGCTGACGAGACTATAACGTTGGAACAGCTGGTGGAGTTTGCCGAGCAAGACTCTGCTGGTTTTACGTTTACCTGTCTGCCACCTGGCTCGGGTACATGGTTTGGTATTGATCGGGATGAGGATGGGGTGTTGAATGGTGACAGCTAGATTGCAATTACAGCAATCAGCGCTTGCTTATCGCTAATCATTTTACAATTGAATAATTTGCACCTCCAGCGTCCTCTATTAATTCATTATTATTTGTCAGTGTTGCACGACGCTTAGTTTCTCGCTTTTTATGCTATCCAGCCTACAAGCTACTGCCAAGATTATCAGATGCATATTGTATATACATACATGTATGTATACAAAGGATACCGCATATTTGAAATCATGTGAGAAACCGAAGTGAGAACCACGATAAACATTGACGATGAACTCTTGCACCGAGCGCTAGAATTGACTGGAATCGAAGAGAAAACAGCCATAGTACGCCAAGGTCTTGAAGCACTTATAGCTCGGGAAAGTTCTAGACGCTTGGCAAAACTCGGTGGGTCCGATTCGGATTTAAAAGACATCCCGCGACGTCGCACAAAATAGTGAGCGTGTTACTCGATACTTCTGTATGGATTAGACATTTAAAAACGTCTAACTTACGTGTGGTTCAGTTGCTGGAGTCTGAGTCCGTTGTGTCGCATGAGTTTGTGGTAGCAGAGATTGCGTGTGGCAGTCTAAAATCGAGAGCCGAAACACTTCAATACTTTTAAGAACTTATTGCTTTACCGACGGTTTCTACAAATGAGGTACTGCAATTTATCGAAACTAAGAAGCTATACAGTCGAGGCATAGGCCTCATCGATGCTCACTTATTAGCATCGACATTAATAGCTCCAGATACGCAGTTATGGACCGCCGACAAACTACTCGAAACTATTGCTCGTGGGTTGGGTATAGCATATTTAGTTAGTGCCCATCCGGAAACAGATAAAACACTGAATCCATTGAAAATATAATGCGGTATATGTAAAAAATCCTCTTGGTTTTGTTATCTTTAGAGTGCGAACCGAAAAGAAACAACCA
>Ga0079203_1002051_pt1 | contig 13915 bp, 17 predicted proteins | sample PorBlaMBantryBay_FD_68602 | JGI IMG/M metagenome (GOLD analysis project Ga0079203, IMG submission 68602) | Marine algae microbial communities from Bantry Bay - Bantry Bay, Ireland | ecosystem: Host-associated > Algae > Red algae > Blade | place: Bantry Bay, Ireland
TCGTGGCGAGTTGTTATCAGACGAGCGTTTTCGCGCTGCAGGCGCGCCTTTTTCGCTGGCGCTGCAGGATGTGTCACGGCGGCGCCAGTAGCGCACCGGGTGCTGTGGAGACGCGGAGACAAGCAAAATTTGAAAGACCACTTCTATCTTAAAAGCTTCACAGCGAGACGGCCGGCGCATCCAGCTTGGTGTCCAGGACCTTAAAGAACCGACGCATGTCCTCGTCACCCGCCCGCATCTCCACAATAAACTGACGCATGGATGCCAGCACAGCAGGCACAGACAACTGCACACTCGCGGCGGACTTCATGAGCTTTCCACACACAAAATCACAAGAAAGCGTCTTGTTGGTCACAGACCCCCCCATGAACATCTCACCGGGCCCAATGAACGCCGCGAGGGCATCCTTCACCTTGACGGCGTCGAAAGCCTCGTCCGGCAAGCCCACGTATCGCACGGCGGCGCGCTTCAGGTCCTTCCCCTTCTCCTTAAAAAATGGGCTCGCCAATCCAAGCACCTCCGCCTCCGCCCCCGAGCCAGCCCCCCCCAAGCTCACCTCGTTCTCGCGCCGCCGCATGGCCCCCCGTGTCGTCGCCGAGTACTTGGGCTGCTTCTTCAGCTGCTCCCTCAACGCCGCAACGACATTGGCGCGACGGCTCGCAACGTCGACGGACGCCAAGGCGCCCGGCATCGGCTCGGTGCTCCCCTCGCCGCGCTGAGCAGCCGAATCGGCTGTAAAGGCACCCAGAAGTCGGGCCGCTGGGCTTGGAACCCCATCGTCCTGGAGCGCTGCAGCAACACCGTTGAACGTGCGCACCGCAAGGGCCGCTGCGGCTCCGCCCAAACCGGTTAAATCGACGATTTCGGACTGGGAAGCGTGTGTCCGAAAACGAGTTCCGTCCTTTGGGACGAGTTCGGCGAGGCGCCTCTTGTTCCCACGGGCCAGCTCCTTTCGGACACGTTGCGTCGGCCCCATGTTTTTGAGGCCGGGCGCCATCCGCACATGCATGTCATGCATGTTGTGAAGCGAGCACGCCCACTTGGGCACGATGCCGCGAAGCACGTTCTCCTTGAGCGTGTCCGCCGCGTGCCCCTTCTCGTCGCAGACGGGACATGCCGCCAAGCACTTGCCGCACGTGTTGAGGGTGCAACCGCAAATAATATCGGGATCTGCCGCTATCGGGCAGCGCAGAAAGTCGTGGTCCGACAACCGGCAAACGGAGCACCGCCGGACTGGGCGGCCATCTGAAATATCATGCAAAGATAGCACACGACGAGAACGCATCCACATGCAGGCATCAAGGAAAGGAATAGATGCCGTCAGTCAGTGCCCACAGGACTGTAACCGCTTGCGCGACCCACCACCGTGCAGCAGCAAATCCTTAAAGCAGGCAAGGCATAGAAGCGATCTATGCACACCAGAACGGGCAACATACCTGTGCGTGAGGAACAGCCGCCTACCACCTGCTCGCCCCCAGCGCCGCCAGCTTCCATTATAGAGCACACCACACGCGCAGACAGGGCACCCAGGGGCCGATTTGGGGCGAAAAGATCAACGTGACGACGCCCGGTGGCTGCCAGATGGCGTGGAGGCAGGGACGTGGCAGGTAGTCCTTGCCTGGGCCAGGAATTTTCCGTCATCGGTAGTGACGCTGATCACCACTGGCAGTGACCGGCTCAGGGTGGTATGCGCTCGCCGACGACGGCGGGCGACGGCGACGGCGTGAACAGGAAGCGACCGCAGCGGCACGAAATCATTTGATCGGATCAATTGTCACTTTTTCACAGTCCTTCTACTACTTACGAAAAAGTGTTGTAATTGTCTACGAAAAGGGAAATCCGTCTCTTGACCTTGACTTTGACCAGGTCGGCCAAAATTGGGAAGACAGCAATACGGTACACAATAAGGCTGTTCACATAAGCTCTTAATGTATCTCGGATAAGACCTCTTATCCCCATGACAAAAGATCGCTGCCCGGACAGCTCTGGTTTCCTTATCCTTATACGCCTTGGATAATCAACTGCATTTGATAAGGTAAATAAACGACAGTTTCAACCATGTGTCGTATCAGTGCCTGTCACGCCATGCATTGTGGGATTCAAGTTGGACATCAAGTTGTCGTGGGTTCATACTGTGGGTCACGCACCACAACATGACCGCGCGGTTTGCTCACACTGCTCTTGCATCGCGTTCGAACTCTCGCCCACGGCCCCCCTCTTTCCCCTGGAGCCCTCCTGTGCCGGCACGGTATGGTGCCCGAGCGGCAGCAGGGCGAGCGCCTGGGCCGTCTGTGGATCAATTCCAATCTCCACGCACGCGCTTGACTGATCGACGATTGCGTCACACTTCTCGTGCGTGGAGCCGCACGGTGTTTCGAACTGCTCCAACTCATCGTGTGCACGTACGGCGGCATATTGCCGACAACGATAGTTGCGTGCTGAATGCCATGTCTCAGGCGTGTAACTTCCCGGTCTCTAGGTGTGCCACACCCTGCGTGCCAAAACTTAACTGAGCACGACCGGGGTGTGATCAGTATACTTATCAGGATGCCAACCGAAGGAACAGTAGACGGCTCTGAATTGTACGTGGACACGGCGCTGTGTATCTCTCAGACGTTGCGTTCAACTTGTGTGATACTCTTCGACGGTAAGTTCAGACTATGGATCGGGGCGTACTTTTCAGGCTTCTGTGCAAAAGGGCGTGATCGGGGGCGCATCGCCCTCCGCGCCCTCAACAGAAGGGTGTAATGCACAAGTCTGCCGACGACCCGACGCGCGATTATGAGGCCGCTCCATGCAGAAGATGCGAGAGCCGCGGCCACTCTGTCGTTTGTGGGTACTCGTATTGGTAAGTCCGTTGATCTTCTTCAAATTTACTCCAGATGCTGTGGTGGTTGCGCGACTGCCTTTCATGGCCAACAACAAATTGCAGATCTACTGTCGACTTGTCCTCTAGCGTTAATCTCTTGTTTTAACAGCGTCAGTCCTGTTTCCTGTGAAATGGCATCAAAAGGGGTAAGGATGCGCAACTGGCTAAGTTACAGTAGCAGCGCTAATGTCCTCCATGGCAGAAACATGCGTCGCCTTGGGTATGGAACTCGGGCCGGTGCTTCTGCGTGACGTGTGATTCCCGCAGTTAACGTGTAAGGAGAACGGGTCTTCAGTGCTCCCAAAGCACTGAACCTCTGGTCCAAGCATTGGCAGCACCAACAAGTGGGCTTCGTTCTTCGTGCTTGTCTGTCGCAGAATTGCTTGGGCGGCCTATGCTCTTGTAGCCGTCATCGCCAGACTTCTGATGGTCCATCACGGCGGTGGCGAAAAGTGTATGGTCCGGTTGGGGCCGCCGCCATCACCCCTTCATGGCTGTCGGACGGATAGTGCGCGCAAAGAAGGCGTTTCTTTCGGGACACCCCGCCCCGCCCGATCCCCGTGACAGCAGACTGGGGCCGGCGCCACATAAAGCCGCTGGCGACGTTAGCAAGGAGCCCCATCGCTTAGACCGCAGATCCAGGGGATGTTGCCGTCACGGTGCGGTGTGGAAGGAGTGCAGCGCGTGTGAAATACCGATAGTGCGGGTGGGGGTGGGAAAGGCGACGGCAGTATCTGTGCATGGGGTCGCGGTCGCCAGAACACGAGTCAGAGCAGCACTAGCGCAGTGGCAGGCGCTGTGCTGCCGCTACAACTCAGGCGAGGGTGTGTACTTCACTAGCATACGCATGTGCCGGACAGCGCTATGTATGCAGCTGTGATGTGCGAGCAGGCAGGAAGCTCCGGCACGGATTTCTGCCCGAGAGGTGAACGCAAGTGAGCGGAAGCAATTGGCTACAATAAACCTGCCATAAGCTCAATGAAGACGTCATATTTACACAAACTGTGGAAACACACAAGCCAGGACTTGTCTACACAGCATCGGAGTTGTAGACATTTTCTTGACAAATCACTGTGAAAGTTACCCGTGTTGTCTTTCTTTTCCTCTGTGGACGAAAACGCTGACCAAGCCGGTCAATTGCTTAGTGCCGCGCTATTAGGAGCCTTTGAGTCGTTCGGTACGCACGGGCACCAGCGACCACGTCGATTCATCGCGGGCATTCCGTTTCTCGAAGAAGCGCATGTATGACTCAGGCACTCAAGATGCCAGCACGGTTTTGGCTTTTGCGTGTGCCCTGGCATCATGGCTCGAGGCATGAAAAAGAGCGTGTTGAAAAGAGATAGCTATACCTGTTGCAAATGGAAAGAGGAACAATGAGAAAAACAAGAGCAAAGGCGACACAGAATGGCACCCTCCTCTTGTGCGCGCCTCTCGAATGGGCCATCAACGACAGGGACTTCGAGAAGCATCGAGCCGCACGTCTAGACGTTCAGCACGTCCACCGTCCATCACATCGCGGACTCATCTGAACGAGGCATCTGAGTGGGCTGAACGACAGCTCAAGCACAGAGCAAACGTCACTGACCTGTTCCTGCAATCATATCAAAGAGCACGAAAGCAACAGATCATCTTCCAGATATTACAGTCACGACCTCTATGACAGAGTCAATTTCAAAGCACACCTCACAGCGGGACCGTGCAGGTACGCGTTGCACTCGGACGAACATGGCGAGGGGTTGGGGGGTGACAGCAGCGGTGCGGCAATCAGAGCGAGCGAAGAAAGACCGGGTGATTCAGTCTTAAACGAGCCATGCGCGACAGCAGGGAGAAGACGAAGCCGAAGAACGCTCACGTACGCAACCGTACTCATGCATCTTGTCATCTAATAGCAGATACAACGACACCTGCTGACCATGCCGATGATCCCAGTGCCCGCCCACATTCCTCATGCAACTGTGCAAGTGGTGCAACAGATCGGAAGTACATACCACGAACGCGCGTGTCGTGCCGTGGATTACCATTGCGTGCATAAGGGGCAATACGGGACGAGGCGAGGAGGACGTGACAACGCTGTCCACGACAGGGAAAGCCGTCGGGAGGAAGGAGATCGTCGGTAGCTCCATTGTACTGAGCAGGGTAGCGGCATTCCGATTGGACACACGGCACCGGAGACTGATATGCTTTTCTATGAAACAAAGCGGGCCACACAAGTTCGCAGCAGACTTCGATATCGGAAAAGATCGTTTGGAGCCAATCTGTCACATTTCTGGGGCATCGACCGGTATTTTGATCGCTGGGTTGCGATACGAACTCAGTTTGTCGATCACACCGGACTTCTCAGTGCTTCACCGCTATCGCCTCTTATCCCACTCCAACTTTTGCAGTCTGCTCAATTTGGCCGGTGTGAGTCCGAACAAAACGCAATCAGGACGGAATTCTATTGGCCAGCGGCACGTATTCGGCTGAATGAATGGCTGAGAGTCCGCCGTGATTGCGTTCTGTTCCGACTCAGACAGGCACAATTGAGCAGACTGCAATAGTAGCAGTGACCACGTCGGGCACTCTGCATATTGGGAATGAGAGCAGTGCTTCTGAGGCCGACGCGCACGACGTGACCCGTTCTCACTGCAAGGGCATACCGAGGTGGTCACGGGAACGATGCGCTGCATCCCGGAAGATCACACAAGGAGGTTCCTCGGGCGTGAGTGCGCACCGTGGCTCTCTGAGACCATTCGTACAAAATTCGACCTGCGCACCACGCTTGGCAAACAAAAGTGCTGCCGTGGTCCATCCTTTCGTAAGAACACCCAGCCCGTCTTACAGACGCTTCTGGGAGGGCAATTTGTGGAGAACTGTTGATGGCATCTCTGGCCGAAGATACTCATTTCTGGGCGCTTATTGATCCGTAGTCTTTTAGGATGGGCGCCATAGCCAGGCGGCCAGTGACCAGTGACTGACCTTGGCACATATGAGGCCAGTTGCTGATCCACTGCAACAGTCATGAGTCCTGTTGCCCCAGACGCACTCAAGCTGATCCTCACAGCGGATACATGGGCCGCGTCAGCATTCAGGGCTTGAATAGGCCATCTCATCTGCAGTGAGGCAGAAAAAAAATTCGCGTGTCTCGGGAGGGCGTCTCAAGACAGCCTTTTACTGCTTATGCAGCGTGGTGGTCCACAGCCAAACTGAACCAGATCATAAAAATGAGCTGCCTCGCACTGAAACCAATTTGAACACCGTGGAAGTTTGCTCGAAATGTGACTGTTGAAGGACATGTTAGCACGCCGGACTGGGTTTTTTTTTGAAGAACGACTGTAATATTCGAGCTCCGCCAAGGATATGAGAGCCGGCAGCGTTTTAGGGAACCGCGGGTGACTGGGCCCCAGGACCCCATCGAGGAGTCTCCTTCTGCCACTGAGAAGAAAAAGCTACGGCCCGCTTGGTTCGCTCGATTGTCGGACTCACCTACTCGCCTGGTTCCTCCAGCGAGCGAATGCAGAGCACCACAACAATATGCACTGAAAGACGTTCCCTCGAGTGTGAACAGCAATACAGGCTCGTCAACGCTCACTCTCTTGTCAACGCCACCCCCCCCGAAGTTCCGTCAGCGCCACCCTTTCCGAAGGCGCTATCGACGCGGCTTCCACCACCGTGTACCCCGGCACCGTCGTTGATCTGCCTCTGAAAAGCGACACATTGGTTCACTCGGAGGCGCCCAAAAGGGCGTGCCACACCAAAATAAGGACGCCGCCGCAACTTCGGTGGCGCGGACTTGTCCGACAGACGGTGTGGGCACAATCGCAAGAATTTGAGTGAATGTTCACAGCTTCTAATGTTTTCTCTTGTGCCTATTTGCGTGTTCATAGCGTAATGCCACGTCGGTCTTTCCGGGAAAAATTTCATCCCGAACCTAGCGATTCTATTTCTCTACGTACAGTTGTTACACAAAAAACCTACCACTCGGCCGAGACCAATAGTACAATCAACAAGATCCGGGATTGGCAGACACGTGGAAAATATTGCTGATCCCCGAATTTTGACCTGGTGGACGGAGACTGACTTGCGGACCGACTCTCTCCACCAATCAGATGCGCCCCAGGGACTGACTTGGTGCTCCTGATTGCTTACATGTGCCCAAACAGCCTGATAATCAACATCAGCTCCTTTTTTTTTCTGCACTTTTGGCAAGGAGACAGTAGAAAATATCCAGATCTCGCGTGGGCAGCTTTCTTTGGGCCAAGAAAATCGGATCAAGCGGCAACAATCAGTGACTTCTGCTGCATGCAAGGTCCTGGTACCTAATGCGGGCTTTCCATTGGCTTCGATGCCCTCTTACTAGCGTTATAAACCAATCGAGTGCTCTTATTCAGAGCCAGTCTCTATCTCTGTCCCCCAGGACAAAATTCGGGGATCAGCATTATCAGGGCAAAATATGCCAATAATCTCGGGTCGGTCGAACGTGGCCTACACAGCATCATTTTCGCACCTGCGCGCACGCAGACCCTTCATTGAGAGCCACTGCGAGCACGCCTCGAGTGTCCCCTCAGTGTGGCACAGAGCCAATGGGACAACTCGCTTACACCAAATCCCACAGCGGGTCAGAGACCGCAATATTCGAGAACAACCCGTCCTCAATGAGAGGCCCTCATCGTGTGAAAATACTTAGTTCCCGATCCGGACATGTCCAACATTTTAGTCTTCATGAATCGAAGCCAACCAAATGACGACCCTCGAAGTCGACGTGTGAAAATACGAAACCGTTCAGTATCGATCACGATCTATACGGGAACCGATCGTCGGCTTGCCACGCAGCCCGGATTTAGGGAAGATTCCGGTCGTTGCCATCCGCCACCTGTTGTAAACGGCGTCGGTGTCGGCCGAGTTCTACTGGCGCTGGCGCCCAAAAATGTGATCAATTGCGCGTGGCAGCTCTCTGACGTTGCGGTCGGCATTTGTTAGCATTGTAGCAGCGCAGCCACGCGGCCCCGATGGCCTTTTTCAACGGCTCGTGCCAGTGCACTTGCATTAACCATAAGAGCATCTTGACCAATGGCTCCAACCGACCAATCAGCCAAACGTGGTACCGTTTGGCCAACGGGGGCATTGGTGGAGAAAGCGAGGTACAAAACTAGTGTGTGACGGTGGTGTGACGGCCCAAAAAAGCAGTCCTCTCATTATTTAGCCGAATGATCTATCTGCGTTACAGCACCCCACACGGGCAGGAAAGCCTGGCCCGCAGTGGTGTCGGTCGACCATGGTTTCCCCGCGCGATGCGAGATTCATTTTGGTACTTCGGCCGCACTGTCTGCCGCGATTTACCGCACCCCCAATTGTATACGTTTCTGTCGGCGACGTCGTAAATCAGTTCGGGTGACAACACCGTCATTGCGCCGTCTCCTTTCCCGGTGAGTCAGATCGTGCGGCCATTGTCCCGCATCACATATTGACTGGTCCCCGTACAGGACCTGAACCATGTCATCCAGCGATAGCCAATGCGCGCCTGCCAGGCCCCTGCCGGCGCGGGGACGGCACACGCAGGTCGCGTGCCCGGATGAATTCCGTCGAGTTCCAGCCCCGCCGAGGGGCCGGCCGGGGCGGCTGCCTCCGACGCTGGGTCGTCCGTGGGGACTGACGAGGAGGACGACGCCCACCTTGGTCAGGCGTGCTCGATTAGTGGGTACCGCAAGCGGTTTTCGCATGACAAGCACAACGCGCGCACGTGCGGGGCAAGAAGCCGCGAATGTGCTTCCAGTCCGAGCGTGCCGGCCGAGTTCCGGGCCGACGTTTGTTCTTGCTCTAGCACGACCAAGCAAACAAAATCGGGCCCGAAGTCGGCTGTGTACGTTGTACCCCGGCATTGCCGAAAGCGTCGCCTTGCTGTACGCAGGGGCAACGCGGGTCGGTATTGATTTCGGCGAGTCGGGTTCTACGGAAGTCCCCAACTAGGACGTTGTTCGGCGAGGGTTTCACAAGCAGCTTCAAAAGGCGAGTGCAACTGACAAGAAGGCCAACGTCGATCGCATCAGTAATTTGCTGAGCGCGCCGAGTGGCCCTGATCGATCTCCTCGACTGTACGTTGGACCCTCGCCTCTCCTGTTGAGCCGGTTCTTTCCTCCTCATCTTTCCCGCATTGTGATGCAGCGAGTTGCAGCGGCACCTTGACACTAACTTGAGGCTCATTGACACCCTGCGTAACCGCTCGTTTGGTGCTTTCCACTGAAAGGGAACGCCCACAACCACCGAGATGAGTCGTCCGGCCAACATGTGGCGGACGAATCTCGCTACGCCCCGCCGACGGCTTGCGGTCCGGGTGAAAGCCAGATGCCGGCCGCCTGCCTGTCCGGGGGAGCCATTATCGGTGCCGCTGGCGGTGAGCGCACCGACTTTAACCATCTCGGCCTGTCGAAGCTTTCTGACGGCCTTGGCCTGTTCATTTACGGACCAAGCCCCTCGGCCGAGCGGGAAAGCGTCGTTTTTAAAGCACGAGCGGGGATGGAGAGCCAGTTCGTCCGTGGACACACTGTGTCCGGCTTGTCTGTGTCAGCGTCTGCTGTGGGCGCGCTCATTTTGTGCAAGAAGGGGAGCGCCGGGCAGGATCATCCATCTATTGAGGACCTTCCTGCGGGCTTGGTTGACACTGTCACGCGCTGAGTGCTTTCTCATAGTAGGGAGTTCGTGTTGGTATCCCTTTGCTCGCCTTCGGTTCGTCTTGCGCCTTTGACAATACACTTGTCTTCGCATGCTTCACTGTTCGTCACCATGTACTCTCGCTTCATCCGCAACGGCTCAAAGGCATCCCTCCATGGCCCCTCTTGACCTGCCAGCTCCGGCACATTCCGGACGGCCTCTAGAAGGCAATGATCAAAGTGATTGCCGATATGTGCCGCCGACAACGGGATGATGGCTAAGGCGTGGCGGAGGCCGTCGGGTTCCTCCTGGAAGGAATGATGCATCATCTTCAGCACGTTTGACAGCTCGCTGAAGTTCCCTCGATAGGTTGAAGATCTGGGCTGTAGGGAGGCAGCCGCAGAGGGAAGACACTCGCCGCCACAATTCACGCGTCCGCTTCAGCCGTGTGAGTGGGTGCGTTGTCTAGTAACAGGACGCATCTTTCGGCTTGAAGCGCCCAGGGCAGCCCCGGGACGACCTTGTTCATAGTTGGCAGCAGCCCTGCAAGGAATATCAGTCAATCGTGCGACTTCTGCGACGGGAGAGTGGGTGTTGTCGCACGGTGGATGACGCCTGTCTCGTACGATACGGCCATCATTGAGGATGTTCGAAGTATGTTCTTTTCGGCTCGGGAAAGGCAATCATACCGCAACCCACACAGCAACCGGCCACGCCTGCGTCGCACCTCACCTTCGCCCTTGTGCGTATCGTCAATACAGACGGTGCGCTGGTGTGGAATTGAAAGAATAACGCGCGCAAACATCACTTGTCGCTCTTGGTGGCGATCCCTGCACACTTGGTACAGCTTTTGGTAGGAGAAGCCAGTTGCCCGAAGGACGAAGTCCAGCGTCGTAGTAGAGGTCGTGTACGAGGCGTGGTAGCCAGGGAGGGTAAATAGAAGATAAAAAAAGCCATGTATTTCACCTATCAGCTGCTGGGAGTCCGACAGTATGACGGCATTGACGGCTTGAAGGAATTGGGAGTCGTAGATCACGTTGTCGGCGTGTCGGTTGCGTACGACCGGGTCTGGCCACCACTCGCCCGACGCAATGTAGGCGGAAATCCATTCGTACACCGTCGCACGGTTTCAGGCAAGGCGCCGCGCGGCCTTCTTCTTAGAGAAGCCCTGAAATAGCACCCAGAATACCGCCAGCATCCAGCAGGGTTCATCAAAGACCATGGTAGCCTGTCCATGAAGCAAAAACACGGAGCGGCGTGTCCAGTTGCTCGTGTCGTCGACAGCCGGGGTCGCCAGAACCATAATCGCTATCTACCGAGATACGGTTCAAGATAGCGTTTTGGCTCCCCGTGCTCTCGTTGGCCAAGTGTGCATCAGGGCGAGATGCAGGCTCGGGAAAAGAAGTAGGCTGCGTGGCCCTGGCAGGTCTCTGTCAAGTGCAATGGTCCAGAATGCACTCAGCACCCAATCCATCGGAAAGCCGGTGTATTTCGAACGGCCAGCCTGAGTGCTCGAGTCGGGCCGATCGACACGGGGCCAGCCCGCAGCCAGCCCGTGCCAAGTGGCATGATACGATCTAGTGGAGCTCAGCGATGCCATTCAGGAGGCTATGGAGCCCCGCGTTGTCTTTTGCATCGAACACTTACATGAGCTTGATACTGGATTCCATCAAGTCCGCGACTTGGCTTCACGTAGGTCTTCGAGTGATGGCAACAGAGAGCCTAGTGAAGAAACCATCAATCTTTGGTTGCTGCCGCTATTGTACATGGTTTCAAACCTGCTCAACACCACGCTTACCGCATCTCGCCAAAAAACACAGATGACTCAAATGTGCATGTTGAACACGAATAGGGGTGCGGGCAATCAGTTGCAGGGCGCGCACTGCCTAGAAGTACGTATGGGTTTTCAAATAGACATGGTCACGCAAGTCTCATGGGAGGGCTCGGTCTCGCCGCTGACATGTGTACAGTGCCACCAGTGGCGTGCAGTACATCCAGTGCCCGATACGCTGGCTTCGCTCAGTCGCAACAAGCTCGACAATAACAGCACGACATGTCTGGCCGAGCTGATGCGCCTGGCGGAAAAGGACTAAGCGGGACCCAGTGTGCATGAGGAGCTCTAGCGGTTGACGTCGGAGTGTGACATCTGCCAGCAGGTGGCACGGGCTTCGTCTCTGCCCCGTGTAACGATGCCTAGCGACAAGCTGTCCTTCAATAGCTTTGAATACTATAACCTGATGTTCATTGACGGAAACGCCATCGTCCATGTGGGCGTTCACGACACGGCGTCGAGCGCCGCGGCCTTCGCCAAGAGCAAGGAGCTGGACGCCTTCTGGCTTCTCCACTGCTGCATCTAGGAACTCCCGTACATTATCTACGCTGAAAAGATGCACACCGACTAGGGGCCACAGTTTAAGCCGCCGACGAGCGCTGCCCTGGCGAAGTCAGCGGCCGCCGTAATGATCCCTTGGGGCGTGGAGTCCCACAATGTAATGGTAATCGCTGAGCGGCACCATGAATTCCTCAGTGGGATCCACCAGCGTGCCCGCGCCGAGCTCCGAAGGCCACATTCTGACTTCGGGCTACCGATGGCCGTGTCGTACATGAACAGCACGGCGAAGCCGAAAGCACTGGTTGTCACCCTCCTTGTTTTCGGTGTCATCCAGGTGGTGCCCGTGGTGCTGCTAGCTCTCCTCGCGCAACAATAGAGGCTAATCGCCATACTCTCGCACAGAAGGAGATGCTGAGACGCGCCACCAAGGAGCGCGTACGACAAACACTGGCGTCGCGCGTGCCAGCCGCGGCGGACAGAGCGGTGAGCCGCGGGAAGCGGATACTCTCCTATTGAGGTCTCCCTGTCGCCACATGACAGGGGCCATACCATGCCATCGGCCTGGAAGGAAAAGTCATTTAAGTGGCACTAGACGGCCACTTGGTGCAGTTTGCCATCGATATGGTCAAGGCATGCATGGTGTCAACGCCCACGATGGCCACTGAATCGGCAGCCAAGTCAGTCACGTGCGACAACTAGGTGCCCACAATCCTGGGGGGATCGAACCCCGCTGTGCCATGCGCCACATATCAGACCAAGGGATGCAGCAGCCGCTGGCTCCCCCATGTGCTACCTCGCCCTCTCTGGTCGCGATTCACGGGGCGCTCCCGGTGCATGACCAAACTCCACCGGCCAACTAAGACCACAGCGCATTGCTGGACGCGATGCTTTATGGAGAGGCGCTCCTCGCCTCGAGGCGCCCAGGGTGTAGTCTCTCGACCAGGGGCATATGAATCTGGCAAGTTTGTCACCACTCAGATATACTCAACACCAGCATTTTTTGAATGGGATAAGACTATTGACGCAACTTCTTGAAAAAGGATAGGATACACATCCGCAGCCAATACGAGAAGGATATGAGTAGGAATGCGGATTCTATCCAGAATATATCAGATTATTGAACAAGTATGTCCGCCAGGATGTACTTTCAAGGCGTGCTGCCAAGAAACAACAAACAGCAGGTTGTGCTGCTAGTTGTGAACGCGGCCCACGCCAGACCAGCACCAGCAGTGGGCGTGCAAAAGTCAATGTGCGGCAAGAGGCTTCGGCTTTGGTGTCCATCATGGTATCTCGGTTACCCTTTTGTCTTGGTACACGTTTTGATGCTTGTGGGCCTTCCATGCCGGGCCGCGCGCGACGTTGGTCACAACTGTTTATTGACAACTTACAAAAAATGGCAGCTGTAGAGAGAGAGGAGGCAGAGCCGACAACACAGCATAGAAAATAAGTCGGATTGGCTGTTCGGCAAGCCACGATCAAACTATTGGCTGGGAGTCACCGCCAGTACTACTGCAAGCCAATGAACGTGTGTGGCAGGAGTCACGCAAAGCCGTTGCAACCCACAATGAGATTTCCTGAGATTCTTGGGCCACTTGCTTGGGCCTGGAGAGCGCATGGAGAGGGTTCTGGGCCAGACCTTTGATTTCTCATGAGATCAACAAACTTCTTCAGATTTCTTGAGATCCTGATGTGCCTTTTTAGTGCGCAGAGCTGCATGAGGAGACTATGTAAGGAACTCACATGATTCCTAGCCAGCACCTCGCCTAGTACCGGCTAGGAGAGATCAAAGACCACCGTGGCCGCAGTCGTCATCCCCACGTAGATGGGTCCCCCACCTAGCGTGACGCGGTCGGCGATCAAGTAGATCGCCGCGAGGGCCAAGAACATGATGCCGCGGGTGCCATTGGCGAGCGCCTGGCGATCCGCATCTCGTGCAGCGACGAAAAGGGGATAGATTACCTCCAGGAAGTCGGCAGAGGCGGCCGACGCCATACCCGTGGACGTCGGGCCGGCAGGCAGCGGCGGTAGTGGGCCCTGAGCTCGCAATGCCCTGGCCGTTGACGAATCAGGGTCGCTCTCCTCCAGCG
>Ga0079203_1002060_pt1 | contig 13889 bp, 9 predicted proteins | sample PorBlaMBantryBay_FD_68602 | JGI IMG/M metagenome (GOLD analysis project Ga0079203, IMG submission 68602) | Marine algae microbial communities from Bantry Bay - Bantry Bay, Ireland | ecosystem: Host-associated > Algae > Red algae > Blade | place: Bantry Bay, Ireland
GAGCAGCAGGGCGGTGACGAAAAGCGGGGCGGCGGGTCGCATGGTGGTCTCCGGTGGGTTGGCGAGACGCGCTTTATCGGCCCGCCGCCCGGCACCCTCTACAATCGCTCGACCATGGCCACCCCCAAACACTCCCAGTTGACGAAGACCGCCACCGCGGCCCACATCCGCAACTTCTGCATCATCGCGCACATCGACCACGGCAAGTCCACCCTGGCCGACCGCATGCTCCAAGGCACGGGGGTCATGAATGAACGCAATGCGCGCGAGCAGACCCTCGACAACATGGACCTGGAGCGGGAACGCGGCATCACCATCAAGGCGTCCGCCGTCTCGGTGGATCACGTGTGGAACGGCCAGACCTACGAGCTGAACTTCATCGACACCCCCGGCCACGTGGACTTCCACTACGAGGTCAGCCGGGCCCTGGCCGCCTGCGAGGGCGCCGTGCTGGTTGTTGACGCCACCCAGGGCGTCGAGGCCCAGACCGTGGCCAACCTCTACAAGGCCGTGGACGCCGACCTGGAGCTGATCCCGGTCATCAATAAAATCGACCTGCCCAGCGCCCAGCCCGACGAGCGGGCCCAGCAGGTCGAAGACGTGCTGGGCCTGGACGCCGCAGACTGCATCATGACCTCGGCCAAGAGCGGCGTGGGCGTCAAGGAGCTGCTCGACGCCATCTGCGAGCGCTTCCCCGCGCCCAAGGGCAACCCCGACGCGCCGCTGCAGGCGCTGATTTTCGACGCGGTCTACGACGACTACCGCGGGGTGGTGGTCTACTTCCGCGTGATCAACGGACGGATGAAGAAGGGCGACCGCATCCTGATGATGGGCGCGAAGCGGACTTTTCAGGTCACCGAGCTGGGCAAGTTCCGTCCGCACATGGTCAAGGTTGACGACCCCTTCGAGGCCGGCGACGTGGGCTACATGGTCGCGGCCATCAAGACCCTGGGCGACGTCAACATCGGCGACACCATCACGCTGGATACGGCACGCAGCAGCGAGGCGCTTCCTGGTTATGAGGAACCGGTGCCCATGGTCTACTGCGACTTCTACCCCAGCGGCGACACCCAGTTCGACGAGCTGCGCGACGCTATCGCGCGGCTGCACGTCAACGACGCCAGCTACAACTACGAGCCGACCAACTCAGAGGCGCTCGGCTCGGGTTTTCGTTGCGGCTTCCTGGGCATGCTCCACATGGACATCATCCAGGAGCGGCTCGAACGCGAGGGCAACGTCAGCGTCGTGCAGACCGCACCCACGGTGACCTACGAGATCGACTGCATCGGCAAGGGGGGCGAGCGGGAGATGATCCAGATCACCAACCCCGCCGAGCTGCCGGACCCCAGCAAGGTCAAGGCCATCCGCGAGCCCATCGTCGCCGCCGAAATCATCACGCCCACCGGCAGCATCGGCGACATCATGAAGCTCTGCGACAGCCGCCGGGGCATCTACAAGAACCAGAAGTTCCTGGCCGATGACCGCCAGATCCTCGAATACGACCTGCCCCTGGCCGAGATCATTTACGACTTCTTCGACAAGCTGAAGTCGATCACCAGCGGCTACGGCACCATGGACTATCACGTCACCGGCTTCAAGCAGGACGAGCTGGTTCGTATGGACGTGCTGGTCAACGGCAGCGTGGTGGAGGCGCTCAGCCTCATCGTGCACCGCAGCAAGGCCGAGGCCCGCGGTCGTCACCTGCTTAAGAAGCTCAAAGAGCAGATCGACCGGCACCTCTTCGAGATTCCGCTGCAGGCCGCCATCGGCGGCAAGATCATCGCGCGCGAGACCATCAAGAGTGTGGGCAAGAACGTGACCGCCAAGTGCTACGGCGGCGACGTCAGCCGCAAGCGGAAGCTGCTGGAAAAGCAGAAGAAGGGCAAGGACCGGATGAAGCGCATCGGCACCGTGGACATCCCCCAAGGGGCGTTCATGGCGGTACTGGACACGGGGGAGTGACCGAAGATTTTTAATCGCGAAGGCGCAAAAAACACAGCCAAGGAAGTCACGTGGCCGACGGCGGTCGGTTCAATGGGAGGGCGACGCTCCTGCGGAGCCTGCGCCGCGGCATAGGCTCCGCAGGAGCGTCGCCCTCCCAGACACCAAAGGCCGTCCGTGGGTCTGCTCGCTTTCCTTGGCTGCGACCTTTGCGCCTTTGCGGTTCAATTCGGGGTTCAGATGCCCGCCTACCCCTCCCGATCAAACACGTAGATCAGCACCGCCGCCACCGTCGCTCCCGCGAAGTTGGCCACCAGGTCCCACGCGGTGTTGACGTAGCCGCCCACGTTCGTGGGTCCCATCAGCGTGGCGATGAACTCCAGGATCTCGTTGAACGCGCCGAAGCCGATGCCCGCGGCCGCGCACAGCACCATGTTGCCGACCGACGGGCGGCGGTCAGTCAGCCCGATCCGCAGCGCCTGCCAGCAGGCCCAGGTGGTTACGCCGAAGCCCAGCGCGTGCACGACGTGGTCGTATTTCAGCCGGCCGGGGATCAACCACCACGAGTAAAGCACCCGCTGGTCGCCCGCGATCGGCCAGCTCTCGGGCACGGCCAGCAGGCCGCCCATCATGTGCATCAGCCCCCAAAGACACAACAGCGACAGCAGGGGGGTGCTGAACCGCACCCGCGCGTGCACCGCCACGATGCCCAGGCCGATGACCGACGTCATCACGGTGTAGAAGAGAAACTCGTTGTTGCCCGCCCGCCGTGCGATCAACGCCGACGCCACGAGGTAGCCGACCCCGATCAAGAACACCGCCGCCGATCCGCGGGTCAGGAACGGGCGGCGGGGAGGGGGGGCGGCGGGGTCATTCATGGGTAAGAGCTTCCCATGCAGGGAGGCTGGCGCCAAAGCGCAGAGCGCAAAGTGAAAAGCGCAAATTAGCATCGCGGTACCGTCTGCGAAACGACTCGGTACACGCTTGCGTCGGATTTGCGTTTTGCGCTCCGCGGCGCCAGCCGCTACGCTGCCCCCCCATGCCCACCGATTTCTCCTGCGGCGTCATCCCCGTTACCGAACTGCACGGCGACCGGCACTACCTGCTGGTCCAGCACGACGCGGGGCATTGGTCCTTCCCCAAAGGCCACCCCGAAGGCGAGGAGTCGCCGATCCAGACCGCCCGCCGAGAGCTGGCCGAAGAAACGGGCCTTCGCGGAGTGGGCCTGCTGGCTGCGCCCGCCTTCGACGAGCACTACGTGTTCACCAAGCGTTCGGGCAAAGTCGTCGACAAGACGGTGACCTACTTTCTGGGGCACATCGATCCCGAATCCGCGCGCCGCCTGCGCCTGCAGGTTGAAGAGGTCGCCGACGCCAAGTGGCTGCGGCCCGCCGCCGCGCGCAGCCTGATGACGTTCGATGCCGGTCGGTGGCTGCTGGACGAGGTCGAGCGCTTCCTCCGCACGACGCCGTCAGCGGTCCAGAGCCGCACGTAGACCCGACCGGTGGGGTCGCCCACCTCCGCCGCGAGGACGCGGGGTAAGGAGACCCCCGTTATCGGCACCACCTGCGCGTGGATAATGCGGTTTTCTTTGCGGTGCGGCTTGCCCCGAGCCCGCTTTTATCCGTCACTTCCCCCGTTCCTGTCTCCGGCGACACCCCCCACGGGTGCACCGCAGGGGAGAACCCCGAATGTTTTGCCCGCGGTGAAGTCGCGGTGAACGGGGGTCGATAGGAAGTTGGTCCCAAGTGCCTTGCCCGCTCTCGTTGCGGGTTGCCGCGCGAACCCGTCATGAACGGGCGCAGGCAAGTAACTCGGGGCCGGAGCCGGTGGACGTACGCCGCCGGCTCAACACCGCGTCTCTCGGACCGTGTTGGTCCGACGCACCTCAGGGTTTGGTCTCTTTTCAGGAGAGTATTGTTATGAACAACGTCCGCACCGCAGTCCGTAAGGGTTTCACCCTTGTCGAAATCCTCATCGTGGTCGTGATCCTCGGCATCCTCGCCGCGATCGTGATCCCCCAGTTCTCCAGCGCTTCGCAGGCCGCCCAGGCCAGCAGCCTGGTCACCCAGTTGCAGAGCCTCCGCAGCCAGCTGGAGCTGTATCAGCTTCAGCACGAAGGCAACTACCCTGCCATCGGTGCGGCCGACGGCATCGGCGCGGACGGCTTCTGGGATCAGCTCACCGGTTTCACCAACCAGAACGGAGTGACCTACGCCACTCAGACCGCTGCCGACGACGCTCGTGGTAACGGAAACAACGTCTTTGGCCCTTACCTGCAGAAGCCAATCAGCAACCCTTTCATCACCGGTGTGGCTGACGCCAACCAGACGCTCTCCACCTCGGCGGATGAGCCCCTGGGCACGACCGGGGTTGCGGGTGCCGGTTACCTCTACAACCCTGCGACCGGTGAGATCAAGGCCAACGTGCCCTTCGACGTGGCCCGCGAGGTCAACTTCGATGCCGCAGACGGCGATGTCGCCATCGTCGGTGGACCGTAAAAGTTAGCTCGAACTCATCCAAATGCACGGCGGAGGCTTAACGGCCTCCGCCGTTCTTCTTTCTCGGACACGCGTGCTCACTGGCCTGAAGGCGTGGCGCTGGCCGAAAACAACAAGTGTTCCCCCATCCGAGAAAATTATGAAACACCTCCGCTACCTCAACGCAGTCCTCACCGTGCTGGCCATCTTGTTAACCCTGAACCTCTACGTTCAGCTGACCGCTCCGGCCGGCGCGACGGCCACCTCCCTCGCGACGCCTGCCCACGCGGCGTCCGATGAGAAGCGCGGCGTCGGCTCACAGGCCGCCCGCCAGGCCGAGATGGTCAACGCCATCAAGCAGATGGCCAAGACCACCGAAATGATTCACGCCACGCTGACCGGCGGCGATCCGCTGCGGGTCAAGGTCGAGAACTTCCCGGCGGGCAACTGACCCCCGCTGCCCCGCGTCCACCCGCATCCGAAAGCGCTTCTATCCCCATGCTCACCCCGCTCCGCCGCCTCGCGGCCTACACGCTGATCGAAGTGCTCGTGGTGGTCTCCATCCTGGGCATCCTGGGAGCGATCGTGGTCCCCAGCCTGCTGACGGCCGGCGAGATGGGCGTGCAGGCCGCCGCCCGGTCGGTGGTGGCCGACATCCTGGTCGCCCAGAACGAAGCCGTCGCGGCGCAGGCCGAACGCACGGTGCACTTCGACCTCACCAACAACCGCTACGGGGTGTTCGACGAGAACGACCAGGTGGTGCGGGCGGCCTACCTGCCGGTGGTCGAGGTGTCGATGGACTACGCGAACAACGACATCACGGGCACCGCGGCCCGCGGCCGCAACTTCATCACCGACTTCCGCACCAACCGCAACTTCAGCGGTGTGCAGATCCTCGCCGCCGACTTCGGTGGTTCGCCCCGGGTCACCTTCGACGCCCTGGGGTCGCCTCTTCAAGGGGGCTCGGTGGACCTGCTGTTCGACCGCCGCATCCTCCGCGTGGCCGTGGCCCCGTTCACCGGACGCCTGACCGTGACCGAGCGCTAGCGCGACCGCCACGATGCGGCGGACTTTCAGACCCGCCCCGGCGGGTTTTTTGATGCGCACCCGGGCGTTTCGTGGTCGCCGCGCCGACGCGGACGCACCGATTTTCTCGCCCCGGTCGTCACGACTCTCCGAAGGACCCGTATGAGCCCTCTGCAACACATCGCCCGCCGCTACCGCCGCGCCCTGCACGTCGCCCTGGGGCTCGCCGCCGTGGGCATGCTGCTGTGGGGCCGGCTGATCCTGAAGGAGGCGCCCCGGACCGCCACCGCCGACGGGCCCACCCTCGCCCGCGGTGAAGCGGTGGCTCCGGAGCCGGGCCCAATAACGGACGGCGCCGGATTATTGGACGTTAAAGAGGGCAAATTGGGGTCAATGGTCGATCAAGGGAATCCGCGAAGCAAGTCGGAATCAATTGTTCCCGATGACTTCAAATGGATGCAGGCCGCAGAGACCGCGGCCGCGGAGCTGAACCTCCAGGGCGTCACTACGGGGAAGGTCCCCGTGGCCCGCATCAACGGCCGGATGATCCGGGTCGGCGAAACGATCGATGGCTTCACGCTCCGGTCCGTCAGCGGGCAGACCGCCGTGCTCGAAAGGGCCGGCACCGCCCTCCGCCTGACGGTCCGAACCGACGGCCCCTGATCCGACCAGCCCCCACCCAGACCGCCACCCCCCATCAATCCGCCGTTAAACGAGTGCGGAACAGGAGACTCGCAATGACCCGTCCAGATTTTCGTCCCACCAAGCGTCCCACCAAGCTTCAACTCAAGTCCTTCTTCCTGGCGGGCGGCCTCGGTGTCGCCTGCAGCCTGACCGGCGCCGCTTACGCGCAGGCTGCGGACGGCGACGCCGTGGGCCTCTTCGAGGAAGACGCCGCGGGCGACGACAAGGGGGTGGCCATGAACTCGCTGGGCGAGATCAACATCACCGTCAAAGACCTGGAGATCGCCAAGGTGCTCCAGCTGCTCTCGATCCAGAGCCAGCGCAACATCATCGCCAGCCGCAACGTGTCGGGCACCGTGTCGGCCGACCTGTACGACGTGAGCTTCCACGACGCGCTCAACGCGATCCTGACGCCCAACGGCTACGGCTACGAAGAGCAGGGCAACTTCATCTATGTCTACACCGCGCAGGAACTGAAAGAGCGCGAACTGGCCAACCGCACGACGGTCACCAAGATCATCCGGCTCAACTACGTGTCGGGCGAAGATGCCGTGAAGCTGGTGAGCCCGGTGCTCTCAGAGAACGGCTCGACCGTCGCCACCGAGGCGCCATCGGGCGGCTTCTTGCCCAGCGCAACCAGCGCCGGGGCCAACAGCTTCGCGAACCCCGAGTTCCTGATGCTCAAGGACTACGAAGAGAACGTGGAGCAGGCCGTGGCCATCCTCGAAGAACTCGACGTGCGTCCCCAGCAGGTGCTGGTCGAGGCCACGATCCTGTCGGCCCGCCTGACTGAACGCAACGCCTTCGGTATCGACTTCGCCGTGTTCGCCAACCTCGACGGCCTGAACCTGGGCAACCCCCTGGACAGCGTCAACAACCTGCTGAACCCCAACGGCGACGGCGGCACGGCCGTGCAGTCCACCGTCGGCAACACCCAGGCCGGCAACGCCGGGATCAAGATCGGCGTCGGCGGCAGCGATGGCGCGGTCTTCCTGCGGGCCCTGGACTCGGTCAGCGACGCCACCGTGCTGGCCAAGCCCAACGTGCTGGTGCTAAACCGCCAGGCCGCCGACATCCTCGTGGGTGAACGCCTGGGCTACCTGTCCACCACCGTGACCGACACCAGCGAGACCCAGACCATCGAGTTCCTCGACGTGGGCACCCAGTTGACGGTGCGTCCGTTCATCAGTGACGAGGGCACCATCCGTCTTGAGCTCCGCCCCAGCGTCAGCGACGGCACCGTCACCATCCAGGACGGCTTTGTGATCCCCAACGAGACCACCAGCGAGATGGTCACCAACATTCTGGTCGAGAGCGGCCAGACCGTGGTGCTCGGCGGGCTGTTCAAGGAAGACACCACCGTCGACCGCAGCCAGGCCCCGGGCCTGGGCAACATCCCCTTCCTGGGCGCCGCCTTCCGCGGTCAGGACGACACCGTGGAACGCAGCGAGGTGATCTTCATGGTCAAGACGACCATCCTCGAGCACTCGGACCTGGCCCGCCGCGGCGACGCCGCCGACGAGCAGGTTGAGAACGAGCGGATCGCCGCCCGCAACGGCCTGCTGCCTTTCAGCAGCGACAAGCTGGTCTCCGCCCACCTGCTCGAATCGCGTCGCCAGCTGGCCGAAGGCAACACCAAAAAGGCGCTCTGGAGCGTGAACATGGCCCTGCACATCCAGCCCACCTCCGGCGACGCCATCGCCCTGAAGGAAGAAATCCTGGGCCGGGAGATCGGTTATGAAAACCGCTACCAGTTCCGCGGCCTGGGCGACGGGGTGATCGGCAGCGAGATGGAACGCGAAACCGCCGCCCCGGCCGCGACGCCGACCGCGACCCGCGTGTTCACGCCGGCCCCGTTCGTCACCACCACGCCCACCCCCCAGGCCGACCCCGAGGCCCAGGCGGTGATGGAAGCCGCGGGCAACGACCTGAACGCCACGGCCAACACGACCCTGCCGGACTACGAAATCAGCGAATGATCGCCGCATCTCAGGCAGGCGAAAGCCCGTCGCCGCCCGGCCCCAGGCCGGGCGGCTTTTTTTTGGGTTCCGCCGGGTTCCGATAACGACCGGGGGGTCCGCGGCTGTCCGCGCGGACGGCGAACCGACGATGCACCGCGACCGGGGCCCCCGCGCCCGTCCGCCTCCCCAGCGCCCCGGTACCCCGGAAGGATCCGACATGAACTCCCGCCCCGCGTCCCCCGTCGTCATCGCTCTGCTGGCCGCCGTGCTGCTCGGCGGCTGCTCCAGCAAACAGGGCCAGCACAAGAAGTGGGTCGACTCGGCCGACGCCCGCTGGAACGGCATGCGGGCCACCGCGCTGACCGACATGGCCCAGGGCCAGTTCGACTCCGGTCAGCTGGATCAGGCCCAGGCCACCGTCCGCGACGCGGCGGCGATCGCCCCCCACGACCCCGCCGTGCACCTGCTTGCCGGCCGCATCGCCCTGGAGAACGGCCTGCTGGAGCGGGCCCACCAGCACTTCGGCGTCTGCATCGAGAAGAGCACGCCCAAACCCGATGAGGATGCGGACGCGTCGGCCCCGGCCCCGAAGGCCACCGGCAAGCACGCCGCCGAGGCCTTCTACTTCCGTGCCGTGGTCTTGCAGCGCTGGCAGCGCCAAGACGAGGCCCTGGCCGACTACCAAATGGCGGCCGAGCTGGATCCCGAGCACCCCCGCCGCGCCCTGGCCGTGGCCGAAACGCTGGTCAGCCTCGACCGGGTCGACGAGGCCGCCGCGCTGCTCGAAGACAAGAAGATCTACTTTGACCAGAACGCCGGCTGCCGCGCGCTGTTGGGCCACATCCACAACATGCGTGGCGAGTACGCCCTGGCGGTCGAGAACTTCCGCGAGGCCGCGCTGCTCGACCCGACAAATATGCGGATCCAGGAAGAACTCGCCTTCGCCCAGGTGCGCAGCGAAGACTGGGCCCAGGCCGCCGTCACCCTTGGCGAGCTGACCGCCCACGAAGACCACGCCCACCGCGACGACCTCTGGCGGGCACTGGCCACGGCCGAGGCCGCGAATGGTCGCCTCGAAGAGTCGCGCGACATCCTGGCCCGCCTCACCCGCCGCAACCCCGGCGCCGTCGCCGACTGGATCCGGCTGGGCGAGACCTGCTGGAAGATGGAAGACCTGGGCGGCGCGCTGATCGCCGCCAACCGCACCGTGGACCTGGCCCCCCGGCGGCACGAGGGCTACCTGCTGGCCGGCCTGGTGTGGCAGAAGCGCGAGCGTCCCCACGAGGCGCTGCAGATGTTCGACGCCGCCGCCGTCGCCGCGCCGACCAACGCCACCCCGGTGATCCTGCGCGGCATCGCGCTGCAGCAGAGCGACCGCCTGGCCGCCGCCGCCGAGGCCTACCGCGAAGCGCTGAAGCGCGACCCCAACGACCCGCGGGCCGCGAAGCTGCTGGCCCGGCTGGAGCGCGGGGCGAGTGCCCGCTGACGCGAGCGGGGAAGGCGTCAGGCTTCAGCCAGAGCGCTGATCCGGGTGCCGTTTTCTTACGGGAGGGCGAACCTTCCGGTGAGCCGCGTCCCTTGCGACGCCGGCTCACCGGAAGGTTCGCCCTCCCGTTTCGCGCAAGCTCCGCTTGCGTCGGGATCCAATTCACCTCCCGCGACGCTTTTCGTCGCGTCAAACGTCAACCTCCTCCGCGTCCTCCGCCCGGTCCATGATGAAGCGGAACCGCGCCGACGGGTCCTTGCCCATCAGGTCGCTCATCACGCGGTCGGTTTCCAGCTGGTCGTTGATCTCCACCCGCAGCATCCGCCGTGTCGCGGGGTTCAGCGTGGTCTCCCACAGGGTCTTGGGCATCATCTCGCCCAGCCCCTTGAAGCGCGTCACCTCGACCTTTCTACTTTCCGGGACATCCTTCAGGATCCGCACCCGGTCCTCCTCGGTCGCCGCCCAGTGCGTCTCCTTGCCGATGTCCACGCGAAACAGCGGCGGCACGGCGATGAACAGCCGGCCCTCGGTGATCAGCCTCGGCAGGTGGCGGTAGAAGAACGTCAGCAGCAGCGTGGTGATGTGGTGCCCGTCGCTGTCCGCGTCGGCCAGCAGCACCACCCGCTGGTAACGCAGCTTCTCGATGTCGAACGCGGGGCCGATCCCGCAGCCCAGTGCGGTGATCAGGTCCGACAACTCCTTGTTGTCCATCACCTTTTTAAGGCCCACGGTCTCGGTGTTCAGCACCTTGCCGCGCAGCGGGAGGATCGCCTGGGTCACCCGGTCGCGGCCCTGCTTGGCGCTGCCGCCCGCGCTGTCGCCCTCGACGATGAAGATCTCGCTGTCGGTGCGGTTCTTGGTCGAGCAGTCGCTCAGCTTGCCCGGCAGCGTCAGCCGGCTGGTGGCGCTCTTGCGGCTCACGCTGGCGCTGGCCGCGCGGCTGGCAGCGCGGGCCCGGCTGGCCGCCACAATGCGGGCGACGATCCCCTCGGCCACGCTCGCGTTGGAGTTCAGCCACTGCTCCAGGGGCGCCCGCAGCGTGTTGTCCACCACGCCCTGCACCTCGCTGTTGTTTAAACGCTCCTTGGTCTGACCCTGAAACTGCGGGTCGGGGATAAACACGCTGAGGATCGCCACCAGCCCCTCGCGGATGTCTTCGTGCGTGATCTTGATGCCGCGCGGGGACAGCTTGTGCGTGTCGATGTAGTTCCGCACCGCCTTGGTCAGGCCGGCGCGGAATCCGTTTTCGTGGGCCCCGCCCATCGAGGTGGTGATGCCGTTCACGTAGCTGCGCACGTGCTCGTCGGTGCTGTCGGTCCAGCGAAAGACCAGCTCGACGCGTTCCTTCTGCGGCCCGGCGTCGGGCTTGTCCAGGTAGAAAGCCGCCTCGTGGATGGGCGCGGCCTTACGCTCCCTCTGCACCTGCTCCAGGTAGTCCGCGATGCCGTTGTCGTGCTTGAAGACCGTCTTCTCACCGCCCACCTGATCGTCGAAGGTCACCCGCACGCCCTTGTGCAGGAAGCTGACGGTTTCCAGCCGCGCCTTGAGCGTCTCGGGATTGAAGTCGGTCCTGGGGAAGATCGTCGCGTCGGGCACGAAGGTGATCGCGGTGCCCGTGGCCCGGGTCGCGCCCTTCTTCTTCAGCAGCTTGGTGGTGGGCTTGCCCCTGGCGAAGCCCATCTTGTATTCGGCCCCCCCGCGGCGCACCACGGCGGTCAGCGACTTGCTCAGCGCGTTGACCACCGACGCGCCCACGCCGTGCAGGCCGCCGCTGGTCGAGTAGTTGCCGCTGCCGTCGTTGTCGAACTTGCCGCCGGCGTGCAGCTCGGTCAGCACCAGCTCCAGGCCGGTCTTGCCCGACTTCCTGTTCTTGTCGACCGGGATGCCGCGGCCGTCGTCTTCGACGGTGATGGTCTTGCCGTCGGCGTGCAGGGTCAGGGTGATCGACTTGGCGAAGCCGTTCATCGCTTCGTCGACCGAGTTGTCCAGGATTTCCCACGCCATGTGGTGCAGCCCCGCGGCATTCACGCCCCCGATATACATGCCCGGGCGCTTGCGCACGGCTTCGAGGCCCTGGAGGACGGTCAGGTTGTCGGCGGTGTAGGTGGACATTCTTAGTTCTCCGATCAAGGCATTTTTAACCGCCAAGACGCCAAGGACGCCAAGGAAGGCAACCTGACGGCTGGGGTGAAGATCCCGGGAGGGCGAACCTTCTGGTGAGCTGGCGTCCCATGGGGCTCTGGCTCACCAGAAGGTTCGCCCTCCCGAAAGCCAATGACTTCCTGCCAAGTGCCTTCCTTGGCGGCCTTGGCGTCTTGGCGGTTCAATTTCTTCGTTATTCCAGCACGGGCGCCTCAACCGCCTCGGGCACAATCTTCGCGATCTTGCCGTTCTTCTGGATCTCGACGCCGCGGCCGCCGCGGCCGGTGACCTTGTACTTGGCGGTGCTGATGGTCTTGGTCGCGCCGCGGTTGGTCTCGACCGTCAAGAGGTCGCGGTCGCCGGTGCTGGCCTTGAAGCCCAGCAGCTTGTCGAGCGCGGCGAGCTTGATGAGCTGCACGCCCTTGCCGGGGTTGCCCAGGTAGTTCACGCTGTCGGCGCGGCAAACCACGGCGCGGCAGTGCGTGCTGGCGGCCAGGATCTTCTCTTCGGTGCCGGTGACCGGGGCGAAGCCGACCACCCGGGCGTCCTTCGTCGGGCGGGCGTACTTGCGGCCGCTGCGTGTGCTGACCTCGGCGTAGGGGGTCAGGCCGAAGCGCAGCGCGTAGCCGTCGCTGGTCGCCGCAAAGCCGTGCACGTACGGGCAGGCGTCGGGGTCTTTCGGGTCTTCGAGCAACGCCTCCTCGCCGTGGTCCAGCGTCCGCGGATCGAAGCTCATCGCGGCCACGATCCGCTCGCCGTCCTTAAGCTTGAAGAGCTTCTGGATCGGCTCGCCGTGGCCGGTGCTGGCCGGCACGTCGATGAACCGGGCGGTGTAGCACACGCCGAAGTTGGAGAAAAATCCCACCGTCGCCCGCGTGCTGCCGCCCACGCAGGCCAGCACGGAGTCGCCCTCGCGCAGGCGGCTCTTGCCGGGGTCCTTGATTTCGCGCTGGCGCTTCACCCAGCCGTCGGTGGTGACCAGCACGTGGCAATCTTCGGCCACGATGAAGTCTTCGGCGGCGTACGCCACCTCTTCGCCCGCGTCTTCGATCACGGTCAGCCGCTTGGCCCGATCGCTTCTGCCGTGCGCGTCGAGCGCAGCTTCAAGTTCTTCGCGCACGATGCCCCAGCGGCCGCCGCCGGCGGTGTCGCTGGCGTCGTCCTTCAGCAGCTTCCGGATCGCGTTGGCACGTTTTTTCTTTGCCTTCAGCTCGTCGGTGACCAGGTTGATTTCCAGCTTGGCCAGCCGGTACAGCTTCAGCTCCAGGATCGCCTCGGTCTGCTCAGCGTCCAGCTGTTTGAAGCGTTTCATGATCTTGGTCGCGGCGTCCTGCTTGCCGTCGCTGGCCCGGATGATCTTGATGATTTCGTCGAGCGCGTCGAAGATCAGCGCGAAGCCTTCGAGGATGTGGATGCGCTTTTCGAGCCCGGCCAGCTCGTGCTGCAGGCGGCGGGTGACCACCTCCATGCGGAAATGCAGAAAGTGCCACAGGATCTCGCGCAGGCCCAGCTTGGCGGGCGCGGCCACCTGCGGGTTCTCGGTGGGGATCAGGCAGGTCAGGTTCACGCTGAAGTTGGTCTGCAGCGGGGTGTTTTTATACAGGTAGGCCAGCACCTTGTCCGCGTCGGCATCGGCCTTGAGGGTCAGCTCGATCCGCACGTCCTCGGTGCTGAGATCCTGCACGTCGGTCAGCAGCGGGAGCTTGCGGTCCAGCACCAGGTTGGCGATCTGTTCGACCAGGCCGGCCTTGTTCACGCCGTAGGGCACGGCGGTGATGATGAGCGTGTGGGCGGACTTCTTACCCCTGGGGTCCCCGCCCGGCTCGACCGTGCCGCGGACCTTCAGCGTGCCGCCGCCGGTCTTGTAGACGTCCCGGAGCGCGTCTTTGCTGGCCACCAGCGTGCCGCCGGTGGGGAAGTCGGGCCCGCGCACCGCGTCGTTGGCCACCAGCTGGAAGTCCTTGAGCTCGGGGTCGGCCAGCAGCTTGAGGCAGGCGCGGATCACCTCGCCCAGGTTGTGGGGCGGGATGTTGGTGGCCATGCCCACCGCGATGCCGCTGCTGCCGTTGACCAGAAGCAGCGGCACGCGGGCGGGCAGCACCACCGGCTCGGTCTTGGTGTTGTCGTAGTTGGGCCGCGTGTCGACCACGCTGCGGCCGATATCGTCGA
>Ga0079203_1002065_pt1 | contig 13859 bp, 10 predicted proteins | sample PorBlaMBantryBay_FD_68602 | JGI IMG/M metagenome (GOLD analysis project Ga0079203, IMG submission 68602) | Marine algae microbial communities from Bantry Bay - Bantry Bay, Ireland | ecosystem: Host-associated > Algae > Red algae > Blade | place: Bantry Bay, Ireland
GTGTTGAGATTTTGCCGGAAAGTGTCGTAGGGATATAGTTTATTTGGATCTTCTATTACGTATCGATCAATTTTCGATTGAATTTGATTTCCCATCGTCTGATATTTTCCTGAAATAAAAAATTCTTCCAGAATCGTTTTCAAATGGGCGATATAAATCTTACGATAAAGTGGTGTTGCCAACACCTGGCTAATCAATGGGCGATTGGGGCTTTTATAGTGGGTAAAAGGACTTAGATTTTGTAATGCTTCGTTATCAAGTGCTTTCTTTTCATCGGCGTACCGAAACCCTCCGAAAGAAAGATTCATGTCCCAGGGAATGGGTTGAAAAATACCAAAAGTATCCTGATACAAATAATAATTGTGACAAAGCCGTCCAGCGTAACTATCCAGATTTACAAGTACATTATTGAACGCATGCATCCATAGCGTCCGGTCAATGTTGAGACTACCCTCCAACGCTTCGGGTGTTTTATTTAATACGTAAGTAAGCGCTGCTAACGACTGCCAGCCGTAAATAGATTTCATCTCATAATTGGCGTAGTAACAAGTCGTATCTTTTCCCTGATACATCAAAGAAGCTTTTTCGCCCTTACTACATTTACTGCCCGGCTGTGCATTCCAGCTCGGATCACACTTAACGAGGGTACCCTCATTTTCTCCAAAATATGCCGTCAAAAAATCTTTATCAACAGAAGAAGTGTTATTATAAAATCCGATCAACTTGGTATTTACATACACCCTGGCAAAGTTGGCTTTGGGAGCGGGCAGATACGTTCCGGCAATCTGATAAGAGAGCACCTCCCGCAGATAGCTTGGATCTCGAAAAACGTTGGAAAGCTTGATGGTTTTGACATCGCCAGGAAAGCGCTGTTCTCTTTTTATCGTATTTGCTTTTAAATTAAAAGGAAGTTTGCTGGATTTGGTTTTGCGCACATTATAGTAAGAACTATTCCCTTTATAGCGAATCCCTACACTATCGTACGTGATGCCTTTGATTTTTACTTTTCCGAGCAGACGACCATCGTTGCCAGCCTGTTTGAGGGAATCCAGTTTGTCTTCCCACAGTGGATCAGAAAATTCGATATAAATATCTACGACCTGGTTGAGATCGTACAAATCCTGGCCGTACGAGACGGAGGATAAACAAATAAAAAGGAACCAATAGATATACTTCGCCATGCGTCAAGTAGGTGTTGTTTGGTAAAACAATATTCGGCAAAGGTGTTACTCGAGTGTCTAAGGAATGTTGACAAAATCAATGGCCACTTTTTAATAATTAAAAATCGGGCAATCATTGGTTGATTAATCTAACGCTTATTTCGCGCTATTTATTTAATTCTTTGAGAGAGATCGTTCCGGGTTCGTACATATAATTACGTGGATAGAATCCAGAAGCCTTTGCGTTTTCTGTTTGAAAATAATATTCAAGCGTATCCTGGCCTTTGGCCGGTGTAACGGTGATTCCAAATACTTTATCGCCGGCCTCCTGATCGTTGTGCTTCCCATCGTCTGCCAGGTAGACAGATTGATAAGTTTTTTTTGAATTTTGACGATAAAATAATTTCACCCGATTTGCCCGATTTTTTACGGTCACTACAAATTGGAAGTCTTTTATTTCCTTAGTAGAAAATTTTTCTCTTCGTGTTAATTTTACTTCATCAATTTCCGGTGGAAAGATGGCTAGTTCCGGATGTTTTTTAAGGAACCGAGCTCGCTTTGACATCAGCTCTACAATGCCTGGAATCTTGCTTCGCTTACCAGTGGTCTGGGTGAGACTCCCGTCAAATTCCGCAGTGGTATAAAATTTATTAGGGTCATTATTAAAGCTAGCACGAATCATCTTTTGTAATTCCTGTGCTCGGGCTTCGTATTCTCCATTCACAAAATGGTCGTAAATAATAGTACGAATATGATCCAGATAAATTTTCTTGTATTCTTCGCTCTTAAATAATTGACTGATGAGTGGCTTGGTGGTATTGTCTACGTGCAATAGAGGGTCCATCATTTGCAGGCCTTTCAGATCCAGATCAGATCCTACACCGGTATTTTTAAAACTACCAAAAGCCAGGTTCAAATCCCAAATGATCGGATTAAACTGTCCGTACTGATCTTTATATAGATAGAAATTCTGACTATTTTGTCCAGAGTAACTACTTAGATTGGCGAGGGCGTTATTAAAAGCCAACATCCAGAGTGTACGATCTACGTTCAATACTTTCTCAAGGTTTTGCGTACGATTATTGAGAACATCCGTCAGTTCGATCAGATCATCCCATCCCGTTTCGGAGTCCATTTCAAAATTGCCCATATAACAGGAGATATCCTTTTCATATTCTAAAGCAGCATAGATTTTATTCTTACAATTTTTGGACATCTTGTCGGGTAAGGTGGAAGCCGCCTTGAAAAGACTACCATCCGCATCCCCGTAATGCTTTTTCAGGAAGACCTTATCAACAGGTTCGATGGCAATAAATAATCCGTAGTTGTTCTTATTGATGGCCAGGTTAATATAACCTGCTTTGGGCGTTGGCAGGTAATTACCTGCAATCTCATATCCCATTACTTCCCGTAGTAAACTGGGATCACGGAGCGCATTGGAAAGTTTGATTTTTTCGTAACCCTGATGGTTCTGATTTTTGTTGATGTAGTTTAGCTTGATATTGAAAGCGTTGCGTTTGCTTCCCGTTCTAAAAGACTTGGAACCACGATAACGTACACCCACATTTTCGTAGAGTTTACCATCAATTTGGATATTCGCCAGTAAATAACCATCTCCCTGAATGCGCAGACTGTCCAAAAGGTAAGGCCAATCTTCCTGATTAAAAGTCAACTTAAGAGAATGAACCTGATCAGTGCTAAAGAAATCACTATCTGCCGTAGCAGTATGTTGGGCGAAAGAAAGACCCGATAGTAAAAGTACCATCAAGGTCGGGAATAAGATTTTTTTCATAAGAGCAAAATACGTTCGATGATTCGAAATTGATAATTTTCCGTGATTTAGCGAGGTTTTTTAATGCAAACGAAAATCAAATTTCACACTTGTAACCAATTAATGAAAGTTTAGACAAGTGTTAGACACATACCGCAATAATAAGCAATTTAGTGCAGAGAACCCCTATAAAAAGGGGGATTATGCCAGTTTTAGGTTAATAATTGTTGGATATGTAATGCGATATTTAGGGTCATCACCGCAATTAACGCAATCGCAGCTAAACGGAGCCACCAACCGTTTTCTTTCCTGAATTCGTCCATTTTTGCCTGTTTGGTGGGATCTTTTTGGGTAATAAATCCCCGAACGAACAAATAAAGATAAATACCAATTGCTAAAAAGATGATTTCGAAGACGAGACCGAGGTATTCCATAGTTTAAAATGTTTTAATTGAGTTTGCGGGAAGATTGACTTCTTAATTAAATGCCCTTATTGGCTAATTGTTCTTCGGGAAGCTCCTCAAAATTACCCGTTTGCCGGTTTTTTCGCACGTTGGACCAGTTAAAATAACGGCCATTCATCACTACGTACACCCCCGGAGCAAGGGTCTGAGCGAAGGCAAGCGCACTTCCCAGATTAAAGAATCCATCTGAGGAGGTACCAAAGGCGTAGGGAATCATCGCCCCTGTGAGAACGATGGTTTTATCAGCAATTGCGGCAGCAGCCAATTCTTTGGCAGTCATTACCATTCGATCGGTTCCGTGGGTAATGAGGATGTGCTTATGTTTTGATTTCCGGCAATTGTGAATCAGAATGTCGCGGTCGTCTTCGGTCATCTCCAGGCTGTCCACCATCATGAGGGTTTTCAGATCAATATCTAGAGTACAACGTCCCCGGGTAAACATTGCCTGCAAATGGGTGTCCTTGAAATAAAGCTCACCAGTAATAAAATTATAGTCTTTATCGAAGGTTCCTCCGGTAACAAATACTTGAATCATCATTGTTGTTTTAAGGATAGTATGGGCATGGCCAAAAGCCCCTATTATTTCAATGTTCCTATTTATAAAAAAAAGGGTCGCGCTCCAAAAACCATAGAAAAAGGCCGATGGTTTAAACTCATCGGCCTCTTTCGAGTAAGCTCTAAAATTAGCAATTAATTATTGGAGTTTATAAAATTTAATCCAACTTAAACATTGCTGCATCTATTCCTTTGTTCACCTCAATTTTTTCTACTTTTATCACCATCGGTACGGGCATTCCACCACCGGTCATTTTAATTTCGTAAGGAAACATAACACCATCTAATGGCTGATAAGCACCGTAATTAAATTCACCTGCTTCGGTAATAGACTTTACTTTCATTTTGGTTTTTACATCAAAATATTCCGTCGATTTTTGTCCATTAGGACCGGTAACTGCAATTTTGTAAGCATCCTTGCCATCTATCTTTTCCGTACCAGACAACTTGGTTTTATAATCCAGACGATCATAGTGCAGCTCCGGAAAAATTAAGGTAGAACTTTTAAGGCTATTAACTTCTTCCCCTTCCATCATTCTGGTTCCTTGCATACCGCCCATTTTCGCTTTTTTCCCATCAAAAACCACGGACTGCACCACATTACCGGCCATCGTCACTTTACTCGCAAACTTTTCGTTCCCTATCTGAAAGTTTTCCATCGCAATGGACTGGCCCATCATCGATGCGGATGCCATACTATATACTTCATTCACTTTCATCAATTTATCTTTTCCACCCACAGCTTTGATATAATCACTCAATACTGTCTGTGCCGTCATACCGTCCGGAACGGTATTCTTATTCATCTCTAGTTTATTACCATATACATCGTAGTAATTAACTTTTCCATTGGCAGAAAAAGCACCCAGTTTTTCGGCTACCTCATCCTGGTTACCTACGACAACAATGTGGGCATTCTTCGTCAAAAAATACTTTTGCGCCATTTCCTGTACATCTTCCGGCGTTACTTTGCTAAGTCTTTCCAGATAAGTAGCGTAGTAATCTTTTGGTAAATTATAACGGGCAGTATTCAATGCAAATCGAGCAACTGTTTCTGGTCTTTCCAGCGAACGAGCAAAGTTTCCAGCCATCACTGACTTGGCTAATTCTACTTCTTCCAGCGGTGCCTTTATATCCCGTAAGGTGTTTAGTTCTTTCATAAATTCTACCAAACTACTATCTGTTACTTCGTTCCGAACACTGGCCGAAGCAAGAAAATATCCGACGTTTTTATCGTAGCTCAATCGGCTACGAGCACCATAGGTATAGGCCTTCGTTTCCCGTAGATTATCATTTAAACGACTCTGAAAGAATCCACCTAAAATTGTATTGGCAACGGAAGCTTTAATTAAATCATCCGAACCTGGCTTTAATTTCACAGGATAAGTAATATTGATAATAGACTGTACTGCCCCACTCTTGTTGACAAAATCAACGGAAGTTGCATCGGGTGCCGACGGTACGGGATAATCGTATTGTTCTACATTGTCCGTTTTTTTCCAGTCTCCCAAATACTTGGTTACCAATGCTTTAGTCTTTGCTACATCTGTATCTCCCACCACGACTAGATAACTGTAATTAGGCTTAAAATACTTTTGATAGTATTCCTTGGTTTTTGCCATGGTAATTTTCTCTACCGTTTCTTCAGTTACCAATTCTCCGTAAGGATGTTTCTTACCGTAACGTAACACCGTAGAAACATTGTCTGCAATTGCTTCGGGTGTCTCTTTATTTTGTGCCAAACCGGAAAGCGTTTGCTTTTTAATTTTATCAAATTCTGCCTGTGGAAATGTTGGGTTTATGACAACGTCTGATAAAAGCATCATCAGGTTTTCGCTGTGTCGGGATAGGGAACTGGCAAAAACACCATTCGCGCTGGTGCTCATACTTGCGCCCATAAAATCTACCGCTTCGTCAATTTCTGCTTTGGTTTTAGAAGTGGTTCCCTTGTTGAGTAGTTGTCCGGCAAAGTCAATGTATCCAGCATCATCCCCCTGAATAATATCCGGAGCATCCACAAATAATTGATAAGAGACCCGAGGCAGTTTATTATTTTCTACCACGATTACTTTCAGTCCATTTCGCATGACAAATTTTTCGGATTTACCGATTTGAATTTTTGGTGCAGGTCCGGGAGTAGGCGGTGTACTTCTCCAGGCCTCCGCTGGATTTTTCATTGTCTTTTCCACTTCTTTTTTGACCATCTCTGTTTTGTCAGACATCTTGTCAGTAGCCGTGGTGGTCTCCGTTGTTTTGGGAGTACATCCAAAGACGAAGAGCATTAAAAATACGATATATGATATATTTTTCATTATAATAAAATGTTGAATTATTGAAATGTTGAGTTGTTTCGTACGTAAGTGTACTGGTCTAACGACTCTACACAATTTTATGATTGTTAAAAATAAACGATACTATTTATGGATTTACCGGCTTCGGCAAGTAGTGCAAAGACACCCGGTTATTTTTATGAAAATATCTTTTCGCTACGCGCATAATGTCTTCGCGAGTTACTTTCATGTATCGATCAATCTCTGTATTGATTAAATTAGAATCGCCAAAATACATATGATAATTGGCCAGACTTTCGGCACGTCCTACCACGGAAGCATTGTCGGTAACAAAATCACTTTCAATCTGATTACGGAGTTTTTGAAATTCTTTTTCAGAAATCAATTCTGTAGCTGCACGGTTTATTTCCGCATCAATGGCCATTTCTAAATCGTTTGTTTCCACGCCCATATTAGCGATTCCAAAAACCAGGGCAGCGCCCGGATCTTCGAGTCCAAGTGGGAAATTACCAACGAATAAAGCTTTTTGCTGATCGTCCACTAAACTACGGTACAAGCGCGAACTTTCACCACTGGATAGTAAGGTAGACAACATTTCTACGGCGTAATAATCAGGTGTACCCTGTGCCGGAATTCGGTACGTCTGTACAACGGCAGGCAATTGTATATTATCATAGATGGTATCTTTTATCTCTGCGGTCATTGGTGGTTCTACAATATCAGGACGCGTAATTTTAGATTTTCCTTTTGGAATAGAATCAAAATATTTAGCGACTAGCAACTTGGCATTGGCAATATCAATATCGCCGGCGATGGATAGTACTGCATTTTCCGGTACATAATAAGTAGCGTAGAAATTTTTATAATCTGCTTCCTGCGCTGCGTCTAAATCGGCCATACTTCCAATTACAGAGTGGTGATAAGGATGTTTGGTAAAAGCGCGCTTCATAGATTCTTCCAGCACACTACCGTAAGGTTGGTTGTCAATTCGCTGACGACGTTCTTCCTTTACTACCTGACGTTGGGTTTCAATGCCTACTTGTTCTACTTTGGCGTGTAATAATCGCTCGCTTTCTAGCCAAAGTCCCATTTCTAAATGATTAGAAGGCAGGATTTCGTAGTAAAAAGTACGATCGTACGTCGTGTTGGCATTGTTGGTTGCTCCAGCGCGGGCCAGATATTCGTCAAAAGAGCCTCGCTTTACGTTTTCAGAACCTTCAAAGAGCAAATGCTCAAAAAAGTGGGCAAAACCTGTTCTTCCGGGTTTTTCATTTTTAGAACCTACGTGGTACATAATACTGACAGCCACAATAGGCGTCGATTTGTCCTGATGTAGAATCACGTGGAGTCCATTATCGAGATCGTACGATGTATAGTCGATCTTGTTTTGAGCAGAGACCAGTGTCCCTAAACTCATTAATACGGTAAATAAGAGATGGTTTAATTTCATAATAGAGGTAATTTTTTTCACAAAGATAGTAGGATATTGACAAATGCCATCAGGGAATCGGCGAATTAACATAATTAATAGACAAACGAAGATAGAAAGGACAGAAATTTGACAAGGAAGAGGCTAATCACAAAAAAAGCCACGTCTCAGGAGAGACATGGCTTCTTATTTATGATCATAATTGTCTGCTAACAAACCTTATCCGCACAGCTGGAGCTCGCAAAGGCATTTGGCTTGGCTTTGAAAACAAACCCCATTCCCAGAATGTAACCCATCGCTTCTTTCAGTGCCGTATTGGATTTAAATTCAGGATCTGTATTAATATCGGCGTGTACTTCCAGTTCTACGTCGTATAAATCCAGTAGATCACAGAGGCTGTAGGCTACCTCTACGGACTTAGCTACTTCGGTAATCATCCGCTCTTTGATCTTCATCTGCTTTTTGCTCTTAAAATTAGAGATGAACATAAATCCACCCTTTTTTTCTCGCAGAAAAACGATCACTGTCGCATATTCCGTTACCTTTCCACGCACTTGTGAATCGGTACCAATGCAAACTTTGAGTTTGTTGCCCGCTTCGGTTTCTCGAACGATAGCGGTTTCTACCGCATCCAGTATGGGTTTTTCGATTTTGTCACCATTAAGACGTCTCCAGTTCATGATTATTTGTTTTTTTGCTAAATTAAAGAAATATCACATAAGTATATGTTAATTTTTACAAAATGAAAAATTATATTCATTTTACCATTAGCTTAACTCCGGGAAGACTCCTTTTAGTTCCAATTGATCTGGAATACTTCTGCTCTTTGCTTATTTATATACAGTTCTTAATTTTCATTACTTATCTTTGAACCATGAAAAACACCTTATTCTTCCTACTATCTATTACCCTGTTTTTATCCTGTCAATCGTCCAACGGCAGCCAAAAAGATGCGAATCACAAATACACCAATCACCTGATTGATCAAAGTAGCCCTTACCTTTTGCAACACGCACACAACCCCGTAGACTGGCATCCGTGGGGAGACGAAGCACTCAACAAGGCAAAAGCAGAAAATAAAATGCTGATCATTAGCGTGGGTTACTCTGCCTGTCACTGGTGCCACGTGATGGAGCACGAATCATTTGAAGATACGACGGTAGCTAAAATCATGAACGATAATTTTGTTTGTATAAAAGTTGACCGGGAAGAACGTCCTGATATTGATGATGTATATATGACCGCCTGTCATGCAGCGACTGGAAAAAGTTGTGGCTGGCCATTAAATGCTTTTGCCCTACCCGATGGTCGTCCGGTTTGGGCTGGCACCTATTTTCCAAAAAAAGAGTGGATGAATGTACTCAATCATTTCCTTAAGGAAAAAGAAAATAACAGTGATAAAATGGAGGAATACGCAGTTAATCTAACTGCTAATATTCAAAATGCAGAGAAAATTCAAATCAATATAGCGTCCGCTAACTTTACAGAAAATAATCTAACCCAAATCGGTGATAACTTTCTAAAGCAAATAGATTTTAAAAGAGGTGGTCGTAAAGGGGCGCCCAAGTTTCCCATGCCTAATAATTATGAATTTTTATTGCGCTACCACGATGTTACTAAAAATGTACAGGCGCTCGAAGCGGTTACCAAAACACTGGATGAAATGGCGGCTGGTGGTATTTATGACCAATTGGGTGGTGGCTTTGCTCGTTACTCCGTAGACGGTGAATGGCACGTACCACACTTCGAAAAAATGTTGTATGATAATGGTCAATTAGTCGGACTCTACGCTTCCGCTTATCGACTCACCAAAAATCCTCGTTACAAGGAAGTACTGGAAGAAACATTGGGTTTTATAAAGCGGGAACTGACCGATTCAAACGGCGGTTTTTATTCCAGTCTCGACGCCGACAGCGAAGGAGAAGAAGGAAAATTTTACGTGTGGACGAGTAAAGAAATTGACTCGTTATTGACCGATGAAAAAGACCGTGCTATTTTTAGAGCATATTATGATGTTAAAAAAAGAGGCAACTGGGAACATCATAAAAATGTCCTACGGTACCGACAAACCATCGCCTCGGTAGTTGAAAAAACCAAGACCACCGAGTCCGAAGTTATCGCCGCGCTGGATCGTTCTAAAAAAATATTATTTGATTATCGAGCGACCCGCGTTCGTCCCGGACTGGATGATAAAATCCTGACGGGTTGGAATGCCTTGATGCTCAGTGGCTACGTGGAAGCATACCGCGCACTGGGAGACGAAGCTTATTTAAAAACGGCTTTAAAAAATGCGAACTTTATAAAAGGTACTATGCTGCAAAAGGATTTTCGACTCAATCGAAATTATAAATCCAAGAAGTCAGTCATTAATGCTTTTCTCGACGACTACGCGCTGACCATCAAAGCCTTTACCGATTTGTACCAGGTGACTTTTGACGAAGAGTGGCTGCAGCTCGCAGGCGGTATGGCGGACTATGTGATCACCCATTTTCACGATCCCGCTACCGGAATGTTTTACTATACATCAGACCTCGACCCACCCCTTGTCGTTCGTAAAATGGAACTCTCGGACAATGTGATTCCAGGATCAAACTCCGCTATGGCCCGTTCTCTTTTTGCGTTGGGTACTTTTTTATATCAACCAGAATATTTAGAAATCTCCCAACAGATGATGAACAATATGTCGACCACAATTGTCCCTTCTGAACAACCTTCTTTCTACTCCAATTGGTGTAATTTGTATTTGCAGATGACCCATACGCCTTACGAAGTGGCCGTAATTGGAAATGATTTTGCTACCAAACAAAAAATATTAATGGAACAATTTTTACCCAATACATTCTTTTTAGGTGGCAAAACGGAAGGTTCGTTGGCTTTACTAGAAGGAAAATTACAAGAAGACCGGACGATGATTTACGTTTGTCAGAATAAAGTTTGTAAATTACCGGTAGAAGATGTGGACAAAGCAGTGACTTTGATTCAGTAACTTCATCTAAATAATCGGGAACAATTCTTTATCTTAACAGTTATTCTAATAAAGGTATTGATGTACCGCTAAATTAAATGCTTGTTAGCCCGTTGGCTGGTTAGTTAGTTCGCTTTCTGCTAAAGCAATGTACGCGATACAGGAAACCAAATTAGCTAGCAGGCCAACCAGCCAATGGCAAAAACTAAATCTACCATTATGAGTTTTATGAATGATTTAAAGAAAATATTTTTTGCAGGCAAAGCTGTCAGTAAATCTGCCGCAGATAAGGCCGCAGACAAAGCCGCCGAACAGGGCACTAAAATGGCACAGGGGGCTGATGAGCTTTTTGATACAGCTAAAAACAAAGCCACAGATGTAGGAGGTGAGATGATGGATTCGGCCAGTGATTTATTTGAAAATGCAAAAGACAAAGCCACAGATATTGGTGGTACCGTTTTTGAAAAAGCGAGTGATTTGTTTGAAAAAGCAAAAGACACGGCTGGAGATGCTAGTCGCAAATTTTCTGAAAATGATTCAGTAGATAAAGCCAAAGATTTTACCGAAGGTGTTGGTAAAAAGGTAATTGACACCGCAGGACCGATGGTTGATAAAGCTAAGGACTTTACCGAAGATGTGGGTGCTCAAGTGCTGGACAAAGGAGGAGACTTTTTAGACAAGGCCGCCCAGACCAGTGAATTGGTTGGTGGAAAAGTTATGGAAAAAGGCAGTGAACTTTTTGATGATGCTAAAAAGATTGCGGAAGAAAAGGGCGCTATATTTAAAGAAAAGGCAGATGATCTATTCGAAAAGGCAGCGGCTGAAGCCGAAAAAGACAAGATTGAGGACAGCATGAGCGACCTCGACAAAATGGAAAGAGACTTGGCAGAGCGTGTAAAAAATCGGGATGCTAAAGGTGTTTTTGGAGACGATACCAGTATGCTCGATGATAAAGACGATTTCTTTTCCCGTGCGGAAAAATACGCGGCAGGAGATTACCATGGAACGGGTAAAACCAACACGCCACCTCCAACGCCAACGCCACAGGATGATGCGGTCCTGGAATTGCTACCTTTATCGGAAGATACAAAAGAATCTGCCCCATTTACCGGAGAGATTAAAGGTTTTGAAGATATGGACGGTGACGGAGATCCGGTCATTGATGACGCAATCATCGTAGATAATAATGATATCATGTTATTGGATGATGGAGATGATGATGAAGAAGACGTGCAAGAAGATGAGGAGACGAAGGATAGTTGATGGATTTGTTGAGGCGCTTTACTTTTTGAATTGTTTAATCGTTGAATTGTTTAATCGTTTTTTTTAACGAAAAAAGCTTCAAAGCCTTTTCCCCTGGAAAAGGCTTTGTTATTGTTAATATAATAGTTAATTCGAAATGAGACCACTTGCCGAACGGATGCGCCCGAAAACGCTGGATACTTATATTGGTCAAAAACATTTGATTGGTCCGAATGCAGTGTTGCGACAAGCCATTGATTCGGGAAGAATTCCATCTTTTATCTTGTGGGGACCGCCGGGCGTCGGAAAAACGACTTTAGCGGGTATTGTTGCCAATACTTTAGAACGTCCTTTCTTTACCCTCAGCGCCATTAATGCCGGCGTAAAAGATATTCGGGAGGTGATTGAAAAAGCAAGAAAATCCACTTTTTTTGATCGTCCAAATCCGGTACTTTTTATTGATGAGATTCATCGCTTTAGTAAGTCTCAACAGGATTCTTTACTAGGAGCGGTTGAAAAAGGAATCGTTACGTTAATCGGAGCAACGACCGAAAATCCTTCCTTTGAAGTTATCCCTGCCCTACTCTCCCGCGCTCAAATTTACGTACTCAATCCACTCAAAAAATCGGAATTGATTCAACTGGTAGACGAAGCGATTGTGCAGGATGAGTATTTAAAAAAACAAAACATCAGCGTTGAAGAGTACGATGCGTTGTTGCAGTACGCTGGCGGAGATGCCCGTAAACTTTACAATACCCTTGAGCTGGTCGCTAACTTTTCGGAAGGAACAGAAATGGTGATTACCAACGAACTGGTCAAAACCCTGGTTCAGAAAAATATTGTGGTTTACGATAAAGGAGGTGAGCACCATTACGACGTGGCCTCGGCCTTGATTAAATCTATTCGTGGTAGTGATCCCAACGCGGCTGTTTATTACCTGGCGAGAATGCTGGTGGGTGGTGAGGACATCAAATTTGTTGCACGTCGATTGGTAATTGCTGCTTCCGAAGACATTGGCATGGCAAATCCAAATGCATTGTTAATGGCCACGACTTGCTTTCAGGCTTGTCAGGTCATCGGGATGCCCGAAGCCCGAATTATTTTATCTCAATGTGTTGTTTATTTGGCAACTTCCGCAAAGAGTAACGCTTCGTATCTTGCGATCAATGAGGCGATGGCCCACGTGCGAGAAACGGGGGCCCTTTCTATTCCACTTCACCTGCGCAACGCACCGACTAAATTGATGAAGGATCTTAATTACGGAAAAGATTATCAGTATGCACACAATCATCAGGGAAATTTTGTAACACAGGAATTTTTACCTGACGAAATAAAGGGAACGAAGTTTTATGATCCTGGCAATAATCCTTCAGAAGCGAAGGTTCGGGAAAAATTACGACGGGAGTGGAAGGAGAAGTATGGGTATTAAGTCCAAGGAATGAGAAATGGCGCTCAAACCGGGGTTTAATCTTTGGGAAAGATCTCATCTGCGTCCAAAAATAATTCGGGAAAAACGCCTACCGGAATTTGACTGCCTTTTACGTGTGGCTTTTGTTGAACTACCTTATATTTTCCATTCTTATCAAGACGATAAACAAAGATAGTTGCTTCGTGCGGATGTACAATCCAGTATTCTCTAACTCCTGAAATGCCTGACAGGGATTTTTTCTTAAATACGACCAAATTAGACCATATAAGTTTCCAGAAACTTCCTGATAAAACCGATTGGGTGCAGGAGACATTCGATATATTTTTCCCTTTAATAAGCTCAACCATCTCGTCAAAATGCCACGTCAGATAATCTGCATAGGAATATTTTTTACTAAAGTCTAAATGATTGATATCTGTAATCATCGTTTATAAATTTATATAAAGTTAAGCTTTTATTGACTCAAAAGGCACGAATATTGTCTTAGTAAACCCAACAGAAAAGTCTAAAAACCAATCGTCCATGAATCAGTTTATTTCCGTTATTATTCCTT
>Ga0079203_1002068_pt1 | contig 13846 bp, 10 predicted proteins | sample PorBlaMBantryBay_FD_68602 | JGI IMG/M metagenome (GOLD analysis project Ga0079203, IMG submission 68602) | Marine algae microbial communities from Bantry Bay - Bantry Bay, Ireland | ecosystem: Host-associated > Algae > Red algae > Blade | place: Bantry Bay, Ireland
CCGCCTCTCTGACTACCTATTTGTCTTGGCACGAAAATTGTCTCATGACTTAAAAGCGAAAGAAATTAAATGGATTCCTGAGAAAAAGGGCTAATAATTTCCATATTTCTCCGTTATCAAATTATTACTTCGAATTGAAATGTTGATAAGTAACGTGAAATCAAGCAAAAAAAACTTGCTTGGTTGCTTATAAAAATTACATTTGCAAAAAATTAAAATCAAAGATTTACCATGTATTGGACTTTAGAACTAGCATCTTATTTAAGTGATGCCCCATGGCCCGCTACCAAAGACGAATTAATCGATTACTCCATTAGAACGGGCGCACCGTTAGAAGTGGTCGAAAACTTGCAATCAATGGAGGAAGAAGGCGGCGAGATTTACGAATCTATCGAAGAGATTTGGCCAGATTATCCCACCGAGGAGGATTACCTCTGGAACGAGGATGAATACTAAACACAGAAAACACAATTTACTATAAAAAAGTCCCTCTTTTGGGACTTTTTTTATGCCTTCTCACATGAAGGGTTCTCGCCGATTTTCTGTAATTTTGACAGCTATTATCCGTTTTTGTCCTAATTCCCCTAAAATGGAATATCTTTTGACAAGGAAGGGGTACTACTGAAATTTAGTTTCAGTCAAAGACAGGAATGGTGAATCCATCCGAATAAAACCGTACAACGATTATGAGTTTTTTAAATTCTATACTAAAGACCTTTGTGGGCGACAAGTCTAAAAAAGACGTCAAAGAACTGCAGCCATTGGTCACCAAGATAAAATCGCACGAGCAGGCATTCGAAGCATTGAGTTTGGATGAACTTCGAAATAAAACCCTTGAATTCAAAGCGAGAATAGCTGAAGATTGTAAAGCGGTAAACGATAAAATTCTAGCATTGGAAGAGGAAGTCGAAGCCTCTAATGATATTGATAAGAATGAAGACATTTACGGCGAAATCGATAAATTAAAAGAAGAACGCTACAAAATTTCGGAAAACACCCTTAACGATATTCTACCGGAAGCCTTTGCCACCGTGAAGGAAACAGCAAAACGTTTTAAAGATAATGAAACCCTGACCGTAACCGCTACCGAATATGACCGTGAGCTTTCGGGCGATAAAGAGTATGTTACCTTAGATGGGGATAATGCTATTTGGCAAAACTCTTGGGATGCAGCCGGTAAACATGTAACTTGGGATATGGTACATTACGATGTACAACTCATTGGCGGTATTGCGCTGCACCAAGGTAAAATCGCCGAAATGCAAACAGGAGAAGGTAAAACCTTAGTGGCGACATTGCCCTTATACCTTAACGCATTATCTGGTAACGGAACGCATTTGGTAACGGTAAACGATTACCTCGCCAAAAGAGATAGCGCTTGGATGGCCCCGATATTTCAATTTCACGGGCTTTCTATCGATTGTATCGATTACCACAAACCCAATTCTGAAGGGCGGCGTGCAGCTTACAATGCTGATATCACCTATGGTACGAACAACGAATTTGGTTTTGACTACCTACGCGACAATATGGCGCATACCCCCAAAGATTTGGTACAACGCCCCCACCACTACTCCATTGTAGATGAGGTCGATTCCGTTTTGGTTGATGATGCCCGTACACCTTTGATCATCTCTGGTCCCGTACCGGAAGGTGATCGTCACGAATTCAACGAACTGAAACCTAAAATAAACGAAATCGTTCAAAAGCAACGCCAGCACTTAACAGGCGTATTGGCGGAAGCAAAAAAATTAATCGCTGAAGGAGATACTAAGGAAGGTGGCTTCCTGTTATTACGTGTACACCGTGGCTTGCCTAAAAACAAAGCGCTTATCAAGTTTTTGAGTGAAGAAGGCATCAAGCAGTTGCTACAAAAAACAGAGAACTTTTACATGCAGGACAACAATCGGGAAATGCCTAAAGTTGATGAAGACCTGCTTTTTGTAATCGATGAAAAAAATAATCAGATTGAACTCTCCGATAAAGGGGTCGAGTACATATCTGGTGCGCAGGACAAAGACTTTTTTATCATGCCCGATATTGGTGGGGAAATAGCCAAAATCGAAGACCAGGGACTCGCTATCGAAGAAGAAGCGAAACAAAAAGAGGAGCTTTTTAAAGATTTTACGATAAAAAGCGAACGCATACACACCATGAGCCAATTGCTCAAAGCCTATACCCTATTCGAAAAAGATACGGAATATGTGGTAATGGACAATAAAGTGATGATTGTTGATGAGCAAACAGGCCGTATTATGGATGGGCGTCGCTACTCAGACGGACTGCACCAAGCCATCGAAGCCAAAGAGAATGTAAAAATTGAAGCCCTGACTCAAACTTTTGCAACGGTGACCTTGCAGAATTACTTCCGTATGTACAAAAAACTCTCTGGTATGACGGGTACAGCAATTACGGAAGCGGGCGAATTATGGGAAATCTATAAGTTGGATGTGATGGAAATTCCGACCAACAGACCTATAGCCCGTGATAACCGAGAAGATTTAATTTACAAGACCAAGCGCGAAAAATACAATGGCATTATCGACGAGGTGACCAAATTGTCGCAACAAGGTAGGCCAGTGCTTATAGGTACTACATCTGTAGAAATTTCAGAACTCCTTTCGCGAATGCTCAATATTCGAAAAATACCCCATAATGTATTGAACGCCAAATTGCATAAAAGAGAGGCAGACGTTGTTGCCGAAGCGGGTAATGCCGGTATCGTAACCATTGCCACCAACATGGCGGGTCGTGGTACGGATATTAAGTTGAGTGATGAAGTAAAAGCAGCTGGCGGATTGGCCATTGTAGGTACCGAACGCCACGATTCGCGTCGTGTAGATAGGCAGTTGCGTGGTAGATCGGGTCGACAAGGAGATCCTGGAAGTTCGCAATTTTATGTGTCTTTAGAGGATAACCTAATGCGCTTGTTCGGTTCTGACCGTGTTGCTAAAATGATGGATAAAATGGGCTTGGAAGAAGGCGAAGTCATTCAACATAGTATGATGACGAAATCTATCGAACGTGCTCAGAAAAAAGTGGAGGAAAATAACTTTGGGGTTCGTAAACGTTTGTTGGAATATGATGATGTCATGAACGCCCAGCGTGAAGTGGTCTATAAGCGAAGACGCCATGCCTTGCAAGGAGAGCGATTGAAAGTAGATATCGCAAACATGATCTATGATACCTGCGAGGTCATTACCGAGACTAATAAAGGAGCCAACGACTTTAAGAATTTTGAATTCGAATTGATCAAATACTTTTCGATTACAGCGCCAATTTCTGAAGAAGAATTCGGAAAGATGGGAATTCAAGAAATCTCCTCGGCCCTGTACAAAAGTGCATACGAGCACTACCAGAACAAAATGAAACGGAATGCGGAAACAGCATTCCCGGTCATCAAACAGGTCTATGAAGACAATGCGAATAAATTTGAGCGTATCGTAGTGCCTTTTACCGATGGGGTAAAAACATTGAACGTAGTAACCAATTTGCAGAAAGCATACGAAAGTGGTGGTGCTCAATTGGTGACCGATTTTGAGAAAAACATCTCATTGGCAATTATCGATGACGCCTGGAAAACGCACCTTCGTAAGATGGATGAATTGAAACAATCGGTTCAACTAGCGGTTCATGAGCAGAAAGACCCTTTACTAATCTATAAGTTCGAGGCATTCCAACTTTTTAAAGACCGTATTGACGATGTCAATAAAGAAGTGGTCTCTTTCTTGTTCAAAGGAGAGCTGCCATCATCGAATCCGAATGCGATTAGTGAGGCACGAACGGTTTCTAGAAGAAAAGAGAATATTCAAACCAGTAAGGAAGAAATTCCGAATAATGATGAATTAGCGGCAAGAAACAGAGCCGTAGGTCAAAATCAAGGTCAAAGACCACAGGTAACGGAAACCATTACAAGAGAACAGCCGAAAATAGGTCGTAATGATCGTGTAACGATAAAGAACATCATGTCTGGGGAAAGCAAGACCCTAAAGTATAAACAGGCCGAACCGTTGATTAATAAAGGAGAATGGGTTTTGACAGAATTATAACTAGAGCATAAATTCAGCTAAAAAATGCGACCTATTTGGTCGCATTTTTCGTTTTTTACACTTCTCTAAGGTACTTAAAGTCAAATTATACGGTCAAGAAATTGACATATATACCAAAACATAAGTAGCTTTACGAAACGGAGCAAGAAATCGCTTTTGAATAAATTGTACAACCAGACCACTATTACCGGATTTTAAAACTTTGGATTATGCAAAAAACCAAAACGGTAGATGAACGCCTAAAAGACAAGGCGCGTCTGATATTGAAAGTAAATTATTTCACTTCCATCTTTGCTTTGATTTTTGGTGCCATTTGTTATTTCGCTCTTGACATCAAAACCGTAATACCTTTTATTTTTTGGGGGTTTGGAGTATTAAACCTAGTCAACACTTTACTCTACAAAGCGCATAAAAACCTTTCATTAACTTACGGTATTGTTTCGATTATGACCCTTGCCGGTGCAATTGTAATTACCTTATATAGTGGTGGTATCAGTAGTCCATTTATTTTTGTTTTAGCAATAATCGTTGTTGCCGGTTATGTAACTACCAAAGCATACGGCATGATATACCTATATCTAAATCTGATCATAATTCTACTGATTTATTCCCAAAGCATTGCTGATTTCAGTTTTGTAACTAGCGTAGTACCTGAACAATCGAAGAATATTTTTGCCTTGTTAAGTATCCTTTTTTCGGTGTACCTCTTAGGGGGGGTCTTTGGCAAAAATCTGCTTCACGCCCACCACAATCTTTACAAAACCAAAGACGAGCTAGAGGGTCGTATTTTAGAAAAAGAAACCCTTTTAAAGGAAGTGCATCACAGGGTAAAGAACAATTTACAAACCGTATCTAGCTTGTTGAGCATGCAAGCCAGAAATACAGATGACGTTACCGTTAAAAACTTATTTAAAAGCAGCCAGAATAGGGTTATTTCTATGGCAATGGTTCATGAAATGTTGTACATGCGTGAAGACATTTCTAAAATAGAATACAAATCCTACGTGCAAGACCTTGCTGAATATTTAATTCGATCTATCAAGGGAACCAGTAGTAACATTACTTTGGATATTGATATTCCCGATGTAAAGCTGAACATCGACACGGCTATTCCACTAGGATTATTAATTAACGAAGCAGTAACCAACGCCCTGAAATATGGTATTGTGGATGATACGAAAGGTGAAATTTTCATCAAATTACGTCGCGATGAGAACAGCGAATATGTGCTCAACATCGGTGATAATGGTGATGGCTTTGCAGAAACAATTACCTATAAAAACTCCAAATCGCTGGGGTTGAAACTTATTCATAATCTAGCGCGCCAACTTCGAGGCTCCATTATTCGCGATCTTACCAAAAAGGGTACACATTACATTGTTAAGTTCAAAGAAGTACAGGATCAAATTCCTTCCATTGCCTAATCTCATTTTGTAAGGCAGTTCATTTTTCTTTAGCATTGGTTTTATCTATATTTAGTGGATTCAACTAAAACCGACCCAAATGTTTAAAAAACTAATGCTTTTAGTGCTATTTTGTGGGACTACCGCTTTTGCACAAGATTACTTTTTAGAGAAATACCAACCTTTCAATTCTGAAATTCCTTCGCCCGAAACGTTTCTTGACTATGGTATCGGAGAACATCACACGAGACACGACAGAATCGTTGCGTATTTAGAAGAGCTGGCTAAACTTTCAGATAGGGCCTCCATTTATACCTACGGAAAAACCCACGAGGGCCGCAAATTGGTTATGTTAACGATTTCATCTCGTGAAAACCTTTCCAATCTAAAATCCATCAAAAAACAACATTTAGCATTTACGGATGTTTCACAAAATGTTACGAACTACGCTGGCGTTCCTATTTTTATCAATCTAGCGTATAATGTACATGGCAACGAGCCCTCGAGTTCAGAAGCTGCTCTGCTTAGTGCTTATACTTTTGTTGCTTCTGAAAATCCTGAAATACGCAAGTATCTTAAAAATGCCATTATCATGATCGACCCGACCATCAATCCCGATGGGCGCGATCGCCATACGCAATGGGCAAATACCTATCAAGGTACTCCCAACGTATCAGACCCCCAAGATGCTGAACATAATGAATATTGGCCCGGTGGTCGCACCAATCATTATTGGTTCGATTTGAACCGCGATTGGCTTTTGGGCATCAATCCTGAGAGTCGCGGCAAATTGACATGGTACCACGAATGGTACCCGAATGTCGTTACCGATTTTCATGAAATGGGCACCCAAAGCTCCTACTTCTTCGAGCCCATGAAAGCAAATGGAAGTCTTAACCCCATTATGCCCAAGGAAAATTATGAAGACCTCAACACCATGTTCGGTGCCGAGTTTGCAAAGGCACTCGATAGCATTGGTTCGCTTTACTTTACAAAAGAAGCCTTCGATGGCACCTATCCTGGCTATGGTTCTTCCTATCCCGATTTGCAAGGCGGACTCGGACTCCTATTCGAACAGGCGAGTTCTAGAGGCCATGAACAGACTACCGCCTTTGGTAAAATCACTTTTCCGTTTACGATACGCAATCAATTTACTTCGAGCATAACTACGGTAAAAACGGCCGTGAACAACAAGGCCTATATGCGCAAGTACCAACAAAATTTTTTCAAAAGTGCAGAAAGTCGGGCAGTACGTTCAAAATTAAAAGGGTACTCGTTCGGCGATGCGTACGATCAAAATCGGAACAAAGCTTTTATTGATAAGCTGCTGTTACATAAAATAAAAGTATACAAATCCGGAAATCAATATGTAGTACCTACAAAGCAGCCTCAATATCGTATGGTACAGTCGATGTTCGAAACATATAGCAAATATCGCGATAGCGTCTATTATGATGCCTCTGCATGGTCACTCGCCAATTTCTATAACATGCGTTACAAGTCGGTAAACAGTTTGAATCTGGGTGAAGAGGTTACAAGCACAGAAAACTTGGTAAAAGTTTCACCTGTCAAACAATCAGACTACGCTTATATCATTGATTGGGATGATTACAACGCCCCAGCAGTACTGAACTATCTTCAAGAAAACGGATTGGTGCTTTCCTCCGCTTTTAAACCCTTTGCAGTGCGTTCGGGTAATGATACTAAGAAAATGAATTATGGTAGCCTTGTGCTGCCCGTTTCCCTTCAAAAGATAAGTACCGATGAAGTTTATACGCTCATTCAAAAAGCACAGCAAAAATATGAAGTGCCGATGTACGCGGTAAGCTCTGGCCTGAGTTTGTCAGGTGTGGATTTGGGCAGTCGATTTGTGCGACCACTGAAAAAAACCAAAGTTGCGATGCTCATCGGTAATGGAACACGCTCCTACGAAGCTGGTGAAGTTTGGCACCTGCTAGATAGGCGAGTACACATGCCAATCAGTAAAATACCCATGCGAAATTTTAACCGAACCGATTTCAACAAGTACAATACCTTGGTCATGGTTTCCGGTAATTATGGTTTGAGCAAAAAGCAAATTCAAAAATTAAAAGCGTGGGTGAGTAGCGGCAATACGTTGATTACTATTGGTACAGCCTCAAAATGGGCAATTGATAAAAACCTAGTGAAAGAAGGCATAACTGGAGCGAAAAGAGATTCTATCGCAAAAGCAACGGACACTCTAGTTACTCGCAAACCCTATGTTGATGCCGGAGAAAATCTAGGCAAGGAAAGTATCGGTGGTGTAATACTACGGGTAGATTTAGATACCACTCACCCCCTAGCCTTCGGCTATCGCGATGCAACCATTCCCGTATACAAAAACAATACGGTTTGGTTGATGCCGAGCAAAAGTGAGTACGGTACCGTTGCCAAATACAGCAAAAATCCGCATATAGATGGTTTTATCACCAAAAAAAATATGGAAGAGTACTTAAAACCCTCTGCATCGCTTATCGTTAGCGAAGTGGGCGGCGGTCGCGTGGTGCTTTTTGCCGATAACCCCAATTTTAGAGGTAGTTGGTATGGTACCAACCGACTCTTTTTAAATGCATTATTTCTTGGGGATAAGATTCGTGTGCCTTCTAGGGATTAAACTATTGATATTCAAACAAAATATTGTCAAATGAATGTGAGGTAAAGCGCTCCTCCCCTCAGACGAGGGGAGGTGGATTCCATCCGCCATCTGGCGGATAGGAAGACGGAGGGGTTGAAAGCCCATGCATTGGATTCATGACCAAACAAAAAATCAAATATCCTAACCATTGAACAATACATTAAAAGGTTCTTGCCTTCGCGCAACTGAAAATAAAATCAATTGAAATGAAAACAAAATCAATCTTAATCTTAACTGCCCTCCTCTTCTCTTTCAGCAATTTTTCGCAATCCGCCAAAGGTGATGGACCACATTCACAATTAATTATTCGCGGCGTAATGCTTGTGAATGGTAATGGGGCACCCCCGCAGGGACCAATTGATATCGTAGTTGAAAACAACATCATCAAAAAAATTCAAGTGGTCGGCTATGATGGAGTTCCGATTGATGAATCTAAAAGACCTAAACTCAAAGCTGGTGGGAAAGAACTGGATTGTGATGGCATGTACCTAATGCCAGGGTTTGTTGATATGCATGGCCATATTGGTGGTACCGCCCAAGGTGCCGAACCCGATTATGTTTTTAAACTTTGGATGGGCCATGGCGTAACCACCGTTCGCGAACCTAGTGGTCGTGGTGTCGATTTTACAATGGCTCTAAAACAGAAAAGTGCCAAAAATGAAATCGTTGCTCCACGAATATTGGCGTATACCGGCTTCGGTCAAACTAGTGAAAGTTTTAATCCGCTGAATGATATTCCGATTTCTACCCCTGAACAAGCGCGGACATGGGTGCGTGCCAATGCGAAAAAAGGAGCGGATGGCATCAAGTTTTTCGGTGCAGAACCGGAAATAATGGCCGCTGCATTAGATGAAAATAAAAAATTGGGACTAGGCTCTGCGTGCCACCATGCGCAGCTGAGCGTTGCGCGGTGGAATGTACTCCATTCCGCACGGGCGGGATTAACCTCAATGGAACATTGGTACGGACTACCAGAAGCCCTTTTCGACGACCGTACGGTTCAGAACTATCCGTTGGATTATAATTATCAGAACGAGCAGCACCGTTTTGAAAATGCAGGCCAATTGTGGGCGCAAGCTGCGAAACCCTACTCAGCCCACTGGGAAAAAGTAATGACCGAATTGTTAGAACTCGACTTTACCCTAGACCCTACCTTTAATATTTATGAGGCTAGCCGAGATTTGCAACGCGCACGACGGGCAGAATGGCATGAGGAATATACACTACCCTCTCTATGGGATTTCTACCAACCCAGCAAAATTTCGCACGGTAGCTACTGGCACGATTGGGGCACCGAACAAGAGGTTGCATGGAGAGAGAATTTTCAGTTGTGGATGACCTTTATCAATGAATATAAAAACCGAGGTGGTCGGGTTACTACAGGCTCCGATTCCGGATTCATATTTCAATTGTATGGCTTCGCTTATATTCGCGAACTAGAACTGCTCCGCGAAGCAGGCTTTCACCCATTGGAAGTAATTCGTTCGGCTACCTTAAACGGAGCCAAAGCTTTGGGCATGGACGATAAAATAGGAACGGTTGCTATCGGTAAACTAGCGGATTTTGTGGTGGTAGATGCCAACCCCCTTGCCAACCTAAAAGTATTATACGGTACAGGCGCCATAAAATTGACCGAAGACAACAAAGTCATTCGAGAAGGAGGTGTGAAATACACGATAAAAGACGGTATCATCTACGATGCAAAAGCTCTACTGGATGAAGTGAAAACCATGGTTGCGGAAGAGAAGGTAAAAACCGGTTATAAAATTTTGCAACCGGGAATTAAAGAGTGAGGTATTTGGCAGGAGCAGTTTGGAGTTTGGAGTTAAGCTAAATGTCTAAACTCATAAACTTTTTCATAAACCCATAAACAACTCAACTTATTGAACTTTGAACTTTAACTTTAAACCAAATTCACCCCACCGTTCCTTTGGTGGTGAACAGCGGGGTTGGTCTATTATGGCTACAATTTCTTATGTATCGTTACGAACTTTTATTGGGCGTAAGAATCCTTTTGTTTTTGGGAATACCAAAATATGAACAAGGTACAAGGCTACTGGTAATGCTAGTGTAAATAGTATCATTAGTTGTCTATAATTTAGTGTTTTAAGCTAATTTGGTATTGCTGCGTTTGGTTCTAAAATTCAAGGCCTTTTTGACCAATGTATTTTTTCTGCGGTACAAACGTGCTATTTCTTGATCGGTAGAAGTCTTAATCGTTTTGTGATTGTCAGCACTGATAGTGCTACCATCCAAAACAAGACCCACTTTAATAGGGCTAATTTCATCATGATTTTCTTGGGGGTTTGCCATTGCAGCTGCACCGAGTACAACAACAAAAAGTAATGTTAATATTGATTTCATAGGATTAGATTGGGTTACTCTAAGTTAACCACAGACTAGGCCTAAATCAGATATAACTCGCTGAACACCAATTCTTTTCGATTAGCAACAAAAAGAACGTTAACTGGTATTCTTAATCGGATTAGGGGAACTAGCAATATTTTCAACTTATCGAAACTATCAGCTTTTTAGCGATGATTTTAGAAAGTAGTGTAAGCGAAATAGTTCTATTTTTGAATGCATTTTGCAATGGGAACAATACAGCAAATACCAATATATGAGAGTTACTTATTCCAGATCTAGTATATTACATACTTAATCACCCGCATGAAATTAAATCTACTGTCTTGCAATGTGCAGCGACCGGATAAAAGAAAAATAGCCAACTGTATCACCGAAATAGCTGTTAATATGAACAATTCTCTTTCGAGTGAACTTACGGCAATTCTTTTAGAGGGCGACCCTGTCGATATTGAGATTGAAGACAAAAATTCTGGTTCTGCCTTGAGGGCGTTGCGAAAATTGAGTATTGACTACGAAATTATACCGTAAATCAAAATTAGGCCTAAACCTCTAAGCACTGTGCCCCAAAGTTAAATACAGCATGAAAATAAAGAATTGGAAAAAATATACCTTCGAATTCTTATCGATTTTTATTGCAGTAGTGTCTGCCTTTGCTTTAACCAATTGGAGCACGAATAGAAATAATCAAGAGTCAGAACAAAAAATTCTAACTGAAATTAAAAACGGGATAAGTATAGATACCAAGGACTTTAAAAATAACATTAGGGGACATAACTTAAGTATTAGGGCGAACCGCGTTTTCAGAAATATGATTGAAAACAAACCCTTTTCACAAGATTCTATCGGTATATTCTTTATTTCGCTCTTTAGAGACTACACGCCCGTAATAAATCGCTCTGGCTATGAATCTTTAAAAGAAGCTGGCTTGAAGACGATTACAGAAGATTCATTAAGGCTACAGATAATTACGCTTTATGATTACCATTACGGTATCATCGAAGTATTGGATAATGTGAACGAAATGCAATCTTTTCAAAATTACTTCACTCCGATAAATAAGCTATTACATCCGTATATGGAATTTGATTCCGACGGAAAGCTAATCAAAATCAAATCGCCTACGGAATTAAGCGAAATCGAACGAAAAGAAATTCTTAGCTATTTATGGCGATTGGAAAACAATCGTAGTTACAAGCTTGGGCGTTACAATTCGATTATACAAGTTATGAAAACAGTCAAAAACGAAATCGAACTAGAGTTAGAGAAGTAGGTTAAACAGCACTTAAATCATATTTCTGGGCGTCATTGTACCAAGTAATTTCTCGAGAACTATATCATACGCTGCTACTTGAACAATCGGTTATTTAATCACCTTAATTTCTAGACTGGTAGTTAAACTAGAAGTTGCATCGCCCCTTACCGAACCCGAAACCGGCATTGTATTTTCGTAGTTCGCGCTGTTGCATATCGGAAAATAGGTATTGGTAGTACGAATACCGTTGCTTGGGTCAAAACCAATCCAACCGGCACCTGGCAAGAATACCTCTGTCCACGCATGAAGTTCATATTTCGCTTCTTCTACATCTACATAAAAATAGCCACTTACAAAACGAGAGGCGATACCTAGTTGCCGTAGCACTTGAATCTGCATCCATGCCAAATCGCGGCATGAACCCGTTTTAAGTCGAAAGGTTTCATTGGGCGGATACGGCTCTCCTTCTTCACGAATTTCTAAAGTAAAATCATTATGTATGTTGGTCGTGAATTCACTCAGGAAGTTGAGTGTATTATTCTTCGCTATTCGTAATGCTTGCTCACCGTACGCTTTTAAAGACAAGTCAATATCCTGAGGATCTAAAGAAGGTTTTAATACTTGTAATAAATCTTCGCTGTATGAAAACGGAATTTGATTCACTGCCGTAGGAGACAACAAAAAATTAAACGGATTGTATGGTTTTATCGCTATCCGGGATACGGTTCTAATGCTAAGTTTGCGATGCATGGCCTCGTACCAGCTAAAATAAACAGTATTACTTTCGGCATCGCTCTGTTCTGAAATACCCTGAGGCTCCGGAGACACGGTCAGACTAAAATTCTGCAATTCAGAATACGGCGTAGTTTTGGGTTTGAACCTAAAATAATGCGGTTCCAAGAAAACTTCCGATGCGTATTCGTATTCGGTTTCGTGTATGATTTCAAATTCCATAAAACCCTGGTGTTACTTTTAAGATTGGGTAGCTAGTGGGGATAAAACATGAGACAAATTGAATGATATCTGTTATACCCCGCTATCACATTTGGCTATTGTTCTTGTGTTTGAAGTATTGCCTGTTCGCGTTCGCTTGCGAAAAAGGAGTCATAGACCGCTGTAGATACCGCATTTAGTTTTTTCTGAAAAGCATCAACATACTCATGCAAGCCTCCTTCAAAAATATCGTTAATATCTGCAAACTCTAATTGCGACCTTAGTTTCCCCAATTGTTTTTCGGCACTGCAAGTAAACCCGCCTTCATTGCCCGTTATTGCATTCAACGACTTTTCTGCCTGTATTAAACAGAAGTTGATAGATCGCGGAAAAACGGTATCCAAAATTAAAAATTCTGAAATTTTCAAAGGAGTCAATTTTCCATATTTTTTACGGTACATATCATAAGCGGAGACCGATTTTAGGAGTGCTGCCCATTGTGCCAAATCAAACGGACTACCAACCTCTTGAGTGGTTGCTAGCAAAATGTGATATTTTACATCTAAAACACGCGAGGTTTTATCGGCACGTTCTATAAGTTGGCCGATTTTACCAAAATGCCAACTATCGTTACGTGATATTGAAATCGCAAAAATGCCGTATAAAAGTTGGCAACCTTCCTTTACGGTCTTAAAAAATAACCGAGGATCGTTTTCTTTCCATCTCTTCTGCTCCAAAGCTTCTTTTACAAAGTAGTACAACGAATTGATTTGTTCCCATACTTCTTTGGTCAATTCTGGTCGAATAGCCCGAGCATTTTCCCGTGCATTGCAAATAGAACTATATACCGAATTCGGATTTTCAGGATCAAAGCCTAGGAAATAAATCACCTTTTCTTTTTCGACGTTTTCATGTAAGGATTCGTACAAACCCCAATCGCCGGTAATCATAACCAATGGTTTCCATTGTTGCACCGCATCGGGTGCCGACTCTAAGGAAAGATTAAAATTAACGTCCATGAAACGTGCATAATTTTCGGCACGTTCAATGTACCTGTTCATCCAATACATGGTATCTGCGATTCTGCTCAGCATAATTCTGTTTTAATTGTGATCTAATACCCAAGTGTCCTTACTACCTCCGCCCTGCGAGGAATTGACCACTAAAGAGCCCTTTTTCAATGCTA
>Ga0079203_1002071_pt1 | contig 13832 bp, 13 predicted proteins | sample PorBlaMBantryBay_FD_68602 | JGI IMG/M metagenome (GOLD analysis project Ga0079203, IMG submission 68602) | Marine algae microbial communities from Bantry Bay - Bantry Bay, Ireland | ecosystem: Host-associated > Algae > Red algae > Blade | place: Bantry Bay, Ireland
GCTATTACTGGCGAATAAGAAGTTTCAAATTTTGGGTTGTTGACTATCGAAATTACCGCTGGATTTTCTTCGCTATTTATATCGAGTGGCACTTCATCTGCGGACAATGCCATAAAAATACGTTGTGTACTAATTCGTTTGAGCGCATTGGCCAAGGTGCTTTTTACACCAGCAGTCTGTCTTTCAGAATCTTTGCCACTAATAAAAGCATCTGCCATCGCCCTTGAGGTGGTGTTGGTTTCCAGAAACTGGATTAGGCTTTTTGTATCAAGAAATTGATAAACAGCTATCAAATGGGGTAACGTACAGTATTTTGGATATTCCGTTTTTAATTTCCAAATCAATCCACCAATCAAACCTTCCGCAGCATCGTTGAAGAATTTTGTTGTTCCCGTAGTTCCGCTTTCTCTTTGTTCTAATAGATTTTCGATTAAGACCCTTGAAACCTCATTAACGCTTTCCTCGTTCTCTAAATAACGTGGCGCAATAGGATTTACCCTATGGATGATTTTATCGAAGGAAATGACCTTAAACGGAATATCGCTATCCTTGAAAAGTGGATATGCCATTTCGGTCAATTCAAAATCTTTGTAATCGTGAATGATTCCGCAAAAGCCTTCTTTTTGGAAGTGTTTAAGAAATCCGTAAACGACACTTTCGGTTTTTCCGCTTCCAGCGGATCCGATGACGGATGCGCCACGTTTAATATTATCTAATTTGAAATTTCCTTTGGTGGTCGCAAAGTTGACTTGGTATTTACTATCTCCGTTTTGCGAGCTTTCTGTTTTATGCAGAAAAACGTATAGTCCTGTATTAATTAATAGTAGCGGACAAACTAGATACAAAAAAATGAATGTTAATTCATTTCCAGCAGCAACATAGAATACGAGAAATGACAGTATTGCGATATTCAAAAGAAACGCATACTTACTTACCCGAAACATCGCATAGAAAACAGTAATGGTAAAAACAATAATTGAAAGTGTCGTTATGATATTATCTATCTGCATACTACTTATATTCCGATGGAACTTGATTTAATTGCTATTTCTGCACCACGTCTTAACCGTTTGAAAATCCGAAGTGCGATTTGTGTTTGACTAACTGGAATACTTGGCACTATCGGCAATCCCGTTTTTGTAATCATTTTGAAAGCCAATGCCTTTTCATTTGCTGGTAATTTCATCAAGGCAGCAAAATAGAGATTGGGATTTTTTACAAAATCTTTTCGTGCTTTGTAAGTCTCAGCAAAATTGCGTTTGTACCCAAAATTCTTATCGAAGGACTTTTCTGCTCTTTCAAAAAATTTGTCTCGGTCAAAACCTCGTTTTACGGTTTCCCCATTCAACTTCACATCGGAAGCTTTGTATTTGCTTCCGGGTGACAAACTGAATCGGTTTGATGCATCCTTTCGGCTCACTATGATGTGGATGTGACTTTGGTTTCCATCTTTTGCCATTCCCTGGACAATTCGTTTTCCGTTTTGTTGATGTGGTGCTTGCCGTTCCAGTTTGGCGATTTCCTTTTTCATCTTTTTGATATTCCCTTCAGCTCGTCCTTCTTGAATATTTCTAATTTCAGTTTTTAGCTGAAGTATTTTTGTGGCAAAAGGTTGGTTCTTTTTTACCTGAAAATCCGTCCCCTTAAATGTGCGTTGGTGTTCGACTTTCGCATAATATTTTATGTCGTCGATAATGACAGGTCGCCCTTTAATTTCTCTATTAAATGAAGCCACATAATCTTTCATCAGCTCGCGAGTATATCTTTTTAAATCTTCGCTACTGTTCTGAAGTTTTCGCAATTCATATTTTGAAGGACTCACAGTAATTGAATAGAATCTTGGTTCGTGTTTTTCCAATTTTGCGGTATTCCCATCTATTTCTTTGACTACTTCTTCAGCGGAAATTTCATCGCCATATTGGTTAAAAAAATGTTCCATATTCTGTTGTTCCAGCCCTTGGTTTTCTTTCTCTAAATAGTCAGCGAAATCTGCCGAACTTTTAGAATAGTTACCGCCCATTTTTTGAGGTGTGATGGTGATGTACATAAGCTAAATTTTTAAAGTTCATTGTTGGTGTTTCGCTTTTCACTAAAACGCACTTCTTTCTTTTCCTCGGCATATTTTTTTTCCAAAATGAGCGGTTTCTTTTTAGGTTCGTCCATTACAAAAAGGGATTGCAACATTGCGACTGTAGGTTTGGTTTGGGTCTTTTCCACGTCTCGCATTATGGCGATAACTGCATTTATTCTTTTGAGTAACTTGGCTTCGATAGTACGTCCAGTTGGTCCCAGTTTTTCCTTTGGGGATATCTCATTATAGAGGAAAAAATCGAGGATGTTTTCCATCGCTTCGGTATGCGTTTTGAAGTGCTTTTTGGAAAATTCCTGAAACCTTTTTGCAGTTTTCCGTTTGAACCTGATAGTGATGAATGAGTCCATTTTCTTTCGCTTTTTTAAAGATTTGACGTAAATCCATCCCTGTTTACTGGTGATTCAAGACCATTTGACGCAAATCGATGGATTTTTTATATCTACTTTATTTTTAAGTACTTAAAAATCAATAGATTAAAATGAAAATAGAATAAGTAACGCGGCGCAGCCCGTTACCCTCTTGCTATTCCTTTTCGTCCAGCTCGCTGGACAAAAAAATACCATTTCATCCAAAAATGTAATGGCTTTTTAACGATTGCTAATTGTAATTCGATTTTTTAAGAGTGTTATTCTTGAAGTTTAAAAGTATCTTTAAGGAATGGCTCTTTTTGTTGCAGAATATAAAATAACATGACAAAAAAAGACCTCTAAATAATTAGAGGTCCAGGGTTAATAATTCAATTATAAATCTTCTAAATGTTAAAAACATAACTATAAGTGTATAAATTTTTAATCATTTCTTCGTCTATCAGGCTATCATAATCTGCGCCAGTTTCGTCAACATACTTTTTAATGGAATCTCCATAAAGATATGTAACGTGTTCTCTTGAAACTTGTAAAAGTTCCTCTTGCTTTTCCGAACTCAAATCTTGAAATTTAATATAAATCATATCTCAAAAATTTAATATTCACTTGGAAGCATCAGCGTATTATCTACAAAAAATAATCGCAATTCATCCAAAGGAAAATCGGTTACATTATATCGGTGCGTTTCAAAAATTTTATCATTTCCATCACTATAATTAATGATGGCTTCGCATTGCTTTTCAAACTGTTCCTTTTCAGAAAGTCGCTTAAAATCAATGGTAATAAAAGAACTTCTATTTGATAAACTTTTTGCTATTACGGATGCATCGGTAATCAACCAAAAGCATTCCGCTTCGTTGGCTAAATATTTTAATCCATCTGTAAAACGAGTTCCAATTAATGGAATTTTAAAGAACATTTCTGTACCACAAAAATGTTGCAAATCGGCTTTTATTTTGTTAACTTTATCATTCATTGTAATTCTATTTAATAAGATTAATAATGAAAAAGAGAGCGCATCTTTCCACAGGAACGCTCTCTTTTAATTTTCAATTATTCCGTAGCGTTATCGCCTTTGATTCCCAAAAGCAAGATTTCATCTACGACCACTTCGGTAACATATCTTTTTTCTCCCTCTTTAGTTTCATAAGAACGTGAAGTCAATTTTCCCTCAAGTGCTACTTCTTTTCCCTTGCCTACATACTTTTCTACGATTTCGGCAATTTTTCCCCATGCTACAATATTGTGCCATTGGGTGTTTGTTACTTTCTCTCCCTTAGAATCTTTGTAAGATTCATTGGTTGCGATTGAAAATTTTGCAACTTTCTTTCCGCTTTCAAGGTTTGTGATTTCTGGCTCGTTTCCTACGTTGCCAATTAACTGTACTTTGTTTCTTAGAGTACTCATAATTAAAAAATTTAAAGATTAATATTTACCAATCTGAACCATTCAGAAAGGCTTTGTTATTGATTTACTTATTATATCCAGAGCGTTTTCCTTTTGTTGTTTTTTTAACTTTTGTTCCGCTTCCTTTTTATTGATTTTGTAAGATTTCATAAGATTCGTTTTAGATTTACTTCCCATAGAGCCGACGCTGTTACCTTCTTTTTGTTGCTTAGTGCTTTCGATATTCAGCTTTGTTTAGACATATAAAAAGTGCGAGGTACGAGCCTGGTTATGCTGTCGTTCAAAGCTGAATGTTGTTATTTTGCTGTCAAAAAAAGGTATGACGGTGTTGGATTACGGAAGTGATTCTAAATTCTTTGTGAAATACAAAATCATAGGAAGTGGAACAAAATGCAAACACATTTTTCCTTATTTAGCGGACTTGATTTACGCTTTTTACTTGGAATGCAGTGTTCCTTTCCAGAGAAACGGAAAGGGTTAACGGAATGGAAAGTCAAAAGTGTGGATTAGGTCTAAGACCTTTGTTAATGAAGCTCTTTTTCTGGAATGTAGTTTTTACGGAATGGAAGGAAATGTGCTGAATGGAATGGTAAGATAATCTTCCTATTATTTGAAATTTTATTATTAAAACAGCTTCTCTTGAATATCTAAAATACCATCAGGTTCTGAAACTTTATTCTTTTTCAAAATACCCTTAAGCGTTTTTCTTCGTTTATCATAAATCCATAGTCTCAGGTTTTTTAAGAGCCCTTTTTCATAATCAGACAGTTCTTTTGGTGCTATTTCAATCATAACTTCTAATTGGTCTTTACTTTTGGTTTGCATTGCATATTGAAGCCCTAGCCATGTGTAAATGTTTGCCCATTCCGTTTGCATGGGTGCTTCGTAAGTTCTTGGCATCATATAGGCTAAAGTCTCTGTAAGTGATGCCATTTTATCTCCTGTCATTGAGCATATTATTCTTGATAATTTGATTCTACCAAGAATATCTTTTGGTATGGTATCTTGCCATGCGGATTTAAAAACGATTATTGGACTAGCAAGGCAATCCATGAAATCGAAAACGAAATCACTCTTATCCTTTTTAGTTGGTTTTACTACTTTTTCTTTTGCCGATATTGGGTTACATTCAAAACCGAAATCGAACTGAACTACTTTTAAATTTTCCATGATGTGAGGTTTTAAACCTGTCTGCCGACAGGCAGGTTAAACGCTATCTAATAGTACTTGATAATTCGCAGGATGCTTATCTCTGTAATACGCTAAATGACTTTCTCCACTATCTACATCGTACTTTTCACTACTTGATTGATAATGTTGTTCTGCTTCTTGTAATGACATGTTGGGTTTTTCAGATACTTGTTTCATAATTCTAAATTTTTGATTAAACGATATTTGAGCAGTACACAAACGGAAGCTAAAATCACAGCTCAAAAGGAAACGGAATAAATAAGCGTTGGATGATGCGCAGGCTTTATGCCGTAGTCTTTTGATGGGTGTATTTTACGAGTTTACCTTTGCGCTACTATTGATTGATGACTTTCTCTTCTTGTAACTTCAATAAAAAAAGAAGAGCCAGCACGAATGCCGACCCTTCCTTCCAACAACAAAAGCTAATCGTTTAGTTCCTGAACTTGTTTTTCAAGACTTGCTATTCGCTCTTTCAAACGTGCTTCACGCTTGTTTCTCTCTTCTGTATATTGCTTTTCAATATTGGCAATTTTAGTTTTGTAATAGCCTTGCATTGCATTGTAGAATGAAATGTTCGTCAAGTTATTAACGTGATTACTTTCTCCAAAATGCACTTGTTTGGTAAGAATGTATCTAATCAACTTATAAAAGGTTTCCTTTTTGAAGTTCTTCTTGAAATTCTCGACAGTTTCCACATCGGTCATCTTGGATGTGTTGCCCAATAATTTTGAAAAGTGTTTTTGTCGACCTACATAGTCCACGTTGTTTTCAAATACCGTTAATGAAAAAGCCACCATTTCATCTACCGAAAGCGCTTTCTTCTTTTCAATATAATCGGATTGGCGAATCATCTGAACCATATCCTCAAACTGTTTATTGTTCTCGATATGCTTCTTACGGATTTCCCTTTCGTTGATTTTCACGATTTGTTCTTCTGGTGTACAATCGGCCATTTTTCTATTGGCTATCGGCTCAGAATATGTAGAATTTTCCGTTTTTGAATCTTCTTTTATCTTCACAAAAATTACTTTATTTAGGTACGTTTTTGGATGAAACATAACACCATCTACAAATCCATTTTCCTTTGCGGAATTATATGTTTCCAACTCTTCCTTGTAATTCTCAATCGCTTCTTCAAGTTCAGTTTTTAGCTCATCTTCAGAATAGTCATAATGTTGGTATTCTGTCTTAATTGCTTCTATTGTAGGTTCAATTGGTTCTTCAATTATTTCAACATCATCCAGAAGATAGACTTTCATTCCATTTTTTTCCAATTGCGATATAATGAGCTGATTATTTTCGTCATCTGCCCAGTATTTGCGAATTTCAGGAATCAACAACACATTCTCTTTCTTCGATTTATCAATCAAGTTCAAAAATGACTTACTTTTCTTCGTTTCATAACAGGCTGATTTTGTACACACCATTTTACCATCGCCAAACAAATTGCCTTGATTTGCTGCGTTGAATGGACATGTTGTACATGCACCAACTTTGGTAATTAATTTTTCATCATTTACATCAAAAGGTGCTTTTTCCAAATCGTAAGTCTGGTTTTTAATCATCTGATTAATTTGATGTGCATTGAAATCTTCTCCCATTGTTTCCAGCATCATTTGCTGTTCCTTTGGCTCGAAAAGTGCAACACCAACTCCTAATGAAATGGTCATTTCGCCATTTCGAACAAACACTTTAAAACCTTCAATTAGACCTGCTAATTTTAAACGTTGTCTTACAAAGTTTTCTGTTCTTCCCAACCGTTTTGAAATTTCAGTTGGCGAATATTTTTCGCTTAGGTACGCAACTGCTTCAGCTTCTTCGGTAGGTTCAACATCTTGTCTTTCCAGATTTTCGATAATTTGAATTTCCAGAACATCATTATTATCATACGCTCTTACGATACTCGGAATTGTTTTCTTTTTCGCCAATTTGCTTGCGCGATACCTACGCTCTCCCATTACGATGATGTAATCTTTTCCAGATTTTCGGACTGTAATAGGTTGTAGGACACCGTGTTCTTCGATGCTTTCAGACAGTTGCTTAAGAGCTTCCTCGTTAAAGGTTTTTCTTGGTTGCATTGGGTCTGGGATAATCCTTCCGATAGGTAGCTCTTGAACTTGAAGTCCAATGGCGCTTTGTGTCAATTTCTTTTTGACCTCATTTTTAACGGTGGTTTTTGCCTTTCCGTTTTTACTTGTAGTACTTGCTGTTGTTGTCATAATACTTAAATTTTAGATTAAACAATATTTTTGCAGAACCCAAACGGAAGACAAAATTTCTGCTCAAAAGGAAACGGAATAAATGAGTTGTGGGCGAAGCGTTGGCTTTATGCCGTAGTCTTTTGATGATAATATTTTGCGAGTTTATATTTGTACCAATATTGATATAGATATCTCTCCCCTTTTTTAAGCGGACGCTATTTCAAAGTTTTATATTGGGAATGTAGTGTTCCTGCTCCCGACGTTTCGGGATTAGGCAAGATCAAGCGAAGTGGAAATCTAAAACTTTGGAATTGTGTCCAAGACCTCTGTTAGTGAAGCTCTTTTCTCGGAATGTAGAGCAACGGAATGTAGGGAAATGTACTGAGTGAATTATGAAAACAAATTTTATTGTTCTTTTTTATCCTCATAACTTAAATAAGGATGCTTTAGACGTTCGAACATTAATTGTCTAAAAGGCAAAGTTTCTTCTGTTGGGTAAGTGTTGAAATAATTATACATACCAATCGTCATATGCCTCATAAAACGATTCCATTTTTTGATTGGAATAAAAAATATTCCATTTAAATTCTCAAATTTATAAATGATGCCTTGAAGTGATAAATTGTTATTCTTAAACTTATAGGCGTAATGAAAACTATTGTTTGATAAATCAGACTCTTCAATATATTTATAATTTTCTAAGATATTATCAAAGTCGAAGTCCTCTCTAAATTTCCAATATTTACCGTTTTTTCTTTTATGAATGAGTTTATCTTCAGCTTCATCAGAAGTAATAAAAGTATTTATAATTAGTTTGTGCTTCTTTAATTTGCCGAAATTAGTTTTTGAACTTAATACAAGATTAAGAATGTTTTGATTGTAGAATAACTCAAAACGTCTTAAAAAAAGAAAAAAACGAAATGCAGAAATGACAAAAAAGAATGTTCTTCTTTTTGCACCAGGTTCTTTCATAGTGTCATCTGTAAAATGAACATTAAATTCTTTTCTTTTATTATCAAAACCAATTGATATATGCTCTCCTTTTTTTAAGGTTGGTGCATTGAATATAAAACCCTTTTCATCTGTATAATTAAAGCGTAGATATAGCTGTTTTAATTCGTCCATCATATCTAAACTTTATTCTTCTTCATCAAACAAAACACTTGCCTTTTCGAGCAAATCTTTACCTGACCTCTTAAAACCTAATTGTTCAATTTTGTTATCTAGAAAAAATGAGAAAGGTGTCAATGACTTTTCAAACATTGAATTGGCTTCTTCACGACTTCTTGGTCTTGGTCTAGCAGTTGCTAAATTGAACCTTAAATAATCTTTCTCATATTCAAGTAGTGCATTTTGAATTGTGATTTTTCTTTGAATTAATGCATCTTTATTAAAGATTAAAGTATCAACATCAATAATTACAAGGTCATGAATCCTAGAAATATCTAATCCCAATTCTTCTAATTTCAGCAACTCATTAGTAAACCACGAATTAATCACACTATTTAATCCAGCTGCATTAAACATTCTGTAATGCAGAATCAATACTGGAAATATTTGAACTGTTGCCAAAGGAATATTTGGGTCGTAAATTGCTTCTCCAGCTAATATTTTTCTAATAGATTCAACTAATTGTCTGACTGCTTTAGCACTCCCTTTTTCATTTTCGTAAAGCTTAATCCTTAGCTCATTTTCTAAATCTCTGTAATCTAATGATTGTTTACTTTCCTTAGTAATTAAAATATCTTTAGACTCATAAAGATGAATGTATTTACCGTTCCTCATATAGTAATCTGGTGCGCCTTGAATAATTCCATCCAACTCTGCTCCAGATTTCTGTACGTATCTATTTCCATAGATTTCCTTTAATAATTTTGATAAAACATACTGTTCGCTAAATTGATAAGTCTTTAGGTCATATAATTTAGCTACCTTGTCTTTATCAGGTAATTTTTTATTGATTGATTTCAGCCTAAAATAGAGTCCATTATAAATCATTTCGATTGTAAATAATGGCGAAATTATTCTGTATTTATCTTCTTCAAATTTATATAGAGGATTGCTCCTAACTTTAAGGAAATCTACTTCAGTAATTGATTCATCGACATTGGCTACATGCTTGTCAATGAACGCCATACTTTCTTTTTCTTCAAGATGAATTTCCGTATGGGATTCTACATCCTTCATTAAAACAGAATGTGTAATCCCTATCAGTCTTTTTAGATAATCTCTATAATCTGTTACACCATAATGAGTATAAAATGCATTTAGTAAAGCCTCGCAGTCATCTCTTTCTGATAGAAATTGAAAATATAGCAACGCTCTTTTAAATTGAGCATCAAAAAGCTTATCTACTCTGAAATTTATTAAGTCATTATTATGAAAACTTATTTCTAGAAGTGCTTGAGCTGGTGTTGGCTTTATATTGTTTTCTTCTTTTATTTGCTTACTTACTAAATACCTGTCAGTAATATTTATTTGATTTAATAATACATAAGCCTTAAACGTATCTCGTTCAATTTGCTTATTTGTTTTTGTTGTTTTTTGGCCATCAGGTATCGAATCAAATATAAACTCAAACAATTTTAAGCTAGAAACAACATAAGGAACTTCATAAAGTTCTAAAGGTTTTTCTGTAATTTTTATATACTGCAAAATATTTGCATATATAGTTTTAGCAAAGTCAGCGTTTTCTGGACCAAAAAACATTTTCAAGAAATGTATAATATCTGAGTACCTAGATTTTTCTGTATTGAAACCTAAAAAGAAAGAGCCCATTTTAAGTAGGTCTGCTTTATCAATTCCTGATAAGTATTCTTGTAAAGTGCCTCGTTCTTCTTTGGGGAAACAGGCTTCAAATGTTATTCCGAGTTTAAACAATTTTTCATTTTATTAATTAGTTCAACAAGTTAAAAATATTAAAATCCAGTTAATAAATATTATTTAGATAAAAAAAGAGACCTTTTAAAAGTCTCTTTTTTTATTGTTTTATTGATAATTCTTGCTTCATAAAAACACGCCAAGTTAAAGGGAAAGGTTGGCTTTTGTAATGCCTGCTTGCAACATGAGCTACAATATCGAAACTGTGCTTAAAAATTTTAAAATCCTTTTCTAATCCAAAAAGTTCAATTTCATCCAAAACTTCTTTTTTGAATTCTTCAACATCCTCATAAAGCGTTACTGAATGTTTTGTTGTTCCTTCCCCATGACTATAATCTTGAGTACATATTTTATTTTCCATTTCTTCAAGTGGAAACCAAATTTGTAAATTCAAATCTGGAAAAAGTTCAGTAGGGATCTTGCGGACAAAGTGATATAGGTCTTCATCCTTAAAAACTAAAGTGTATTCTGCTAATAGAAGAACTATCATTGAAGACAGAATTTCACATTCCTCATCGCCATTATGAATATCCACCAGCTTATCATAACTTTTTCTAAACAATGGAAAAAACTTATTTATTTTATATCTGTTATTAAAACCTAACGTCATTTCAGAAATCCATTTCTTTGCTGGATTGAAGTTTCTTGTAAAATTCATTAAGTTAAGTGCTAAAGCTATTTCAATACTATGCACATCATATTCTGGATATTTTGATGGTGGATTATTTTTTATAAACAAACATAATCCGTTACTAATTGAAAGAGCACTTTGATAATATGTTTGAGCATGTTCTTCATTACCTTCTCGATAATGGATTCTAAATTCTTGTATTTCTGTTAATCCTATTGTTGCTATAATTCCTATTTCTTCCCAAACATTAAGACTGTACTCTAGGCTATTTCTGCTGTATTTGTATATACTGTGTTCTGTTTTATAATGTTCGGCAACTTTATTAAAGTAATAGACACCTATGTTTCTTTTTAAAGAGTGGATTTTGTAAAATTCCTGTCTTATAAAGTTTTTCTCTAAATGATTACCTTCTTGTATAAATTGCCAGCTCAGTAATAAGCATCGTTCACTTGCATAAATTGAAGGTTTTAAATTATTATTGTCTTGAGACCATTTATATATAATGTTCAGGCATAATCGTACCAGTCTTAACTTTTTTAAGATCTGTCTTTTTTGTTTGGGTTGTTTGTCTAAAACTTTTTGAATCAGCGTATAGAAATGTGATAAATCATAATCTGGTAAATCTAAAAATGCTAAAGACTTTCTTAATAATGATTGATATTCCTGTGGGAATAGTTTTTCGCTGACAAGATAGTCGTCGAGCATTGCAGTTATTTCGCCTGTTCCCCAAAAATCGTATTCAACAGCATCTGAAGTATTCTGGTCTATATATTGTGTCCAATCAACTAAAACATTTTGATTTATAACACCATTAGTACAAACTATTATTTTTTTAGGAAGTTTTTTTAAACGATTTGTAAGTGATGTTGGAATAAACGTGTCTTTAATTTGATTAAGAGTCGAGCGTATGGCGTTGATATCTCCATCCCAAGTGGTTCTTGTTAGATTACCTTGTTTTACTGCGAATAAAAACACCTTTTTAATTCCATCTTCTGGATCTATACCAACAGCTGAAATATCTACACCAAACTGACGACCTTTCATTGGCTTTGAGATAGTTGTAAATTTCATTCCAACTAGCAAATCAGTCAGCAATGTATCAAGTTCTTTATCCTCTTTTAAAAGGTTAATATATTCACTCAGTAAAAATCTCATTGTCTTCTTTTAAAATTTTGCCACAGTAACCGTTCTGTTGCTTGACCTATAGGGTCAATAAATTCGCCTCTTGGCATTTCGCCACTATGTGAAATAAGTGCTGGTGTCATCTTTTCGGTATATTTACCGCTGTACTTTGAAAATGTAGATTTTCCTGTTCTGTAATTGATATTTGTAACCATACTTAGGAATGATGAGCTTTCTGACTCACTCTCTTTGTAAGATTTATTAAATTTTCTATTTTGAATTTTATTATAATATATCATTCTTTGCTCTGAAGGCGCAAACTCTTTTAAGTTTTCTAAATCTGAATAAGCCTTGTATTTATCTTCTCCTTCTTCAACAATATCTTTTATTATTTTTTTAAGTTTCCTGTTGGCAGTCTTCTTTTTTAAATTTAAAAAATCAATAGTTGAATAATAATTAAAAATTAAGTGGTTAATAAATAAATCAGCTAAGAAAACTACTACCTCTTTATTATCTCCTTTTTGTTCGAGTATCGAATATATCAAAGATAAAGAGGTGTCTTTATCATAAACATAGGCAAGTATTTTGTACGTGATATATTCGATATCGTAATCGGAATAGTCCTCTATTAAAACTTCTGAAACGGTCAATCCTGACAAATCTCTCATATATCTGGCACTATTCATTTCAAAAATGGCAATATGAAAATTAGGATTGTCTTTATTTAACCAATTTGTGTATAGCTTTTGGAAATCTGAATAAAAGTCATCACAAAGTGTATTCAGCAAACGACTGAAGTATTCTATTTTTCTTGCATTTTTAGGACTCATATCTACCCAATCTGTAATAAAATCAATTACCAAACCTAAATTGGTTTTAGCTACATTTTCTAATCGATATGTTAAGTGATTATATGCACCTGCATGTTCTAGATCAATATGAAGTAATAACGGAAGATATTTTTCGAATAGTTTCATTTCCTTTTCTAAATCTAGATTATGATCTAAAAAGTAAATGAGTTCTAATTGAATGCCGATGGTTTTTACGCTAGACAGTTTATCTATAATAGCATCAGCATTTTTTAATCCATTTCTTTTAATTCTAACAGCAAAGAAAATTGATGGCCACGACTCGGCTAATACTTCAGTATTTGCAATATCATTAAATTGTTTCTCAATCCAACTGATAAAGGTTTTTGGTGTTGCTTTTTTTAACAAATCTATCTTGGCTATAGATTGTATACCAATTCTGCTTAAACTTATCTCAGCATTGCTAATTAAGCTTTTGATTTTAGTAATTGCAAACTTTTGGTCCGATTTATATAAGCCAGAGATAATATCTGTTAGAGAATCATACAAATATGGATTCTGAGCTTCTAAAATCTTAGAATAAATTTCCTTACCAAAAGAGGCGTTACTTTTTGATTCGTTCTCTAAGGCTATTCTAAGATCTCTATGAGCGTAATTATTTTCTAACTTTTTTAATAAAGCCGGTAATGCTTCAATAAATAGGCTTCTATCAACTTTACTAATGTCTCCACAAAAGTCTTTGTATTCCTTCCACCAATTATCTGGCTCTTTGTTATTTAATAAGTCTTGAAGGAATTGCAAATGAAAAAGAATTAAATTTTTGACTAAAGTTAAAAAAGTATAGAAGCGAATTAGAAAAATTGTAAGGTATTTTTAATATTAATTCTCAATTCTTCAATTTTCATAAAAAAATATAGTTTAAATTTTATTTCACATACTAAATGAAATCAAATTAAACCAAATACTATTTAGCAGAAGATAAACAGCTAAATTCTGTACTTATTCTGTACTGTGTGAAATAAAAAAGCCTTTCAATTTCTTGAAAGGCTTGGTTTTACTAGTAGCGGGAACTGGACTCGAACCAGTGACCTTCGGGTTATGAGCCCGACGAGCTACCTACTGCTCTATCCCGCG
>Ga0079203_1002135_pt1 | contig 13517 bp, 9 predicted proteins | sample PorBlaMBantryBay_FD_68602 | JGI IMG/M metagenome (GOLD analysis project Ga0079203, IMG submission 68602) | Marine algae microbial communities from Bantry Bay - Bantry Bay, Ireland | ecosystem: Host-associated > Algae > Red algae > Blade | place: Bantry Bay, Ireland
CTATCAGTACTATTGATTTCTTCACCAGATAGAAAAAAATCATTTTTATCATTAGACATAAGATCAACTTCAATACCATGATTTTTTCCATCTTCCAGTAGTTCAAGCTTATGAGCTGCTATATCAAGTCCTAACGATTGCAACTCTCGCATTAATACCTTAAATGATTCTGGTGTACCAGGCCTTGGTATAGGTTTCCCTTTTACTATGGAATTTAGAGCTTCATTTCTGCCTTGCATATCATCAGATTTCACTGTCAATAATTCTTGCAAAGTATACGCAGCTCCAAATGCCTCTAAAGCCCAAACTTCCATCTCACCGAGTCTTTGTCCACCATGTTGAGCTCTACCTCCTAGTGGTTGCTGTGTAACTAGGGAATAAGGTCCAGTTGAACGAGCATGAATTTTATCATCGACTAAGTGGACTAATTTCAGCATGTATGCTTTGCCAACTGTCACTGGATTGTCAAAAGCTTCTCCTGTACGGCCATCAAATAACTGCATTTTACCTGGATGCTTAGAGTTAAACAACCAGTTTTTTTGTTTAAAAGTACTAGCTTCTTGTAATTTGTGATTAATTAAAGATCTCGAAGCTTCTGTACCATACATCTCGTCAAATGGTATAATTTTGAATCTCTTAGATAAGTAATCGCCAGCCAGCCCTAATAAACATTCAAAAAGTTGACCTACATTCATCCTTGACGGGACTCCTAATGGGTTCAGCACAATATCAACAGGAGTGCCATCTGGTAAAAAGGGCATATCTTGTCGCGGTAAGATTCTTGAAATAATACCTTTATTACCATGACGGCCAGCCATTTTATCTCCTACCTGAATTTTTCGTTTCTGTGCAACGTAAACTCTAATGATAGCATTTGTTCCTGGTGGAAGCTCATCCCCCTTTTGTCTTGTAAAAACTCTTATATTTACAATTCTACCTTTTGCAGCATTTGGCAATCGTAAAGACGTATCACGAACATCACGAGCTTTTTCTCCAAAAATTGCTCTCAAGAGTTTTCCTTCTGGAAGCTGGTCTGACTCACCTTTTGGAGTTATTTTACCGACTAAAATATCACCAGATTCTACCCATGTACCAATAGTTATTATACCATTTCTATCTAGATGGCTCACTGAAGCTTCTCCTACATTGGGAATATCCCGTGTAATATTCTCAGCACCAAGCTTTGTTTGTCGACACTCAACTTCATATCGTTCAATATGAATTGAAGTGTAAATATCTTCATAAATCAATCTTTCACTAATTAAAAAAGCATCTTCGTAATTATATCCTTCCCATGGCATATATGCTACATAAATATTTCTTCCTAGAGCCATCTCCCCACCATCAGTAGATGCACCATCAGCAATTGATTGACCAATTTGTATACTATCACCTGGCCAGACTATTGGTCTTTGATTAATACAAGTATCTTGATTTGAGCGGTAATACTTTTTTAAACGATAGTGAACGGTTCTTAATAATTTATCCTGTATACCTATTTTCGTTGCGGATACATAACTTACAATGCCTTCTGTTCTACTAATTACAACCATGCCTGAATCTCTTGCAATTTTTGCTTCTAATCCTGTACCCACTATAGGTTTTTCAGGATATAGTAGTGGCACTGCTTGCCTTTGCATATTAGAACCCATAAGAGCCCTATTTGCATCATCATGCTCTAAAAAAGGTATAAGGGAAGTTGCTGCAGAAATCACTTGAATTGGTGAGACTGCAATATAATCAACTTGATCAGGTGTTGTAGTTAAAAATTCTTGCCTATATCTTATAGGAATCACATTACCTGCTATATGCATCCGGTCATCTATTAAGATATCTGCTGGCGCTATACGTAAATTGTCTTCTTCATCTGCTGTCATGAATATTGGCTTTCTACCCTTAAGAATTTTCCCTTGCGAAACTTCTAAGTATGGGGACTCAATAAATCCATAAATATTAATTCTTGCATATATACTCAAAGAACCAATTAATCCAGCATTTGGTCCTTCAGGAGTTTCAATAGGACAAATTCTACCATAATGGCTTGGATGTAAATCTCTTACTGCAAAACCAGCTCTATCTTTATTGAGTCCACCTGGTCCTAAGGCACTAATCCTACGCTTATGAGTTAATTCTGATAAAGGATTAGTTTGATCCATAAACTGTGAGAGTTGACTTGACCCAAAGAATTCACGCACTGAAGCAACTAAAGGTTTAGGATTTACAAGATTAGATAAACTTAAAGAGTCTAAGTCGCAAATGATCATTCTTTCACGAATTATTCTTTCTAATCTATTGAGACCTATTCTCATCTGATTTTGTAATAATTCTCCGACTGAACGTACTCTTCTATTTCCTAGATGATCAATATCATCTAGTGTTCCAATATTTTGCTCTTTCAAATTAATTAAATAATCAATGGAAACAATAATATCTTGGGGGGAAAGTACTCGAAAAGAAATAGGAATATTGATATTAAGCTTTTTATTAATTTTATGCCTACCAACCTCCCCTAAATCATAACGTTTTGGGTCAAAGAAGCGAGAGTATAGCATTTGTTGTGCGATTGCCACTGTTGCAGGTTCATTAGGTCTTAATTTACTATATACAATCAGTAGAGCTTCTTCATCTGTAACACTTTCAACACATGATTTACCTATTTCTTTCTCCAACTCTTTTTTTTCATACATTGCAGATGCATTAGTAAGAAAACTATACTTACTTAACCCTTTTTTTATATCATTTTGGCTTAGACCTATAGCACGTAAAAAAATATATGCATTAACTTTATGAGTTTTATCTATTCTCACCCAAATTTGAGCCTTTGAATCTATCTCAAATTTAAGCCAAGATCCTCTGTTAGAAATTAGACTAGCACTAAAAATATGTTTATCATTTTTATCTAATTCTTTTTTATAGTAGATACCTGGACTACGTATTATTTGGTTAATAATTACTCTTTCTGTACCAGAAATAATAAAAGTACCACGGTTAGTCATTAAAGGTAGATCACCAATAAAAATAGGTCTTTTACGGTACTTTTTATTCTGCGAGTTAATTTCTTGATATGAAATAATATTATTATTAACAGTGTTTTTAGAACTAAATAACTCAATATCTTTTCGTGTTAATTTTGAGGGAATATATATTTGGGCACTATAAGTCCTATCACGACTTTTCGCTTTACGAACACTATATCGTGGAAATTTTAACTTATATTCTTGACCAAAAAATTGCAGTTCTAATTTTCCAGTAGGGTCAACAATAATAGGAAAAAAATCTAATACCTCAGTTAAACCTTCTGAAAGAAACCACCTGAAACTATTAATTTGTATATCAGCTAAATCTGGAAAAGCAGAATGTATCGATATTTGCTCAGCTGGTAACATAGAAAAATATTCCTTCAATTAAACAGAAAAATGCAAAAGCAAAACACACTAAAGTGGCAATACTTTAGTTGTTATATCCATAAATTTTCATAACTATAAATTTATGAATTAAGGTAGAACGGGCTGAACTATATATATTAGAACTTATATAATACTAGACGCAAATTAAATAACAAACTATGAAAATATTACAGTATCAAACACCCAGCATAAATTAATATTTTGAGTCTATGATGTGGTAAGAAAAGCTTGTCAAAGAAAGTATTACTATTATACACTTCTCCAAAAAGTTTAAGGATTAGAAATCAATTTTGCTAAACATGATTTTTTACGCGCTGCATTGTTTCTATGCAGAATTCCTCTTTTGACAGCTTTGTCTATTTTACTATAAAGTAATCCTAATAGTTTTTGTAAGCTTAACAAATTATTTGTGTCTAATTTTTTACTTGCTTCTTCTGTATACTTTTTAGTTAAAGTTTTAATTGTCGACTTATATACTTTACTTCTAGCACGGTTTCTTTCTGCTACAGCAATGCGTTTCATTACAGATAAATTATTAGCCATGACATAATCCTATGAGTATATATATGAATATAAATTTATTATGATTATAACATCAAAAAAGATAAATCTACAAGACCTATCAGTACCAAAACATTGAAACAAGCAGAGTACTTGATAGTTCCTGTTAAAACATGAGATACTATTTATATTATATATTAAACATGGTACAGAATAATGGGAAAAAGCAAAGGTGCACGTATTACGATTACACTTGAATGTACGTGTAGAAACCTACCAAATACAGAGAAGCGAAGTAATGGTATCTTTAGATATACTAGCTCTAAAAATAGAAGAAATACTCCAAATAGACTAGAATTAAAGAAATTTTGTCGACGTTGCAATGCTCATACACTTTTCAAAGAAATTAAATAAAAACAATTTATACAATATGGCTTTATATAATAAAAAGATTTCCCCTATTAAAACAAATGAAGTTTTAGACTATAAAGATATAGATTTGCTAAGGAAATTTATTACTGAACAAGGAAAAATTTTACCACGTAGATCTACTGGTTTAATGTCAAAGCAACAAAAAAAATTAACGAAGGCTATTAAGCAAGCACGGATTCTAGCTTTATTACCTTTTTTAAATAAAGACTAGACATTATTGTGAGTTGATATATATAATACTTATATTAACTCACATAATGTAATTATAAAGTTTTTTCTATCTCAATAAGTTCATAAGCTTCTATTTTATCTTTTCTTTGCCATATATCAAATTGACTACATGAGACACCGCATTCGTTACCTGAATTGACTTCGTCAACGTTTTCTTTGATTCTTTTTAGGGAAGATAGTTCTCCTTTATAAATTAGATCATCATTTCTTTTAACTCTAATATGAGAACCACGCTTCAGTTTACCAGATTGGACAATACATCCAGCAACATTGCCTTTACTTACAGAAAAGACTGTTTCAACAATAGCTTGACCAATTATATCTTCTTGATAATCAACCTCAACTAATTCTAACATTGCTTTTTCAATGAAATCCATTAAATTATAGATCACTTTGAAGCTAGCATGAATAATATTTACTTTATCTGCCAAAAGCTTTGTTTTAGATGTTAAATGACTATTAAATCCTATTAAAATAGATTGACTAACTGCTGCTAAGTTAATATCACTTGAGGAAATCTCGCCAACTCCCAAAGAAACAATATTGAGTTGAACTTTTTCTTGAGGAATACTTTTAAAAGAATTCAGTAATGCTTCAATACTACCTTCTGAATCTGTTTTTAAAATTATATTAATATTTTTCTGTAGTTTATTCGACTTCGTATTATGAGAAGAATCAAAAGTTACACGTTTACTCATTTTTTGATAACTTCTAGTAACTCGATCTTTATTCTTGTGAGTATCTAATAATTGCTTTTTTAAATTTTTACTATCATCTACAACTCTAAATAAGCTACCTGACTTTGGTACTTCTGAAAATCCAGATATTTTCACCACACTAGCTGGTCCAATTGAATTATGTTGCTGGGAATTTTGTCCTACAATGGATCGTATTTTGACCACAAAGTTTTCATTAGATATGAAATCACCTACTTTGACAGAACCATCTTGAACAAGAATATTTGCAATAGGGCCTTGTCTCTTATCTAAATATGCATCTAAGATTGTGCCTTTACCCTTAGCATCTGTATTAGCAATTAATGATGCTTTATTAGCTAATGCAAGAATTTCGGTTAATAATTTATCTATATTCTTTTTTTCTAAAGCACTAACTTCAACAATAGGAATACTTTCTTCATCAATATTTTCAGTAACACCAACCTCACTTAACTTTCTCTTCAATCCTTCAATATCTACACTATCTTTATCAATTTTATTAATTGCCACGATAAATGGCACTTGGTATTTTTGTAAGTATTCTATAGTTTCAATACTTTGAGGCTTTAAACCATCATCTGCTGCAACCACTACAACTGCTAAATCTGTTACTTGCATACCACGTAATCTCATCGACGTAAATGCTTCGTGCCCTGGAGTATCTAAAAATATAATTTTATTCCTTACTCCAGTCTGATCTACATTTACTTCATAGGCCATAATAGTTTGAGTTATACCTCCATCTTCAATAGTACTATTTTGGGTATTACGAATTGTATCGAGTAACGTAGTCTTTCCATGATCAACATGTCCTAGAACTGTTACAATCGGTGCTCTTTTATTTGAAATAGGTAGATTTTCATTGATATTGACTTGCTTAGCTTTATGTTGTTCAATACTTTCATTTAATTCTTCTTCTATTATGATTCCATAATCTTCACCGACTGCTTGAGCTAATTTAGCATCTACTGTTTGGTTAATAGTAACAGGAATACCTTTAAGAAATAGCGTTTTTATAATTTCTGGCGCAGGGATTATCAGCATCTCTGACAGTTCTTCTATTGAAACAGGGCCACTTATAACCACCTTTGTTGGTTTTACAGTTAAGAATTTGTTATCTGGCTTTGCAACTTTTACTTGTTTTTTTTGACTAATTATATTATTGACTGATTTTTTTAATGGTGTATTTTTTTTAAGCGGATTGACTGGCCTCATCAATGATAAAGCTAGACTACTATTAGATTTTGAAAAACTTAATGATGATGTTTCTATATTATCTTCTTCATCATTAATGTGGATTTTTGCCCTTGGCTTTTTCTTAACCTTATTTTTTTTAGATTCTAATGGATCAATTAATTTATTGTGATTTTTATTTTTTTTATCTGCACGGCTATTAACAGGACTACTTAAATCATCAACTGTTACATTCGTTAAGTGTGTTATTTTATCAAGACCCACATTATCAGCCTCAGAAACTAGGTAAATAATCTTAGGGTTTTTAAGCTTCAACCAGTTACTATCAACTTCTTTGCTCATAGATAGTTGTAATGTAGGACTTATAATGAAATTTTTATAAGTAAAACTCTTAATTGACTGTTTTTTCTGTATCATATGCTTTTACTGCTAAAACTTTTAAGAAATAAGGCTATACTATATTTGACTTTATTAATACACATAAGATCGTGTACACTAGAATAAAGATATCTGTAAGATATGGTATTTATGTCTAAATGTAAATAAAATGCGAGGTTGCAAATATGTCACGCTCTCAGAAGAATGATAATTTTATCGATAAAACCTTTACTGTCTTAGCTGATATTGTATTAAAGGTCCTACCAACTAGTAAAGAAGAAAAAGAAGCTTTTTGTTATTATCGTGATGGTATGTCGGCTCAATCGGAAGGTGAGTATGCGGAAGCATTAGAAAATTATTATGAAGCTTTAGGTTTAGAAGAGGATCCTTATGACCGAAGCTATATTTTATATAATATTGGCTTAATTTATGCTAGTAATGGTGAGCATATAAAAGCACTAGAATATTATCACAAAGCCTTAGAATTAAATTCTAAACTACCGCAAGCTTTAAATAATATTGCTGTTATATATCATTATCAAGGTGTTAAGGCATCTGAAAAAAATAATAAAGATATCTCTAAGAGTATGTTTGATAAAGCAGCTAGCTACTGGAAACAAGCTATTTTCTTAGCACCGAATAATTATATTGAAGCTCAAAATTGGTTAAAAACAACAGGCAGACAAGCTATTGATAATAGATTTTAAGAGAAACCGAATAAGAATGATAATAGTACTTTTTTAATATATAATAGCAGAATAATATTAAAGGAACAACATTAATTTATGTATACTATACATAAGAAATTTAATCTATCTACTGAAATAATAAATAAAGCACATATATATGGTTGCAACAATCAATAATGGATCTGTAACACAAATCATTGGACCTGTTTTAGACATTGAATTTGAAAATGGTAAGCTTCCAAAAGTTTTTAATGCTTTGAAAGTCAAAGGACCTGAAGGCATGATTACATGCGAAGTACAGCAATTACTAGGAGATAATAGAGTACGAGCAGTTGCAATGAGTTCAACTGATGGCCTGCAAAGAGGGGTTGAAGTTACAGATACAGGTGCGCCAATTACTGTACCTGTTGGCATACCAACTTTAGGCCGTATTTTTAATGTTTTAGGAGAGCCTGTAGATAGCTTTGGTAAAGTTTCTACTGACACAAATTTACCTATTCATAGATCAGCACCAGCATTTACACAGTTAGAAACTCAACCATCTATTTTTGAGACAGGTATTAAAGTAGTAGATCTTCTAGCACCCTACCGTAGAGGTGGAAAAATCGGACTCTTTGGTGGAGCTGGAGTAGGTAAAACAGTATTAATTATGGAACTGATTAATAATATTGCGAAAGCACATGGTGGTGTTTCTGTATTTGGTGGAGTAGGTGAAAGAACACGTGAAGGAAATGACTTATATGAAGAGATGAAAGAGTCTAAAGTTATTGATGAGGATAATTTACCTGATTCTAAAGTTGCATTAGTCTATGGGCAAATGAATGAGCCTCCTGGAGCTAGAATGAGAGTAGGTTTAACTGCATTAACGATGGCTGAATATTTTCGCGATATAAATAAGCAAGATGTACTTTTATTTATTGATAATATTTTTAGATTTGTACAAGCAGGATCTGAAGTATCAGCATTACTAGGCAGAATGCCTTCTGCTGTTGGTTACCAGCCAACTTTAGCGACAGAGATGGGTGCTCTACAAGAAAGAATTACTTCAACTAAAGAAGGCTCAATTACATCTATTCAAGCAGTATATGTACCAGCTGATGATTTGACAGATCCTGCACCAGCTACTACTTTTGCTCACTTAGATGCAACGACAGTATTATCTCGTGGTCTTGCAGCTAAAGGTATTTATCCTGCAGTTGATCCATTAGATTCAACATCAACAATGTTACAACCAGGTATAGTAGGAGAAGAGCATTACGCTACGGCACAGCAAATTAAATCAACGTTACAAAGGTATAAAGAATTACAAGATATTATTGCCATTCTAGGTCTAGATGAATTATCAGAAGAAGATCGCCTAACAGTATCTAGAGCAAGAAAAATTGAGCGTTTCCTTTCTCAGCCATTTTTTGTAGCAGAAGTGTTTACTGGATCTCCAGGGAAATATGTTTCACTTGAAAATGCAATAAAAGGCTTTCAAATGATTTTCAAAGGTGAATTAGATGATTTACCTGAACAAGCTTTCTATTTGGTAGGTGATATTGATGAAGCTATTAGTAAAGCGGAAACATTAAAAGAATAATAAAAAGGATTAAGGCAGAAGTATGACATTAAATATACGCGTAATTGCTCCTGATAGAACTGTTTGGGATGCAAGTGCAGAAGAAGTGATTTTACCAAGTAGTACTGGTCAACTTGGTATTTTAACAGGTCACATTCCTTTGTTAACAGCCTTAGATATTGGAGTTATGCGTGTTCGTATTGATAAGGACTGGATTCCTATTGTTCTACTTGGAGGATTTGCAGAAGTAGAAAATAATACTATTACTATTTTAGTAAATGGTGCAGAAGAAACAAAAGACATTGACACAGAAACAGCGCAACAAAAACTAGATGAAGCATCTGCTATATTCGCAGATGCGGTGACAAATAAAGAGAAAATAGAAGCAACTCAAAATATTAGGAAAGCAAGGGCTAGGTTGCAAGCGATTGCAACTATTAATAATTAATCAAAACCTGCAAGAAAAGTTTATTTTTCTTGCAGGTTTTTTAATATTTATTAAACAAGTTGGTTTAGCTTAAACCTGAGCAAATATAATCAAAATATAAACCCATTTCTTTCCCAGCATCTGGGCCCACTAAACCAATAGTTACTTCTTTCATAGCTTGAATTGCTTGAATTGTTGCTCCGATTGGCACACCTAAGGAATTATATGTTTCTTTTAAACCATTTAAAACTCTTTCATCTAATATTGAAGGATCACCTGCTAGCATTCCATAAGTAGCATAGCGTAAATAATAATCTAAGTCTCTAATACATGCTGCATATCTACGAGTTGTATACATATTACCTCCTGGACGGGTAATATCAGAATACAATAATGACTTAGCAACCGATTCTTTTATTATAGTGGCTGCATTTGCAGCAATAGTAGCTGCTGCTCTTACACGTAATTCACCAGTTTGAAAATAGCCTCGTAGTTTTTCAACTGAGCTATCATCTAGATACTTACCTTGAACATCAGCGGCATTAATTACAGATGTAATTGCGTCTTGCATAATATTATATATTCCTTAAACTTAAATTAAACAGTATAAACTAGTAGTATTAAATAAATATGTTAGCTGAGCTTATTGCATAGCACCTAATGTGTAGTCAAAGTAAAATCCTGCTTCTGCCGAATCTTCACCTGATAATAGTGAGCAAGCAACATTTTTCATAGATCGTACACCTTCTGCTACACCAGAAATAGGTGTTCCTAATGAATTATACATTTCTTTAACACCAACCAGACCTATTTCTTCAATGGGTGTAACATCACCTGCAACGATTCCATATGTTACTAGACGTAAATAATAATCTAAATCACGAAGGCATGTCGCAGTCATTTCTTCACCATATGCATTACCTCCAGGAGATACTACATCAGGACGCTTTTGAAATAATTGTTGACCACCTTGTTTTACAATACGTTCACGGTTTTCAGTTAATATTTGAGCAATCCTTAGTCTGCGTTGTCCAGACAATACAAAACTTTTAATTCTATCCAGCTCTCCAGGACTTAAATATCGTGCTTCTGCATCAGCGTTAACAATTGACTTAGTAACAATGCTCATAAATTAAACTCCTTTCATGCTTTAGCAAATAGACAAAGAAATAATAACAATCAAATTTCTAGATGTATAGTAATTTCAATTTTAATACTGAATAAAGAAATATTCAAATTTAATTTAATAATCTAGCTTTTTTATCTAGACTATTCTTTTATGTAGAGAAGTACTAAAGCAAGAAAGTTAAAATATAACTTTAAACTACTACTGATTTCCAACAATAGCACTAAAGCTTGGAATCACAATAGATGTATCTTGTTTAGTAAAATTATTATAAAGTTTTTCCGTATTAGGAAAGTTTGCAGCGGGAAGTGTAGGAAACCTACGATATGGTACCGTATTATTACCGAATAAAGCTTTATATTCTGAGCTCTTAACCAAACTTTGAATAAAGGTAATGATACCTTGAGAAGCTAAAATTTGATTATAGTATCTAATCTCAGCTTGATTATTTGGAGCTCTTCCTAGGAAATGCTTCGTACCCAATTCTATTACTTTTGTATTAGGGTAAGGTTGATAAAACTCTTTAAGGTACAGAGATGATTCTCCTAATTTAGTTATTAATTGCCTGATGTTAAGATCACCCTGTAGAAATGCACTTTCCAATACAATTAGTTCATATCCTAGACTAAATGGATTAATATCTCTTTCAAAAATTTGTCTATAACTTGCTCTTAAAACTGTTTCTCTAACTTCTCGAGAATCGCTATCTTTCAGTTTAAATATAATTGTTTGATCTCTTTGAGAAGATACTCCTTGCTTGATTTTTGAATTCAAACTACTAGAACTTCTATAATCTTGCACTTCCCCTAATTTTAGAAAACGTTTTGCTAAAATATTTGTCGTAGGTCTTGATATGGGGCTTTGCATTTTACGGATGGATACAGTATTGGAAGTTATATACCTTTCATAAGGTACTGTTTGCTCTCCAAAAGTTTCTATGTATTCTATACTATCTACCATAGAGTCAATCATTTGGTAATAATTATCTTTGTATACAATATTAAAGTACTGATTTATTTCTTGTCTACCATAAGTGGGTCTTCCAAGTAGTCGGTTATGTATATACTCAATTGCTTTACAAATATATAATGGCTCCCAATATAAAGACCTAAAGGTACGTGACTTAGCTAAGTATTTAATAAAATTACGAATTGTAAGACTACCATCTCGTACTTTACTTTCTACAGGCTTGAAAATTAAGAGTTCTTCTTGATAAACCTTTCTGCCAAATACCCTTAGATAAGCTGCATCAATTACTGATTGGGTTGCATTTACTATACTTGCATTGCTAGTATTAGACTCTTGACTTGAAAGTTGAAAGATGACTGGTCCAGATGCTCCTACAGGAGTTGATCTTAGTGATGGACTACTTATCTGGTTGAAAATACCAGGTCCTTTCCTTATTAGAAGCCGGCGTGTGTCTTTACCAAATGGTGCAGGCTTGTTGCGCAGGGTAGTCTTTGCTTCAGGAAATATAGCACCAAACTGGATTAATAATGGATCATTACTACGGCCATAAGGGTGTTGATCAGGTAGTGATTGTCTATAAGAGCTGAATAGAGTAATAAATTGTGGCACTTTCCTAAATGGTGCACTGTAATTAAATAAGTTAATTTGAGGGCCCCAATTACGACACTCTTGTGGTTCCTGACCTAATGAACGTAGATAGGGAACAGTTTCTTCTCCAAAGTAATCTGTATATTCATTACTATTAATTATCTCATCCACCAGACCAGCTAAACCTCTATTAGATAAAATCCCAAAGAATTTTTGAAATTCAACCTGCGAGCTGGGACCTCTACCTAAGAAATGTCGAAATGCTAGTTCTACAACTCTACTATTAACAAAAGGTTCCAAGAACTGTTGCCTATAGATACTAGATTGGCCTAAAGCACGTATAAACTCTTTAATCGATAACTGACCATTTTTGACTTGTGACTCTAAATCTGAGAAAGATAGACTATATCCTTTCTGAATATCTCTTTCAAAAACTTGACGGTAGCATGCTTTAATAACTATGTTTTTTTCGTCTGCAGAAATATTAGCCTTCATAGCAAATTTTTGAATTTGAGTTCCGGCATTAGCATAAATTTGAGGTAATCGTAAACCTTGTAGATCACTAAATTGTCTTTTTCGAGTAATATCTGTCAAACCAGACAATTCAAATTCACTAATTACAACATTAAAATATTCTAAAACTAAGTCAACAGCCTCACGATCAGTTTTAAATAAGTCTAGAGCTGTTTTTCGCATTTCTCTTAGTGCAACACTAGCGGCTGCACTTGAACAAGCATTATCAATTAATTCACGTAGTCCTCGTATATTTACAGATAAAATATTAGGGTCTCCAGCTATAATAGCATACGTTAGATAACGTAAAAACCAATCTAAATCTCGTAGAGACTTTTTCATTCGACTTGAGCCATATCTTACAACATTAATTGGTTTAAAGCCTGGCGGAGTTACCTCTTCAAGAGTGACTACAGAACTTGAAGTTTCTGAATTTATCAAAGTATTAAAACTTGGCTCTGAATTATTGCTTACCTTTTGGCTACTTTCTGGAATAAATGAAGCTTGTGGTCTTTCTAAATAAGATATTGCAGAGCCACCCGTAAAAATTTTATCAGCAGCTTTAGCAACTAATATATTCGCATTTTTTGTCAGTACATCTGCTACAGCTAACCTTTTTTGACCTGAGTTCAAAAATGTAACTAGCTGGTTGAGCTCCCCTAATTGCAAGAATCTGTCTTGTTGTTCTGCTTGCGTAATAGTTGAGATTGATGCAGTCCGGTAAAGCTGTGGTTTAGCTACCGGGCTTCCACCACTGGCATTAACACTCATAGATAAAATCTCCT
>Ga0079203_1002138_pt1 | contig 13506 bp, 10 predicted proteins | sample PorBlaMBantryBay_FD_68602 | JGI IMG/M metagenome (GOLD analysis project Ga0079203, IMG submission 68602) | Marine algae microbial communities from Bantry Bay - Bantry Bay, Ireland | ecosystem: Host-associated > Algae > Red algae > Blade | place: Bantry Bay, Ireland
ATCCAATCGCTCATTTTGACCTGTAAAGGAAACGGTGGACGCTCCATCACGGGTAAATTGATAAGTAGTGGGAATTGATATGCCCTGTGGTTCAAGGTATTCTTTATTGTCGCAGCTGGTGAATGTGCATAATGCCATTGAGAGCGCAATAAAGCTATATATAAAAGTGTGTTTTTTTAAAATAAACATAATCAAAGGTTTTTTAAGTTCTTTTCTTAAAAGAAATGTCTGGAAATTTTGTGTGGCCCCCTACCAGACATCGTTCCTATTCTTATTTAGACTGTTTAAAAATAACGACGCAAACATAAGCGATATAAATCTTTTTTGCAAAGGGATTTGGTTATTTTTTTGTAAAAAAAGTAGCTGTTTATATAAAATAAATTCTTATCTTTAAACATCTTACTTTTTAGATAGAACTCTAGAACCAAATGAAACAAATATGACTAATCTATCCACAAGGGATTTTACCGAAAATAAGCGCGTATTAAAGATTCTTTCCGACCTGAAGCGGTTACGGGAAAGGGATCGGTCTGCCTTTGTCTTTTCTGATATAAAGGATGATGAAGGCAATTATTATGTAGATCTCGTGCAGGAAGGAGGCGGTGTGTTGGGGATTGCTTTGATTGGGTATACCTTTGTGTTGGAGCAGATGGGCATTCGTTTTGTAAAAATGGCAGGTACTTCAGCGGGAGCGATCAATACGCTTTTGATGGCTGCGACGGGTAAGCCTCAGCAGGCTAAATCTGGCGATATCCTCAAAGAATTAATTCATCAGGATTTGTCTGAATTTGTGGATGGGGATAGCGATGTAAAGGAGTTGATCGAAGCAATGAACAGCAAGGCGGGAAAAATAAAACTTTTTTTTAAGGGAGCGCAGGTGATTGATAATATCCGCAATGACCTGGGACTGAATCCTGGAAATAAATTTGAGGAGTGGCTGGAGAAAACCTTACAGGAATATGGTGTGATTACGAGTGGTGACCTGACCCGTAAAATGCACGATCTGCCACCGGAAGTTTTAGCGCAGATTTATCCTGACGATGCCAAGCCCAAGGGTACCCATATCGCATTGATTGCAGCCGACTTGACTACGGAGACGAAGGTTAATTTTCCAGAAATGGCTGAACTGTATTTCGATAATTTTGAAGGCGTGAATCCGGCTAGATTTGCAAGAGCATCGATGTCTGTTCCTATTTTTTTTCAACCGATGACCGTCAGTATTCCACAGTCGGAGCGAGTTAAAAATCTATGGATTGAAAAAGCACAATACTTTGGTAAGCATCCCAAGCAAGTGCGATTTGTAGATGGGGGCGTGCTGTCCAATTTTCCAATCAATATCTTTCACGTACACGATCGGATGCCGAGGCGCCCGACTTTTGGGGTACGATTGGGATTTGATCGGATGAAGAGTAATGAGAATAAAAAAGGCATTGTACCCTTCTTGTTTTCCTGCTTCGATGCAGCGCGGTTGATGTCGGATCGGGAATTTATTTTTAAGAATCCAGACTTTAAACACATCGTAACCTCGATTGACATCAAAGACCATGACTGGTTAAATTTTAATTTATCAGACGAAGCCAAAGTAGATTTATTCATACAAGGAGCAAAGGCCGCAAGTGATTTTTTACGCTATTTTAATTGGGATATTTATAAAGAAAAACGCCGAGCCAAAGCCCTGGCGAGTATTGCACGGGATGATCTGAAAATCAATTTGCAAAAGCTACTAAAAAAAGCAGAAAAAGCTCGGAATATCGATTTGACCAAAGGCCCAGAGCGGGAAGTGCTGGTCGCACGCCTAAAATTTTTACCAGATCACGATGACTTTAATATCCTGTGGATTGATGATAAATCTCGTAGAGAACAAGTACTTAAAAAGAACGAACTAGGAATTATCGAAGCCTTTGCTGGAAAGATTGAATGGGTTGGAAATTCTAAAAATGCGTTGTTTGAATTACAAAATAAAGAAGTAACCTATGACCTGATTATTTCAGATATAAAACGCGATAATAATGCTAAAGAGGGCCTTGTGTTTTTTGATAAGATACGGAATTTATATCAATGTAAAGAACTTACCAATCTACCACCAGTAATTTTCTACATCACCAATTATGATCCTGAACTCGGTGTACCTCCTTATGTTTTTGGTATCACAAATTCTCCCCTTGACCTAATTCATCTGGTAGCGGATGTATACCAACGATCCGGTAAGGGCATTTCACCCAATCTCAATTTTGAAAATAATTTTTTATCCGGCTCTGCTGATGGAATCAACGAGACAAAAACGGAGCGACTAGATCAGGAAGATGGGATGGATCGGTTTAATGAAAATGACCTGGGAACCTTGGATGCAGGACTGAAAAATATGGACTTTGGTGAAAAGAATACGGATTCAGATGAGAGGTAATATGTGTGAGCAGATTAGAGCAGTAGCGTTATATCTTATTCTTTAATTGATCCTAGGAATGTTGACACTAAAATTTCTTACCAAGAAAACTAAACTATTCTATACTTTTGGGCATTTAAAAAGGGTTAGATATACGTTATCAACCGCATTATTTACCCATGCAAGAAAAGGAAGTCAAACAACCCTCTATATTTTTGTTTATGATCGAGTTTATTCGATCTTGGTTGGAACGGGCGCAATCCTGGTCGTTTCGCCGTAATTATGTCCCAGAGCGTTTGGGAGATGGTCATCCGGTGCTGGTGATTCCCGGTATTTTGGCGCATGATTTTCAGATGGAACCGACCCGTCGGTTTTTAGAGCGATTGAATTACCAAACATTTCCCTGGGAACTGGGTTTTAATCTGGCAAATACGGATGAGATTGATATTTTGGAGGAGCGGGTAGAAAAGCTGAATAAAAAATTTGGTCGTAAGGTCAGTATTATTGGCTGGAGTTTGGGCGGAATTTATGCCCGGGATTTGGCGCGTCGCCGTCCTGAGTTGGTTCGGCAGGTGATTACGATGGGTTCTCCCTTTCGAGGAATTGATAAGCCGAGTCGGGTATCCTGGATTTTTTATGTATTAAAAGGAGACATCCACGAGATTATAGACAAAGATTGGCTGGCTACTTTTGAGGTGCCGAGTACGGTATTGTCTACCTGTATTTATTCCAAAAGTGATGGTGTGTTGCCGTGGCAATATTGTTTTGATCCGGTAGAAGATGATTTACATCGCAATCAGGAAGTACCTAGTAGTCACCTTGGGTTGCCCCAAAATAAGGAGGCATTAAAAATTATTGCGGACAACCTGCCGGATAATCCCGACTAAAGCGTAGATTTGTTACTGAAGTTGTCTAGCGATAATGCAAAAGGACTTCTTGGTATTTAACAAAAAAATTAACAAAAAATAAAATTATAATGCGTATTCTTATCTTTTCCTTGTTCTTGTCTTTAAGTTTTCTCAACTATAGTTGTGGCGATCAGCCAAACGATTCTAAAAAGTCGAAGACATCAAAATCAGCTCCCGTTTCTTATGACCGTAAGACTAATCAGCCTGTCGAAAGCAATGATAGCGATAGCGAGAAAGTGGAAGAAAGAACCGTTCCTCCTGAACAATTGGCGAAAGCTAAAGCAATCATAGCTGCTGCTACGGCAGACCAGATTGCGGAAGTAGATGCGAAGGGGAAGTATAAAATGTTTTGTGCGGCTTGTCATGGATTTGATGGATCACTGGGGGTGAATGGGGCGAAGGATTTGAGTGTGTCAACGCTTGATCTGACAGAAGCGGTGGCGCAGGTGTATTTTGGAAAGGGATTGATGACGCCTTTTAAGGGGTTGTTGAAGGATCATGAGATTGTGGCGGTTTCAAAGTATGTGCAGGAGGAGTTGAGTAAGTAATTGCTATATATGTGTCTTTTGATTGCGTTAACGATTTTCCCGCTTATAAAATCACGCTAGAAGGGAAGTCAATCGCCATAACTAAATTCCTCCTCTCTATGCACCAGCAAACCACCCTAAATTGCGATGGCCAACTCCTCGATCTAATCCGCCCGCGTATCATGGGCATCCTCAACCTCACACCAGATTCTTTCTATGACGGCGGCCAATATCAAACCAAAGAGGCCCTCCTGAAGCGTACCGAAAAGATGCTTACAGACGGCGCAGATATTATCGACATCGGTGGTATGTCTTCTCGGCCGGGTGCAAAACTGATTCCTGTTGAAGAAGAATTGGATCGGGTACTATCCGCCATTCAAACGATCAAAACTGAATTTCCACAAACAATTATTTCCATTGACACGGTACGGGCGCGGGTAGCGCGGGAGGCGATTGCGGCAGGTGCGGCAATCATCAATGATGTGTCGGGGGGAACGATTGATTCAGAAATGTTTGCTACCGTGGCCGAGATCAACTGCCCATATATCCTCATGCATATACAGGGACTTCCTGAAAATATGCAGCATGATCCAAGCTATGATGGCCAGGTGGTGACGGTGGTGATGGATTATTTGATTGAAAAAATGGGAGAATTGCGGGCATTGGGATTGAAAGATATTGTGATTGATCCGGGATTTGGATTTGGTAAAACGGTGAACCATAATTATCAATTATTAAAAAACCTGTCCGATTTTAAAATATTGGAAGTGCCTATCTTGGCGGGGCTTTCTCGGAAGTCGATGATTAACAAGGTGTTGGGGACGACTCCGGCGACGGCGTTGAATGGGACGTCTGTTTTGCATTTAGTTTGTTTGCAGAATGGGGCGAAGTTGCTTCGGGTGCATGATGTGTTAGAGGCGAAGGAGACGATTTTGTTGTGGGAGAAATTGGGGGATGTGTAAATGTACAGATGTAGAGGTGATGGTTTAGTATCTATTTGCTTCCTATACAAAATTTCCAGACATAAACTCTATTTTGTTTTTGATTAAAATTTAGTCGATTTGGGCAAAATATTTAATAAGTAATTACTCCAATTTTATCTCCACCACTGCTTCCTCCTTTATCCCGCTTCCTTCAAACTCCATTCTTGTTGCGGGGATTCCTCTTGATGTTAAATATTGAAAAATAGCCCTGGCTCTGGCGTCTCCCAGGGTCAATTCTTTGTTACCTTTAAAATCAGGATTTTCATCGGGACGGAAAGCGGCGGTAATCGAGAAGGATTGCGCTGGTACTTGCTTTAGTACGATGACGAGATCATCCAATTCATTTTTAGCGGTTGTATTTAATTCAATACTATTCTTCTTGAAATTTACATTTTCCATTGTGTAGGAACCAGACCTTTTGTCCACCTCTTTTGACAATGCGTTTGCTATATCTTTAATAGTTACGCTGCTGTTTTTTGGTGAAGTTACAGTGTTTTCAACTTTTGTTGGAGGCGGAACCGTTTCAACAGTAGATGGTGGTGGTTTGGTCTCCGCTGGTAGATCATCAGTAAAAATCCATTTTAGCCCGAAAGCCAGTGCCAGGATAAAGATTCCTGCACCGATAAAAAAGCGAAGCCAGTTGGCTTGTACGTTGAGGTTGGTTTGGTCGCCGGATTTGCTGAGGGAGAAGAGGCATCCTTTGTTTGTTGCACCATTATCTGTCGCTACGGGTATGATGGGAATGACGGGATGTGTGGTAGAAGGAATGACGGTGGGAATAGAAAGATTGGCCGTAATCTCATCTGTTCGGGGAACGATTAGATCGGGATTATCTTCGATGAGTTCGTGGATGCTGTCGGTGAGTTGGAGGAGGGACTGGATGATATGGTTCTGTTCCTGCTTGGCCTCATTGGTTCCGGTGATGAGTTTATCAGTAAAGCTATTGTAGCGTGCGCGAATGGTGATGAGTTGGTTAATAAACTCCCGTTCTTGCTCATTTTCGATGTCTTCCCCATCAATTTCACGGATCAACTGTTCGAGCTGATCAAAGGCCGTCTTAAAATTAGCCCGAGCAATTAATGCTTTGATGTCGCGAATTCGTTCAGTAATATTTTTGGCCTTCATACTATTTTTCTGGAACGCAGTATTGATTCTTCGACCAAGATAGTAATAATTATTATAATTTAAGTGAAGTAGGGATGACTTAATCAAATTATTAGGTCAACTACTTGAAGTGTAGGGGAAATGAATATTTATAATTACTTCAAAAAGCATTCATCAATTCACCTTTCTTTTTCTTGGAATACCTCTTAAAAATATGTAATTTGATCTTACGTCAAACAATTACTTTTTTTTGTAACAGTTTGTTAATTTTCTTGCATGATAGCATAAATAATTACCCAAACCTTTATATTTTATTCTTTAATTGATCCTAATTTTAATAACCCCGATTATCAATGAAACAATCTATCCATTTTATTATCCTGCTATGCTTATTTTTATCTACTGCTAGTGTTGCTCAAATAGATTCTGTTTTACTAAGACAAGGTGCTCAGTTATATAAAGAAGCACTTGAATTAGTGACAGCACGAGCGCACGAAAAATCTATTCTCAAGGCGAAAGAAGCTATGCAGATTTTCGAGCAACTTGGTCAGTGGGAAGACTACGTAATTGCTATTGGAGTCTTGGCCAGAAATCAAGTTCAGGTAGGTGATTTTGCTGAGGTAGAAAAGTTAAACGAATCTGCAAAAGTACTTATTGAATCAAAAGAATTAAATCCTGACCTATATCTACAGATTTATTTCCTATCTGGGACTACCCAGTATGAGCGAGGCTGGTATAAGGAATCATTAGATGATTTTGAAGCTACTGCGAAAATACTTGAGGAGGATCGGGAGCTGATTATTTTAGGAGAAGATAAAATGCCAGTAGATTTGATTGCGATACAACGAAATACAATGTTGGGTCATACGTATAATTATGCGGCTTTTTCTATTCAGGCGATGGGAGATTTTGATCGTGCTATTGCTTATTTCAAAAAAGCTAAACGTCATTATGAAGCGGCGAATAGTCTAAGTGATGTACTTGGTACTTCTAGTAATATTGGTATAGTACATTTGATAAAAGCAGCGCCTAAAGAGGCCATCGTTTGGTTTCAGCAAATAATTGATGTTTTGGAACCGATACAAAAAGGGATTCCAATTTTAGCCACTGCTTATAAAAATATGTCGGTTGTTTATAGTCAACTCAAAAATTTTGAAAAGGAGAATTATTATTTTGAGAAAGCGTTGGCATTATTTGAGCATCCGGAAATTGGAACGCTGGAAAGTTTTACAGGAACGCCTACGTCAGTAGCCTTGCTACATTTGAAATCCAATATAGCGTTGAATAAACTTCAACGAGGATTAAAAGAATCTGCGCTCAAGGAAGCAGGTCAGCTTTTTCTGGAAGCGGATAGTTTGAAAAGAGATGAAAAATTTATTGCTTCTTCTTTAAATTATATTGGTGAAATTTATTTACAAACTGAAAATTTTGACGAAGCATTGGCTTGTTTTCAAAAAGGATTACATCGTTTGGCGCCAACTATTTCTCCAACTATTTACACACAAAACCCTGATTCTGAAGGCGTTGCTAATAAGTTTGTTGCTATAGCTCTGATGAGTAATAAGGGGAAAGCAATGGTAGCGAACGCAAAAGAAATGACTGGGTCAGAACGAACAACTACTTTGCAAACGGTGCTTCAAACCGTAGATGCAGGAGTGAAAATTTTGGACGACATACAACGTTATTTGGTGAAAGCAGCAAACGATCAAACTTCCAGAGAAAGCTCTTTAGTTGAAATACAAAAATCTTTTCAAGACCTTTTTGATGCTGGAATGTTAGCGGCATATAAACTTTACACGGAGACGAAGGAGGCGCAATATTTGGAAAAAGCATTTTTTATTAGTGAAAAAAGTAAAGCATTTATTCTTCAGCAGGCATTGAACAGGGGAGTGCTTCGTAGCGATTTTCCGACTGAGCATCAGGTGGCCATTCAAAAGCTGGAAGATGAAATTTTTTCTTTACAAAAAAGAATTGCTACTGCAAAAAAAGGCAATCAAACCTCAAAACAACAACTGCTGGAGGAACGATTATTTGAAAAGAAGAAAGCGTATGAATCGTTTATCAAGACGTTGACTAATAGTCCAACAACTGCGCGGTATTTTAACGATCAATACCAACCGAGAATTGCTACGATAGAAGAAGCAAAATCATTTTTGAAAATGCGAAAGGGGACGGTCATGGTTGATATATACGAAGCAGAAAAAGACTTGATTGTTACCTTTATAGATGAGCAGAAGAATAAGCTTTATAAGGTTAGTAAACCAGAAAACTGGAATGACCTAATCCTTGCAATCAACAAGTTCCACCTTGATGAGGACTTGATTGTAAACAAAATAAAGATGGATGAATATATCAGGATTAATCATTTGGTTTATAACAGATTGTTTAACTTTGGTGCAGAATTACTGGAAAAAGATAGAGGTAAAATAGAAAACCTAATTATTATCCCTAATCATGCAACCCATCAACTCAATTTTAATCTTTTACTTAAATCACCAGACCTCCCCGTGTTTCATCAGTTAGATTATCCGGCAGTAGCAGATTGTTCTACTTTAGATTATTTAGTCCACCAATACGCTATTAGTTATGCTCCTTCTATATCCACATTGATAAGAGAAGTGAAAATAAGAGAACAGATCAGTCAGACGGATGAAATTGAAAAATATGATTTTGGATTAATTGGGTTTGCACCAGACTATGTTTATCGAAATAAAAAACAGAAGAAAAATAGAGGATTGCCCTATGCACATCTGCCGGATGAGGTCAGTTCTTTGGTTCCTTTTTTTGGTGCAGGTCAGGTTAAATTAGTGAAAAATGGTCAAGCTACAGAGGCAAATTTTCGTAAAATGGTAGCCGCATATTCTGCAAATATTATTCATATTTCAGCTCACGGTATAATTAATGATACCAATCCATTTCAATCAAAATTAGTACTTGATACTTCTATTGAAAGTGAAAAAGTTGGAGATGATAATTTAGAGGTAGGAGAATTGTATAATATAAAAATGAATACGCAATTAGCGATTCTGAGTGCTTGTGATTCTGGTTCTGGTGAACTCATTGGTGGCGAAGGAAAAATAAATATAGCAAGAGGATTTGCTTATGCTAATTGTCCCAATATTATTATGAGTCTATGGAAGTTAGAAGCTACTGCCAGTAAGGAAGTGGTAGACTCATTGTATGAAAATTTGATTAATAAGCATCAATTTATTGATGTAGCGTTACAGCAGGCGCAGCTAGGTTATTTACAATCAAAGAAAAGTGAATTTGAAAAATCTAAATCTTCGCTTTCGAAAACAGAACAATCAAATTTATTATTTGCCATACATCCAAAATATTGGGCTGGATTTGTACCTATTGGTATAATAGATCAACTTAATTTGAAGTAGATTTCAATGCTTCCAACAATGGGATGACTTGCGGTTGATGACCAAGTGTTCTTAGTGCTTCCAGTTGTACTATTGCTTTACTTTTATTTTTTTGATATAAATGAGCTAATGCTAAATACCAACGGTAACGAGCCTGATAAATGATACTCACTTGCTCAAAATCTTCTAGAATTTCAATCGCGGATATATACTGTTTTTCAAATAAATAACTAGTCGCTAGCAACAAGTTATAATCATCTTTTTCTGCATCGAATAATGTATTTATGCGATCTTTTAAATGAAAAATAACATCTGCATACGCGCTATCTTTGTATAATTTATCTATTCCCGAGAGGGTTGTTTTAAATGTCTTTTTTCGATCTAATGGAGTTATGTTAGCATCGGCAAGTGCAATTAGTTTTTTCGATAAATCTATTTGATTTATTTTGGAATTTTCTTTGGCAATAGGTTTCTTTTTTTTCTTTGATGGAGGAGGAGTGACGGAAACCGTATCTATAACTGAATTGATGGAGTCGTTAGATATCACCTCTTGTTCCGTTGGGGGTTGGATTGTTTCAAGTTCGGATGGTGTCTGAGGCGGATTCATTTTAATTGGTACTTGCGGCCGTAACCAAGTACTTATCGCCCAAAACAGTATCAATAGTAAAATGACCAACAATATATTTACTACTATCTTTTTGTTTGAGAATTCTTCCTCACGAGTTGCTATTTTATTGATGGTCTCCGCGTTTGTTTCCTTTATAGGTTTGGGTTTGTCAGCTAAATTTTTAAAGAGTTGATCCCGATCATTTTCAATGGCTTTTTCCAATGCTACTCTTTCATAAATACCCTGCTTCTCGCAATAGGCCATGATGTTTTGCACCAGGTTATAGTAGTATTCATCCGTTGTCACTATATTATCAATAGCCGTCAATTCCGGTGCGGGTAATTCGCCGAAAACATACTTTAGCAGCCTATCGAATGTTAAAGTATTCATTTGGTTTTCCATTTCACTTCTCTATTAAGGTTGGTCTCAATTTGATCTTGAATTTTTTGAAATAAATGATCAATTTTTTCTACAAATTTTTTATTCATCTTGAATCTCAGTTGAATGTTTTTATTTCTTAAACTGGAATCTGCTTCACTGATCTTTTCCTCCCAGATTCCGAGTGCGGTTATTATTTTCTTTAGCGGTTCAGACTGTCCTGCAATTAGATTAACCTGCACCCAAATTTCGGTATTATTTTCCAGCTTCGAATACTCATTGATGAAGAAAATGGCTCGTTCTAATAAACTAAGATTTTTGGTTTCTTTTAACTTTTTTTCAAAATGAGCATACTGTCTAAAGAGATGCATATCGAAACGATGGAACCCCTTTTTTAGGGTTGAGCGGTCGATGGGCAAATTTTCGAGAAACGATTGAAGGGATTGCGCATTTGAGTCACCGTATTTTGTAAAAGCAGCTTTTGCATGATTGGTGAAGAATTCACTAATCAAAGGTTCATATAAAGTTTTCTCTTTTTTTAATACTGATTTTAATTGAGGATGACCCATCGTCACTGTATTTGCAAAAAAATGAGCTACTTGAAAAATACCATTTTTTCCCTTGAGTCCATGAATTTTTTTTACTTCAAACAAGACCTGCTCAATTGGTGACAAAGAGGGTAGGAAAAATCTATGTAGTAAATTTAAAATATACAAGGAATTTGTTTTTTCTTCTGCTGATTTGCCAACAGCAGTAGGTTTGACATTATGAATATCTTGATGCTGCTCCTCCTTTGGCGTCATGTAGGTTTCGTCAAACGCTGTGGTTTTTCCTCCTAGCGCACGAAGTCTTTCTCTAAATTTTTTCCGCAACCAAAGTGCTACGGACTCCGAACTTTCACAAAATTCGTGAGCGTCTCGCATCAATTCTATTTCCAGATTGAATAGCGCATCTGTTTGAATATCGAGTTGATACATATTGATATTTGCCCAGATTTCTCCAAAGTACATTTCCAGTAAATCCTTTAGGGCTTGCTCTTCCCCTCGACAAAAGGATTGCTTCAATACGGTACCATAATCTTCGGAATGATCCTTCATTAGTAAATACACTTTTTAAAAATAATCACAAAAAGAAAAAAAAGAAAAATTTTTGAAAAACAAATAAAATAAGATAAGTAGTTGATAGCCAGTGAATTAAATTTTTTAAAAATGCAATAATTTATCTATTGAAGCAAGAAAAAAAAACTGATTTGTGATTAAAGCACCAAATCTCGGCCATTAGTGAAGGGTAAGCAATACTGCTCCTTCTATTTTTTAATCACTAAATCATCTTATTATGAAGCGTAAAATTCAAATTCAAAAGACAGCAAAAAAGTCAATTAAAGACTTAGCAGCGTATCAGGTTCCTAACGGTCAACTCATCGTGATCAAGGGCGGAGGTGAAGATACAATTATTATCCAGGATATCTTAAATGGATAAGTTTTACAAGAAGCTACTCACAAGAAAATTAGTCCTGTAAGTAGCTTCTCTTTATTTCAAAAGACTAACTTTATCAAAAAGCCAGCTTCTTGCAACAATGCTATCGTACGTTGTAATCTTTTGATTTAAAGTTGCTTTAGTTTTGTCAAGTGGCCAAAGAGGGTTACGAAAGAGGATAGCACGTAATGCTTCAGAAAAATTAAGATAGTCCTCCGCAATTTCGGATTTGAAAGTATTGGCTCTTTTAAAAAAACTTTCATAGGATCGAATATAAGATATTAATGTATCCTCATAGCTGTGGTTTGTTAATCGTAATTCGTACAAGCATCTTATTGTCAACAATCTGATTCGAAGTAAATAGGGTAGCGAATTCGCAGTGCAGCTTTTTACCAGGATTAGCGCTTTGCTAAAGTTACCTTTATGAAATTCACTAAATGCGAGAATTAATATTTTTGCTGAATCCTGACTATCAGGAGGTAGCTTTTCTAATTCGTAGTCAATCATTTGCTCAACTAAGTCAAACCGTTTAGCTATCGAAAAGCAAACAGCAATGTTTAGAAACGTTTGTTCTGGCAAGTATGCACCATTTAAAAAAATATTCTTCTTTAGGCCTAATTGATAAAGTTTAATTAGTGTAAGGTGAAATTGCTTCTGGTTTGCTTTTATTCGTCCAGCAGCATAATTAGTTAATTGATATAGAATGTTTGATTGCTGTTCTACTGAAAATAAATCTATATGATTTCTAAAACAATCAACAATGCTTTCGTAAAGTTCATCATCAATTTCGTATTGATAAAGTTCAATCAATTGAATGTAAATAGAAAAGACAGGGCTATCATCTGCGTAATGATTTTTGACGTGTTGAATAGTTTCATTCATAGAAGATAGATCGGATTGATCTTTTAACAATTTGTTCCGTGCAAAAAGTCCACAAATAAGCACCAATTTGGTTAAATAATAAAATCGATCTAAGTGTTTTTTACTTTGTAAAAGATAATTTTTTTCACCATCGAAACTGGTTTGTAAGGATTGCAGATATAGGTCACGAGAAACTGAAAATTGTGCTAGGTAGAATTTAGAATCTCGGACCGGATGCTCGTTTAAAATATCTTGATACGCTTTAGCCTTACTAGCAAATAATTCGAAATTAGCTTTTTGAGCTAAAGCTTTTGCTAATAGTGAATGACTGACCGTTTGATCTTCCTTGACGATTTGATGTTTTAAAAACTCATCAAATAATTGGACCAACTCAGTCATTTGCTTTGCCAGTTTGTTTTCGAACGTAGGAGCTGTATCAGAAAACATTTTTTTTAAAATAGTTGTTTTATTAAATCGCGGACTATCAAATTTTGGATGAGCATTGGATAGAAGATCAAACAACTTGGCTAAGTGTTCTTTCTTATTAAAGTAGGGGGATTTAAGAAATTTTTGAAAGGACTTTATCTCCTCTTTATTTAATAATTGAATTAATTTAATGAATTTTGAATCAATTAACCGTTTTGTTTTAGTCATTTAGTAGAAAATTGGGGTATATTATAAATGGCTTATTTTCAGCTTGTTAAGCGAGAAAAATACTATGTTTTACGGTAGATTAGTCCATGTTTTTGGAAAAAACAACGTAAAATTGTAATCTGAAATAGAGTTTGACTTTATGATTTGTTTGGATGGACTGCTACCTTTATACTGAGAATAAAAGCGTACACAAAATTCTCGTTTTCTAGATTGGATCCAGTACAAAGATACAAAAGAATTAATAACCCCAAAAAAAA